>Ga0209344_10002952_pt1 | contig 17673 bp, 15 predicted proteins | sample Cruoilmetagenom6_FD_187293 | JGI IMG/M metagenome (GOLD analysis project Ga0209344, IMG submission 187293) | Oil polluted marine microbial communities from Coal Oil Point, Santa Barbara, California, USA - Santa Barbara Oil Seep Sample 6 (SPAdes)... | ecosystem: Environmental > Aquatic > Marine... | reverse complement strand
TGTTCGCCGTTTAAAGAGGTACGTGAGCTGGGTTTAGAACGTCGTGAGACAGTTCGGTCCCTATCTGCCGTGGGTGTAGGATACTTGAGAGGAGTTGCCCCTAGTACGAGAGGACCGGGGTGAACGATCCACTGGTGGACCTGTTGTTGCGCCAGCAGCAGTGCAGGGTAGCTATGATCGGAAAGGATAACCGCTGAAGGCATCTAAGCGGGAAGCCCCCCTCAAAACAAGGTATCCCTGAGGGCCGTGGTAGACCACCACGTCGATAGGCCGGAGATGTAAGCGCAGCAATGCGTTCAGTTGACCGGTACTAATTGCCCGATAGGCTTGATTTGATCCAGTAGAAGTCAGACTTCTACGGACAGAAAGTCAGTTTGACTTGGAATTTCGAGGTTCTTTCTCGGTTTGGTGGTCATAGCAAGAGCAAAACACCCGGTCCCATCCCGAACCCGGCCGTTAAGTGCCTTCGCGCCAATGGTACTGCGTCTTAAGACGTGGGAGAGTAGGTCACTGCCAAACCTAGTAAGAACCTCGATGTATCTCTCTTTCGATGCGCCCCTTTCATACGAGATTGCTTGGGGCGACCAGTTTTGGCGCGGGATGGAGCAGTCCGGTAGCTCGTCAGGCTCATAACCTGAAGGTCGTAGGTTCAAATCCTACTCCCGCAACCAAAATTATCACTCAAAATCAGAGAATTAGCGATTCTACAGGCGATTTTCGCGTTTAGCTTTCTGATTTGGTGCTACGATGGTGCTACGTTAGAGCGCAAAGAAAAGAACTCAAACTTAGTAGCGCGACGCGGAAAGGCAGAAACGGTCCTCTGCTGACATGTGCAGCGCGGCATCGCAGCTTCTTCAGAAATGATCATTGATTGGATTACAGTATGTGATCGATGGGAAAGCCGGCCGGAGATGATACATACACTTCCCGACTACTCTCTGGTCACCGAGGCGCGGAAGCCGTAATCCAGATAAGATCGTCCGCGCTGGAAAATCGTTATTCGATCGGCGGCGATCGTGCAGCACAGATCGACGTTCTGAGCCATGGAAAGTGAGAGAACACTATTGTACGCGGAACCAAGATTCGGCTCAGGAGCATGAGGCTCATGCCTACTAACAATTCTCATTGACCAGGCCGACAAACGATATTTTTCGTCTTTGTTGTTGCGTTGGAAAATCACCGCGCCGTCATGAACACTGGGGTTGACTTGAACTGCTGCCGCCAAGACCTGTGCAACACTCGAATCGAACAACGCTCCGATCCCTGGCATGGGCGAACGTCTCATTGGCAAGCAATCCTGCTGGGATATTTCACCTGTTGCAAAGACCAATATGATCGGGTGAAAAGGAAGATCAGCGTGCCGCAGTTCGGCAAGTGCTTTCTTCAGTTCATGACTCACGGATGCCACCTTGCTCGATCGGTTTTCTATCTCTGTTCTACTTATCATCGCTACCTTGGTTTGGGGAGCGTTCCTTTGGTTACTGGGGATTGAGCTGTCGTGGGACCATGCTAAACCTTACTCGCTTACATTGGCAGTTCTCACATCCGCGCTTTGGCTGTTTGACAAATATCTATGGAAGACCCGGCCGATCAAGGCCTTATGTAAGCGGCCAAATTTGAACGGCACATGGCGGGTAACTCTTCAGTCCTCCTATGTCGACCCAACAACTTGTACACGCGTTCCCGAAATCAACGGGTATGCTGCTATACGCCAAACATTCTCGTCCATTTCAGTTCGGCTTATGACAGAGCAGGCCGACTCATTTTTGATTTCAGGCGGCTTCGATGTCCAAGACGATGGCGCGGCCTATTTATATGGCGTATACCAAAGCGATCCATCCATTCTCCTCAGATCCAGAGTGAGCGAGATACACTATGGCAGCTTTAAGTACAAAGTAATTGGAAGCCCGCCATTCGAGTTGATTGGGCACTACTGGACGGACCGAGCGACAAGTGGGTCAGTAAGGCTTTTCAGTAGGCGCAATGAAATTGCTGATAGCTTCTCTCACGCTTCGAGTTTTAATCATTCAGATAGGGATGCAGAATAACCGTTCAGGGAAAGGTCTCTATGAGTGATGTTAAGCAAACTTGCCGGATTCTGTCACTCGACGGAGGGGGCGCTAAAGGGTTCTATTCGCTCGGAGTGTTGCGAGAAGTTGAGGCTATGCTTCCCCTTCCGATCCATGAGACGTTTGATATCATCTTCGGCACAAGTACTGGTTCGATAATCGCAACCCTGCTCGCGACAGGGAAGACTGTGACCGAGATCCATGCGCACTACCGCGAGCATGTTCCCAGAATAATGCAAGCGAAGAGGGCAGGCGAGCGCTCGCGGCGTCTGCGCGAGGTGGGCGAAATTGTATTCGGCGATGATGGCTTTGACACGGTACTCACCGGCCTTGGTATCGTCTCGACGAAGTGGCAAGTCGAAACCCCGATGATCTTTAAGAGTCGCCTGACCCAGGCTCATGGCCGTAGGGCCACCTTCGTTCCTGGCTTCGGCTGCACGCTTTCCGATGCCGTCGAAGCTTCCTGCTCAGCCTACCCGTTCTTCGATCGAAAGATCGTCACGACGCATAATGACAACGAGGTGGAGCTCTTTGATGGCGGATATGTGGCGAATAACCCCGCGCTATATGCGCTTGCCGACGCGACCGGTCCGCTCGGTTTTGCTCAACAGGATTGTCGTGTCTTGACTATCGGGTGCGGTCATTATCCAGAGCCGCACCAAGGTTTCTTCGCTCGCCGAATTAAGAACTTCCTGCCGGTGCAGTTGCTTCAGAAAACCCTCGGGGTAAACACCGCATCAATGGATCAGCTTAGGCAGTTGCTCTTTGCCAACGTCCCTACCGTGCGTGTCAGTGACACCTTCGACAAACCGGAAATGGCAACTGACATGTTCGAGCACGACTTGGTAAAGTTGAACCTCCTCAAGCAGCAAGGTGAACTATCGTTCGGCCGCCAGGAGCAAAAAATTAAAGACCTTCTATTAACTTGAGGATTATTCATGGCGATCCCTGAACACCAACTTGAAACCTGGTCTCACCAAGGCTCCAAAGTTCAGTCGGCGAGTACTTACCAGACCATCCGCAGTGTCTTGGACGATCCGACTTCCCCCTACCACAACTGGTCCTATTGTATCTTCCTTCAAGGGTCATACGGGAACGATACAAATATCTACGCGGACAGTGATGTCGACGTCGTGATCTGTCTGACGTCCGTTTACTACGCTGACATCTCTTATCTAAACGATGATGATAAGGCTCGATACGAGGCAAACCGATCCCCAGGGGGCATCAACTTCAACGAGTTCAAAGCCCAAGTCCTTGCTTGGCTGAAGGAGAAGTTTGGCAATGGCGTGAAAGTGGGAAAGAAGGCGATCCTCATCCCCGGCAATGGCAGCAGGCGAGATACCGATGTGCTGGTCTGCGTCGCGAATAAGACGTTCACCACGTATCCTGCCACGGGTGCGTCCACCTTCGTCGAGGGTGTTTGCTTCTGGACAACGGGCGGAGAGAAGATCGTTAACTATCCGAAGCAGCATCTCGACAACTGCACCCTGAAGAATGGTTCCACGTCCAGCCGATTCAAGCCGAGCATCCGCGTGCTAAAGAATATGCGAAACACAATGGTTGACCGAGGTTACCTCCAAAGCGGCATCGCTCCGTCGTACTATCTCGAGGGCATGCTCTCCAACGTTCCCACGCAACACTTCGTTGCGAGCCGTCAGCAGACGTTTGAGAACTACATACACTGGCTTCAGACGTGCGCGACTGGCGACCTGACCTGTGCCAACGGCATCCATTCTCTCTTACACGATGGGCATTCGGTATGCTGGAATGTCGCCGATTTTGATAATTTTCGAGCCTCTGCGACGGCATTTTACAGCCAATGGTAAACTGAATTGCATCTCTCCTCGCGCAAAATAATCGAGAAGCTACAGCATGCCGATAAAGCGTAGGACCTCGCCCGCGAAGCACATGGACGAAACGCTTCTCCGCGAAATCGCTAATAGCTATCTGCTACCGTTCTTTTCTGGTGCGAGCATCGAGGAGTCGGCGGAAATTTCAACTCCCTCGGACAGCACAGTTGCCTTCGTGAACCCACAAACAATCGGGTTCAAAGTTAACCGAGCAGATCGCTATCGTCTGAAGTTCCGTCGCGATCAGCCCTTCGCGCAAAAGAGTGACCCAGCCCGTGAAACGAAGGTCATTGAGGCATTCGTGTCCGGGTTAGCAAGGATGTCGAACGAGTTGCAGGGTCCACTAAGGGATGATCTTCTGTCAACCTTCCAGCGCCGGGTAGTGGCTGAAGCAACGGCAGATCCGTGCAACGGCACAGAACTCTTGGCTGTGATCGATCAACTGGCCCTTTTGGCCACGCGGCTTTACGAAGGAAAGCCTGTCGCGAGCGCAATCGGGATTGATCCTACCATTCTGGGAAGGACGTCTCTTCCTCTCGCCAGAATTGCGACGCACGATTTTTTCGCGGTTCTGTCAAATGGTTTCGACACGATGCTAACGCTTTCGAAGCACCTGAATTTTTCAGGGCATGTCGTCCTTGAGCCGACAACCTCAGCAGACGGGTACTGCTATTGGCGGCACTCGGCTATTGCCGCTTGGACCGAGGAGAGAAAGGGGAGGGTCGCCGTTGTTTTGAATCGGCTCGGCGAAATCCTCGTCTTTCGTGATGGCCAACTTCTGTTCGCACGAAGGAGCGGGAATTGGCATTTTCTTACCCATGGACCGATCATTCGTCAAATGGGGGTGCCGAAGGACGAAGAACTTCGAAAGGCAATATACGAAACCGCGTTGGATGCTTCCTTCGCCCGTACCGGCGCCTGCATCGGCGTGATCGCTGCGGGGAGCAGAAGGGCGGCAGAAGAGATGATTGCGGACACAGATTGGTTGTACAAAGGACTATCAGACAAGGCGGTAGCTGTCGCAAGCATAGTCAACGGTAGGAAGTATCACGAACTTGATCGAACCCTCCGTCTTGAACTTGCCGCAATCGATGGAACGACGGTGATCGACCATCTGGGCAATGTAGTAGCTGTAGGGGCAATACCAAAGATCAAGGGAGGGAGCACGAGCGGTGGGCGAGCCGCCGCCGCCAAGCACCTGGCGTTGCTTGGCTTGGGTGTGAAGATATCGCAGGACGGCAGCATTTTCGGATATCGCAGAAACAACAAGAACGCAAAAGAAGCGAGAGAAGCTTTCAAAGTCATGTAAGAACGCCGGTGATGTCATCTTGTTACTGGAGCCTATTCAGAAAACAGATTGGTATTGAATACCTTTCAAGATCGTCTTGAGCAGGTATCTGGCTGGGAAGGTATGTCTGCCTGTCAGTTTGAAACCTGTGGCGACACTGCCGCATGTCCGCTCTCCACACCCACCGACAAAACCGACTTAACCGACAAAACCCACGCTGCGCGCCTCTGGTGGCGTGGTTCTGTCGGTTTTGTCAGTTCTGTCAGCCGCCCATGGGTGCGAGGGCGGAGAGCCCGCGCCGCTCTCACGGCGTGGGTTTGAGCACGGCGGGATTGACCGCGTAGAGCTTTGCAGGCCGCCCGCCTTGTGGCCCAGGCTCGGCCTCTATGGGGAGGATCACATCGGCCTCTGTGAGGACGTTCAGGGCCGGCTTGAGGTCTTGCGCCCGGTCGAGCCCCCTAAGGTCCAGGCGCAGTACGTCACGCGAGGAAAAGCGCTCCCAGGCGTTCTCCTGGATCACGGTGAGAAGCCGCCGCGCGGCGCGCTCGGATTTGGACAGGCTGGCATCCGCATAGGCGCGGCGCGCCATGGGCAGGGCGTAGCTTTCGATAAAGAGCGCGGCCCGTTCGAATGTGCCCGCGTTGATCTCGGTGGGTTCCATCTCCCGCCCGGTGAGCCAATCGAGATAGGTCAGGATCAGGGACAGCCGCACGGCCAGACCTGGCAGCTTACCGATAAACGAGAGCAACAGGCCGTCACTCTCGTTTTCCCACTCGCGCACGCTGTGGCGGAAGGTGTCCAGCCGATCTTGCGCCGCGTCCGAGAAAGCCACAATCCAGGGGCGCAGTTCGTCTTTCTCATTGGTTGCCATACTGAGCCGGTGCAGCCGCGTCAGCGCGGTCTCGATGAAGTCCTCATCGGGTAAGCGGTCGGGGCGTCGGATCGGGGCCGGATCGGGCCAGAGCGGCAGAAAGCGCGCGAGCAAGCCATCATCGTCGGAGTTGAGCAAGAGCGTGCGTAGCCGATCGGGCTGAATGCTGCCCACCACCCCGATGGCGAGCCGATCCACATGCACGGGCGGGCGGCCCATGCGCTCGACGGTATGGCCGCGCCCGCCATAGGCTTCGAGCCAGAAGGGGCGATCCGAGCCCCCGCCCGCATAGCGCGTCATGCCTTGAAGCCAGCCGGACAACTCGTCGCGCACCAGGAGCGTCCCGCGCGGTTGTTCTGCCAGGATCACCGCCAGGCGTTCAACCGTGGCATCGGCAAGAGCGAGCCGGGGCAAAAAGGGCTCGGGGCCGGGATTGGCTTCAGCCGGGCGCTCGGGCGCGGTCTCGCCCTCTTTTAGGGCGCGTTTGACGGCTTCCTTCCAGGTGCTTTTCGCGATCTTGGCCAGCTCAGCGGCCTCTGACCAGGTGGCGCGCTCGGCCTCCACCTCGCGGCGCATGTCGCGTTCCACCTTACGTAAGGGGGTAAGCACCGCGTCAAGGCCTGGTGATTTGTTGCTCGATGGCATGCCGATGGCCATTGTCCACAGGATGGGAGGTTCGGCCCATCCAGCCCAGGGCATGGCCCAATGGGTATTGCCGATGGCTGAGCCCACGGCGGAAAGCAACCCCGCCAAGGGGTAATCGGGCGGGGCCGATTTCGCCTCGGCAGCGCGGGACAGCCAATCCGCCCAACGGGGCCCGAACACGTCGATCAGAGGCAGTGCGGGCGGTGGTGGCAACTCGTCGCGCAGAAAGTGCGGGGCCGGCTCAGGCCAGTCGGGACTGAAGGGGTGGGGTCTAAACGCATCCGTCATGGTTTCACCACCTTTCCGGTCAGAACGTCATTCCAGTCGAAGCCCTGGGGCGCGGGAAAGAGCGAGACCTGCCAGCCAAGCGCATGGGCGCGGGTTGCCAGGGTGTCGGCAGCGTCGCGCCCCACCGGATCGCCATCGGGAGCCACGATCAGGTGGCCCGGTCGACCTGGAAGCGTGAGCCTAGCCATACCGTTCGCACTGAGTGCCGCCCAAACCTGGCCGGGTTGATCAAGGATGCCGCTCAAGAGCGAGAGCCCGGTTTCGATGCCTTCTGTGACAATGAGGGGGCCGGGCCCTTTTGATAAACGCACCGCCCCGCCCGACGCGGGCCCGAGCATCGCCTTGGCCGGTGTCACATCGGCCTTACCCATGCCATCGGGCCTTAGGTAGGTCCGATGGACGGCAAAGCGCGCGTCATCGCCTATATAGCTTATATAGGAGACCAGGGCCGGATACCGCCGGGCTGATTGGTGCCAGCATTCCCCTATATAACGTAAGCTATAGGGCAGGGGGCAGGTGATCCCGCGCGCCTTTAGATAAGTCGCTGCCAGGGTGCCGGTGATCGGGCGGGTCTCTTGCCAAACGCGGCGGGCATGATTGGCCTGTTTCTCTCTATGGGCCCGCTCAGCCTTGCGCCGCGCAGCCTGGCAAATCTCACCGATGGGTTTAAAGGAGCCGCGCTCGGCAATGAGCCCGCGCCCGCGCAGCGCGTCCAGGATATCCCAGAAGTCGCATCCGGCGTGGCAGTTCAAGAGCAAGCACCCGTCCGCGCCGTCGGTCAGACTGAGGCTTGGCCGCCGGTCGTCATGGGCCGGGCAACAGGCCATGCCCTTGCCGCGCGACCAGGTGCCGCCTAGGGCAACGGTGATGGTATAGGCGTCGGTCATTCTGTGTCCTCCGGCTTGAAGCGCTCGGGCAGGGTGAGAAGCGCCGGGGCGTCAGCGCCCATATGCGAGCGTTGGAGTCGGATCAGGGCTTTTCGGGTCACGCAGTAGCCAAACGAGTCCCACGCGGGCCCCACGCCCGCAAATGCGGGTCTGCGGCGCTGAAACAGCCATTGCAGATCATCGCGGCACACTGCGACGCGGTACTTGCCAAGAGTGAGGATCACGCCGCGATAGCTATCTGCGGTTTCGCGGTGATCTGTATCGGGCATTGCCTGAGCATCAGACACGCCTTCTCCGTTGCCAGCCTTGCGGCTGACTTGCGTCCGTTTATCAATGTTCATGGGATTAACTCGTGGTTTTGGTCTCGTCAGGGTGCGCGCGCCAGTTTGCGGCGCGAGCGCGATCTTGTGACGGAGCGCATTCCGCGCCGGTCATGGGGCCGGATTGAAGTTGCGCTTCAGTTGTCATTGGCCGCCATCTCCTGAAGCCGGTTCAACTCGAAGTCTTCGACGTCCGCGAGGCGATAGCGCACCAGTCGCCCGACCTTTACGTAAGGCAGCGGATAGCGCTTGGTGCAGCGCCAGGTGCTCAAGGTGGTGGTGGACACGCCCAGGCGGTCGGCGACGTCCTGGGGCGTGAGAAGTTGAGTGGATTTGATAGCGCTCATTTGGGTTGTCTCCATCTGATTTGAACGATGGAGACAGGATCGCAGCAACGCTGAGATGCGACTATTGCCGTGTCAGAAAGGCTATTTCCTACATAGGAAAAAGTTTACCTCCAATCACTATAAAATTCTCATTCTGATTGTGCTCTCACATTTTCAATGGCTGTTCCCGCCAGTGTCGGTGCCAGCGATGCGTCCAGCCGTTTGATGATTTCATAAAGTGCATCGGCCGCCGGGCTGTCGTAGCCGGGCGGGTCATGCTTATAGGGGCCTCGCGCAAATCGTTTCGATGAGAACTCTTGCCACATCGGCTGAAAGGCGCGCGCAGCGCATTCCATCGGATGATTTTTCGTGAACTTCTTTCTTGGCGGTTTCGCGTTGAAGTCTTCTGCAAATTCCAACGCCCAAGGTTTGCGGTCTTTCTCGTCAGCCGGATCGTCGGGCAAGGTGATAAACGATGCTATGGCGGCCTCCAGGGCTGCACTTGTTTCGCTCAAAGCCTGCAAGCGGGCCTCGGGGCCAAACCGCGCCAAGCGCTGTGCAAGCGGTCGCTCGCTCGTCTGTTGCTCGTACCGCAAGAATATGATCGTAGACGCTCGGTCGCTCTTACTGATTTGTGAGAGCGCATAGGTAAGGCGTCTTGCCGCGAGCCCTGCCGCCATCAGGTGGACGCCTGAATGCTTCAGAAGCTGGCTTTTGGCGGCGCGTTTGCGCCACTTGGCTTCCAGATATGCTTTGGCGGTTTCATGCACGCCTTTCACCAAGGAAACCGGGTGCGGGTCGCGGTCAAAGCGGCTGGCAAAGGAGATATAGAACTCGGGCTCATAGAGGTCGCAAAGATCGGCAAAGAGGTCACGACTTGTCATAAGCCGTTCCCACGGCTCAACCGTCTTGGTCATGGTGGCCCTCGCCCTTCGCCGGTGCCCTGTAGCCGAACATCACGTCCGTCGCCTTGTTGACGGATTCGCGCACCGGATCAAGATTGAGCCGGGCATATGTCTCTGTCGATTGCTGGCTGAGGTGGCCTAAGGATTTGCCGATGGTGTAGCCATTCGCACCCGTGGCAGCCAGATAGCTGCCCAGGGTGCGGCGCAGATCGTGAATGCGCAGGTCTTCGATTTCCGCCTCGTTCAAAATGCGCGTCCAAGCTTTCTTGGGGTCTGCAAGGTGGCCCGACTTGCCATTGCCCGGAAACACCCAAGGGCTCTCCGAGTGAAGCTTGCGTTCTTTGAGGATTTCGATTGCCGGGGCGGGCAGGTGAACGGTTTGCGGCTTGCCATTCTTGGTTTCTTCAATCCGCCAAGTGGCGGTGGTGAAGTTGATATCTTTCCATCGCATTGCCAAGGTATTTGATTTGCGAGCACCAGTCAGAAGGGAAAGCAGAAAGAAATCCCGCGCCGCCTCGTTCGGCTCATTGGCCAGGGCCCTGAAGAAACGGGGCAATTCGTCAGGCTGTAAGAATCGGTCGCGGCTTTGCTCCTTGAACTTCTTGATCCCGGTGGCCGGGTTGGTGCCCTGCCATCCCCATTCAATGGCCTTGTTGAAGATTGATCGAATACGCTCCAGAAGCCGGTTTGCCTGATACAGCCCGTTCTCCTTGCCCGTCTTGGCGTGAAGGCGCTCCACCTCGCTCTTGGTGATCGAGGATATCTTGCGCTTGAACCAATGCGAGAGGAACTTGTTCACCTCGCGCTCGTCATATCGCCAGGAGCGTTTATGCACCTTGGAATATTTCTCCATGTATTCGCCGAAGAGCGCTGCAAAGGTCATCTCGTCGCGGATCGCGCGCTTTTCTGTCTGAGGGTTCTTGCCACTGGCAATCGTGCCCTTGGTCTTGGCCGCCTGTTTGCGTGCGTTCTCGATGCTCATATCGGGGAACTTGCCCAAGTATATGCGCTCGGGCCTGCCCTCCACCCGCTTGTACAAATAGAAGCTGCGGCTGCCGCCAGGCGTCACCGCCATCACCAGCCCTTGCTCGCGCTGGTCATAGTAGTAATCGCGCTTCCCTTTCTCGGGCGGCGCGGCCTTCTCTAGAGCGGCTTTGGTGAAGTTGATATGATGGCTGGCCAAGATGTCCTCCCGCTTGCGGTGCTACTGTGGTGCTACGCTGGTGCTACACTAGAGAGCAATTTTGGACAATCTTGGGATACGATGAGGGAAGCAGAAGGTGATATAAGATACTGATTAATATATTATAAAATACGTCCAGCAACCTTGCGCAAAGAAACGACGGTTAGACTCATAACCTGAAGGTCGCAGGTTCAAATCCTGCTCCCGCAACCAAAATTTCCCCATAAAACCAAGCACGTATCGATCGTCTCCGGGCGATTTTTAGTTTTGGCGATCTGGTCGCGGAAGCAGGCGCAAGGCGTTGACCCAGCCCACAGAATCAGGCCGTTGAGGCGTTCGCCATCCGTCCGGGATAAGGATGGAGCACGAAGCGTGGCTTCTCAGACGAACAGATGATCGGGATGATCCAGAACTTCACGGCGAATACGAAGCTGGTATGGCTGGTATGAAAGCGCCGGAGCTTTCACGTCGCCAGGGCATTGGGGACGCGGCCTTCTACAGTTACAAAGCCAAGTTTGATGGCATGAGCATATCGGATGCCGGGACGCTGCGGGCGCTGGAAGATGAGACCAACGAGCTCAAGTGTATGCTGGCGGGTGTGATGCTGAATGACTCAGCATCGAGGGATCTCGCGACAAGCATACTGACGCCTGATTTCTAGCGACGAACTGTGCGTGATGTGGTGGATCGGCACGGCTTGTCCGAGCGCCGGGCGCAGGAACTGGCGGATCTCAACAGGTCAGTCTTGGAGTATCGTGAACGAGACGCGGGCGAAAATGCGATACGCAAGCGGCGGTGAGACTTGGCGAATGAGCATCGTCCGCTCGGCTAACCGTCTCGACAGCGGCCGCATAGCACCCAAGTCTCGGCCGTTCGCCCAGCCCCGTGATCGGGATGGGCGGGCACATCATCCGATGTTGTCGAGGCCTAGGCGAAAAGGAAGGTCCACGGATCGTTTGCTGTCGCGTCCTCGGCCTCCTTGTCCATCTGCTCCTGTGCTGCGGCTTCGAGCGTGCCGGCGTTCATCTCCAGGCCAAACAGGTCCAGCAATGACTCGCCGGTTTCCGCTGCCTCCTGGGTCAGTGGATCGCTCCAGGGTGTCGATTCCGGTTCGGAGGATTGTGACGACATGCCGATCCCGAAAACCTGGTGGAAATCCGCCACGGACGGATCGCCCGGGAGCTGCGGAGCGACGTTCTCCAAGATCACCGTATGACCTTCACTCAGCTTGATCTCGAGGTTGTCCCCGCGAATGCTGGCATTCTGGAGCATGAACTCTTTCCAGAAACGCTGGCCATTCTCGTCGCTCACCTCCAGCCCTTCGATCTCGAGAAAATCCTCGCCCAGGGTAAAACCCTGCACGATGTCGGTCTCGACAGGGTCTAATGGCCCTTCATTGACGCTGAACGAGAGGATCGTCGTTTCGGCCCCCGCTTCCAGCACGTCGTTGCCAGCGCCGCCTGCAAGAAAATCCTTTTGTCCCGATGCGACAAGACCGTCATTGCCGTCGCCTCCGAAAAGGGTGTTGGACCCCTCGCCGCCGAATATCGTGTCATTTCCGCTTCCGCCAGACAGCAGGTCATCGCCCCAGTCGCCCGTCACGCGGTCATCGCCGGCACCGCCATCGACCCGATCGTTGCCCCAGCCCCCTTTGAGCTTGTCGTCGCCGCTTCCGCCTGAAATCGAGTCATCGCCAAGCCCGCCATTGAGCCAATCGACACCCGCGCTGCCGGTCTGGACGTCATCGGCGTCGTCGCCTTTGATCCAGTCGAGAGGGGCCTGGGCTGCCTCTTCGATGATATCCGGGCTGGTAGTTATTGAGTCCCCGAATATCTGGTGGAAATCGGCCACTGTCGAGGTTTCGGGAAGTTGCGAGACCAAGCCCTTCAGCACAACGCTATGGCGGTCGCTCAGAGCGATCTCGAGATCGTTTCCTTGAATGCTCGCATTCTCACGCATGAAGTCTTCGCCTGAAAACCCGTCGCCGCGCTCAGAGAAGTCCAACCCGTCAATTTCGATGACATCCTGACCCAGAACGAAGTCATAGACGGTGTCGACTTCCACAGGAGTCCCAATGGCCTGCTCGACGGTGAATCTGAGGATCGTGGTCTCGGCCCCGGCATGGAGCCGGTCATCGCCTGCACCGCCGTCAAGAATGTCGAGCCGCCCGGTGGCGAAAAGGCGGTCGTCACCTGCACCACCAAACAGGACATTGTCGCCATCCCCGCCGAACAGCCGGTCATTGCCATCCCCGCCGAACAGCTGGTCATTGCCCCAGTCCCCGGTGACTTTGTCATCTCCAGCGCCACCGTCGACAATGTCGTCGCCCCAGCCGCCTTTCACAGTGTCGTCTCCGAGTGCGCCCCAGACCGTATCATTACCCAACGTGCCATTGATCTGGTCGGCCGCATCGGTGCCGATCAAGAGGTCATCTTCCGGCGTGGCCGAGGCCGCGACCTCAGCCGAGGCCAGAAGCGTCTCGAAAGGCGCAAGCTCGAGAGGCGCATCCGTAGCGACAGGTTCAAACGTCTCGAGCTCGGCTTTCTCCAGGACAATGCGCACAACCTCGTAATCATGTTCAAACGTGACATCGAGGCTCGAGGGGGTATAGGATGCGGTCAGATCGACCGTGTAACTGGATGTCTCGCCAAAACTTCCGATCAAGTCGCCATCGCCGGGGTGATACAGTTGCTCACCTGTGGCCCAGAGATGCGTTACCTCGGCGTTGAGAAAGCTTTCGTCGAACTGGAGGCTGTAATCCAGCTGTTCCCCGGAAAAATCGCTGGCCGCAAGAAAGACGGTTACCTCGGTGTCATTGCCATACACATAGCTGTTTACATGGTCGCCGCCGATATAAGACCGGCCAAGGTCAGCCACGTTCGAGATGTTGTCCTGAAACCCGTCATAGAGAAACTTGCCGGGGATGCTTTCGCCCATGAGGTCGAACAACTTGCCGCCCACAAGCAGTTCATCGCGCCAGCCAAGAGAGCCGCCATTGCTGTGACCGATGGCATAGACCGTACCGACATCCATTCCGGCGGCCAGAAACTGGGCATTGACCTGAAGCAGATTCGTCAGCCCCGGCGCGCCGTATTCAAGCCGATCTTCGGCGCCAGCAGAGGGTGACAGATACCCGCCCAGAAACTCGAATTCCTTGCCGCCGCTGGCCTGTTCCCAAAGGGAAAAGGCATCATCCAGACGATAGCCGTTTGCATCGGCATCCATGCCGCGGCTGATATTGTCGAAGGTCGGCGTGTATTTGTGGAACAGCAGCGTATCGATCTTGTCGATGGCACCGGTGTCGATGAATGCTTCGATGAAATCCACATTGTCCGAAAAATCGCCTCCATTCTGGCCGGGGTCGGCCTGATGGCGCGCCAGCTGAACGGCCAGCTTGACCTCAATGCCATCGCTGTTGAGGGTCGGGTCGTCGAAAACCGCGCCCATCTCGTCGACCACTGCGGCAAAGACCTTGCCGAACTTTTCGGCAAGCGGGCCGGGGTCGGTCTGATAGGGTCGCCCGTTGGCGTCTGATGTCATCTCTTTCCAGATGTCGGTGGCATAATACTCGCTGCCGACCTCGATGGTGAACCCTTCAGGCACTGTGCCATACTTCCCTGCGACCAGCTTTTCCGCGAAGATGCGCGCATCGGCGCGGGCCTCGGCAAGTCCGGCCTCGTCGCCGTCGTCGAACATTTTTTCCACGTAGCGCGCGGTGGGGGTCACCATAGCAAAGGTGGCGCCGGTCTCGTTGGCGTAGGCGAACATCTCCTTGATGCCCTCGCGCGGGTCGCCATTGTTCCGGTCCCATTCAATCAGGTTCTCGAACTTCAGATCGAAGACATGCTCTCTGGACCCATCCGCGCTGCCATCGACATTGATACCATCTTCAACCGGAATCCCACCCGGCCACCGAATATGCGGCAGCTCCAGCTCCTCGTTGCGTGCGGTGAAATTCGAGAACGGCTCCCATCCAAGAAACTCCGCGCCAAAGGCGCTGGCGGGAATGACCTCGTCGGGATTGACGTAGGTGTTTTCGGCCGTGTTGATCGCAATGGTGTACTGCATGGCTCAGCCCGCGAGCGACATGAGGGCTGCGAGGGACAGGGGCGGCACGACCAGAGCGGGTATATCGTTTGATGCCGCAGGGGGAGTTGGCATTTCCATGACTCATTGCCTTCTGCAAGGTTGGGTTATGCCGACCGATGCAGATTCCGTACCAACTCCTGATGGACCCGGTGGCGAACGGGCCTGTGTATGCTGGGTCGGGGGATAAAAGGGGCGAGGCGTGCCGCTTCGCTTTTGCAAGGCGTATGTGATGCGGCCTTCCGTCATCCGGGCCGGAAACCCGGATCAAGGTGTCCCGGACGTTTCTGAGACAGACCTGCTGCTCAACGCCCCGGATTCATGTGATTTGTCTGCCGAAGACCGTGTCCAGCTCCCGCGACAACGATCCCGGCACGTCGCCGCATGAAAACCCGCCGCGTGGTGGTTTTTGCGTTTTGGCGCCGTGCCCTCTCGTAAGCCTAGCGCAGCGTGCCTTCCCAGAGCCCTCGGCGCACAAGTTCGCGCGCCACGTCAAGGGTCGTCGCTTCGACGACGCGGCAGGCGCGGGTCATCACGCGGGCAGGGCTTTTGACCAGGTAAACGGGCCGCGTCATCGTCGGTTCGATGATCGGCGCGCGCAGAAGATCGCCGCGCCTGACGAAATCCTGTGCCGCGACGGGGGCGAAGATCGTGTAGCCCGACCCGCGCGCCACCAGCTCCTTGATCTGGGTCATCGCGTCCATCTCGAGCACCACGTTCAGGCGCACGTCCTGCTGTTTGCAATAGGCCTCGATCTGGTCGCGCAGGCCGTTCGAGGGCAGCACCATGTCCAGTTTCTCGAGCGCACGCAGCGGCACGGGCGTGCCGGGCGGCGTATCGAGCGGCCATGCATCGGGCGCCGAGAAAAAGAACAGCTCCTCGTCCAGAACATGAGTGCCGCGCAGGGTGCTGTTCTTGCGCTGGTTATAGAGAAACCCGATATCCACCGTCCCGTCGAGCAGCCAGTTTTCAAGGTAGCCGCTCATCGCCTCGACAGCACGCAGGCGGATTTCCGGAGTTTCGTGCCAGACGGTTTCAGCCAGGGGAACCGACATGATCATCGAGCAGGAGGGCGGCATGCCGAATACCACACGCCCGCGTACGGTTCCGCCGCGTTCGCGCATGTCCTCGACGCAGCGGTCGAGGCTGTCACAGATCCCGCGCGCATGTTCCAGAAGAACCCGCCCCTCGTCGGTCAGATGCGTGCCCCGCGCCGAGCGCTCGACCAGCTTCACGGACAGTTCCTGCTCCATCCGGTGCAGGTGTTGCGAAAGAGACGGCTGCGCCACGCCGATCGCCTGCGCCGCCGCCGAGATCGACGGGGCCTCTGCCACGGCAAGGAAATAGCGCAGATGCTTGATATCCATGATGTGTCCGTTCGTTCAGCCGAACTCGATGACCTGCCGGATGGCCGTGCCGTTATCGAGCTGGTCCATCGCCAGATTGACCTGATCCAGCCGCAGACGATGCGTCAGCATCTTTTCGACCGGCAGCTTGCCCTGCTGATGCAGCGAGAACATCCGCGGAAGATCGCGCTGTGGCACGCAGGAGCCGATATAGCTGCCCTTGAGCGAGCGTTCCTCGGCCACCAGCTTGAGCGCATTGAGCGACATGCGCGCATCCGGATGTGGCAGGCCGGCGGTAACGGTCGTGCCACCCCGGCAGGTGCAGTCATAGGCGGTTTCAAGCGCCTTCACCGATCCCGCCAGTTCGATGGCGTAATCGACGCCGCCCCCCGTCACGTCGCGCACGGCCTCGGTTGTGTGCTCGTCCGACGCGACGGCATGGGTCGCGCCCATCTCCATCGCCGCGTCCAGCTTGGATTGGAACGGGTCGATCACGACAACCTGGCCCGCGCCCGCAGCGACCGCGCCCAGAACCGCCGACAGACCGACACCGCCAAGCCCGACCACCGCGACCTTGCTGCCCGGTGTCACGCGCGCGGTGTTGAATACCGCCCCCGCCCCGGTGAGCATCGCGCAGGAAAACAGCGCCGAGATATGCGTCGGGATGTCGGCCTCGACCTTGACCAGCGACTGGCGTGCCAGAACCGCATGGGTCGCAAAGGCCGACACGCCCACATGATGATGCACAGGCTTGCCATCCATCGACAGGCGGCGATGCCCGGTCATCAGTTCGCCGACGCCGTGATGCTTGGCGGCACGCGTGCAGAGCGCCGGGCGCCCTTCGGAACAGGGCAGGCAGGTGCCGCAGCCGGGTGCGAAGATACAGACCACGTGGTCGCCGGGTGCCAGGTCCTCGATGCCGGGGCCGACCTCCTCGACGATCCCCGACGCCTCGTGCCCCAACACCATCGGCACCGGGCGCGGCCGGGTCCCGTTGATGACCGACAGGTCCGAATGACACACCCCCGCCGCCGCAATCCGGATCAGCACCTCGCCGCGTCCCGGCGATTCGAGGTCGACCTCGCACAGGCGCAGCGCCTCGTTCTTCTGGAAATCGCTCTTGATGTTCTCGCGCTCAAGAACCGCCGCCGTTATCTTCATGACATGCCCTCCCTTGGTGTATCGCGTCTGCGCTCCGTTGCTACGCCCTGTCGCATTCGAACATCCTATCAGCGCCATAGGATTTCGCAGATAGAATGCACTCTGCAATAGCAAAAACCTATATCTGGGATAGCGTCAAGATATTGGCGCAGGCTTTGGCTCCGAGGATACAATCCTCTGCAGGTCCAAGGGGGAGGAGCCTCGACCACGAAGCCGACGATGCACATGACGCTGCCAGAATTGCGCGCATGCATTGCCCGCAGAGCCGCCTGCGCAAACTTGGCGGCCTGTTGCGACAAGCGGCCCGGAAGACCGCCAAACCAATCGCGATCCCCTGAACGGATCGCTTGAAACGGGAGGAAACCCATATGAAACACCTATTCGTCAAACGGGCCGTCGCCGCCACGCTGGCAGCGGCTTTGCCTATGGCTGCGTTTGCGGCCGA
>Ga0209344_10002951_pt1 | contig 17678 bp, 18 predicted proteins | sample Cruoilmetagenom6_FD_187293 | JGI IMG/M metagenome (GOLD analysis project Ga0209344, IMG submission 187293) | Oil polluted marine microbial communities from Coal Oil Point, Santa Barbara, California, USA - Santa Barbara Oil Seep Sample 6 (SPAdes)... | ecosystem: Environmental > Aquatic > Marine... | reverse complement strand
AACGACTTAAACCGGATCGGGATGCGTGAATTCCGATGACAATGGCCCAAGTTCATCCTGAGTAAGTCGTTTCTGCAAGGCACGTAACCAAGCCGTATAAATCAAAGGTTCCGGCAAGTGTTCGTTCATCTCACCGTTCCAGTCTGCCAGTAACGTCAAAGCTTCCTGGCGCAATTGTAGGGGGGTACCTTCTGGCGCAGATTCGCCGGTAAACCACAAGTCCGCACCAATAAGGGGCAGAAGCGAACGTGCGGTAAAGCTGACGGTATCAAGTTGTGCTTCGATAAAGCTGTCCCGAGTATGTACCTCGCGGGACTGCATAAGCTTTTGCCACCGGTTGATACGTTGTGTGTCGCCCCAAACATAACTGACATGAAGCGGGAAGGGACGATCAACCGTCTTGTTGTTGGTATTGCCCAATATACCGCCCGCGGGTGCGACAAACTCTGGGTTGGCGGAATAGGGGTATTGTCCATGCCACCGGTTTTCCTCAACCCAACCCCGGCTGGGCATACGGCCCTGACTTTCGTGTTCGGCTGACCGGCGAGGCATCGCCCCGACAGTTTTCATTGCGATAGTATCCTGATCCACCAACGTCAGGTTTTGCGCCGGTGCTATATAAAGCTCACCTGCTTTAAGAGCTTCGGGAACAGACGCAGCACGCATAAGGGACATGGCCGCACTCATTGTTGTGTCCTTGGGGCTTAGTGCGGTCCAGGACAACGATGCGACATGCCCTTTGGGGGTGACTGTTTCCAAGTCATAATGTGAGCCTGGTAAAACCGGTCCGTTTTCCGTCCAACGTAAAGTCAGAGTTACTGGGTTTTCGTCGTTTATTTTGATTATGGAACGTCGGGTTTCAAAAGCTTTGTAGCCGTTGGGTGTTTTGTATTCTTCCGGATTTTCGGGATTAAGTTTTTCAATGAACACATCCTGATCATCAAGGTAGGCCGACGTGATGCCCCAACCCAAGTCATTGCTGCGGCCAGTCAGAACGATAGGAACACCGGGGATCGTTCCGCCGATCACGCCACCCGTAGCAAGTTCCAACCGGGCCAGGTACCAAATCGCAGGTGCCGAAAACCCAAGATGCGGATCGTTCGCCAATAGTGTTCCGCCTGCTGCTGATCTGGCTTGACTGGCGGCCCATGCGTTGGACGCGCCCGCAAGAGCAGGGCGGTGCACCGGTGACAGTGGATGGCTTATGGGCCGTGTGTTGGCGGCATAACGCGGCACATCCAAACCGGGAAGAAGGTTGGCATAATCGGGCAGGGCGGCAATTCCGCTTCCCGGTGCATCTGGCAGCACATCCTGTAACCTTCCGGACTCGCCCAAAATAAGTGATGTGCGGGCGCGCAAGACCTCTTGGGATAGATGCGACGACAACTGAACCGCCATCAACTTGATGATGGCGATGGAATCCGCGGGGACCCAAGGGGCAATTGGCGCATTGAAAACAAACATTTCCGGCGCGCCGCGACCCAAAGACCTGGTATTGATTTCTTCTACGCGTGCATTGACACCTTTGGCATAAGCCGCAAGCGCGGCCATTGTGTAAGCATCTTGCGTTTCCACTGATGCCCGCGCGGCGCCATAAAGGTCAAAGCGTCGCAGTAATTTATCAATGGGCAATGTACGTTTGCCAAACACTTCGGATAGGCGCCCTTGCGCGGTCCGCCTGAGAGTGGTCATTTGCCACAAACGATCCTGCGCATGCGCGTAGCCCAAAGCAAAATACACATCCGTATCCGTTTGTCCGAAAATGTGCGGAACATTTGCATTGTCGCGCACGATTTCAACCGGTTGTGCAATACCGTCCAACGTCAGGGTTTTATCATAATCCGGCAGAGAACGGGACAGCAGGAAATACAGACAGACCATGGCCAATACGGCCAGACAGACCAAGGCCCCGGCAATTCGCATTAACCATTTAAATACCTCGGCCATCGGCACCCTGATTTGCACTTGCATCCTGTCGCTGGGATAGTCAGAAACTTGAGGCAAGACAATGGCAAGGAGATAGATCATGACGACGTTGGCGTTTTTGGGACTGGGCGTAATGGGCTATCCGATGGCGGGACATTTAAAAGCCATCGGTCACGACGTATGTGTTTACAACCGAACACCCACAAAGGCCAATGATTGGGTCGTTCAGCACGGCGGGCGTATGGCATCAACACCGCGAGAAGCAGTAAACGGCGCCGAATTCGTGATGGCCTGCGTTGGCAATGATGATGATTTACGATCTGTGTGTCTTGGGCCAGACGGTGCATTTGCGGGCATGGCAAAAGCGGCGGCGTTTGTCGACCATACAACCGTTTCTGCAAAAGTTACCGAAGAACTTTACCAGGCAGCATCTGATGCAGGGCTGCACTTTGTAGACGCTCCAATCTCGGGCGGGCAGGCGGGTGCAGAAAACGGAGTTTTATCTATTATGTGCGGCGGCGATCAGGCCATTTATGACGCAGCCGAACCGATAATGAATACATACGCCAAAATTTGCCGTCGGATCGGCGAAAGCGGCGCGGGCCAAAAGACAAAAATGTGTAACCAAATCGCGATTGCGGGCCTGGTGCAGGGACTGAGCGAAGCGTTACATTTCGCTGAAATGGCGGGATTGGACGGGCGCGCCGTTGTCGAAGTGATTAGTCAGGGGGCCGCTGGAAGTTGGCAGATGGATAATCGCCACGAAACAATGTTGGACGATCATTTCGAATATGGGTTTGCAGTGGATTGGATGCGCAAGGATCTCGGGATTTGTCTGGACGCAGCCAACGAAAACAACGCCTCTTTGCCTGTCACCGCGTTGGTGGATCAGTTTTACAAAGACGTTCAAAAACTTGGCGGCGGGCGATGGGATACGTCAAGCCTGTTCAAACGTTTGCGCCATATGGGTTAGGCGGCGGCAGGCACACCAAGAAGGTTCTGGGCCGCAGTCTTTGCATCGGACGAAGCAGTTGGGCTATTCATGACATAAGCCGCAATTATTGCACCTTCCTTGAGCAGCATGATCTGTCGAGCGATCATTTCGCTATCTGAAAAACCGGCCTCGCTTGCAAGACTTGCCACATAGTCGTGAACCAGGGCTTTGTGCTTGGACGATTGCTTGCGGGCGGTATGGTTGCAATCTTGAAATTCAGAAGCAGCGCGAATGAACATGCATCCTTTAAATTCCTCCGTCTCGAACCATTCACCTAATACATCGAATAATACACAAAGTCGTCCGATAGGGTCGGGCGCACGATCCTCGATTTCACCAACTAACCACGATCGGAAATTGGCATCCCGAAGCGCCAGCACAGCCTCGATCAAGTCGTTTTTGGTTTTGAAATGTTTGTACATCGACGTTTTCGATATGCCAGTTTCCACAACAAGGCGATCCATGCCGGTTGCGTGAAACCCGTTTTCGTAAAAAACAACGAGGGCTTTGCTGATCAATTCGTCTTTTTTGTTAGCGCGCATTTTGGTCTCCCTCGGTGGTAATCTATACTCAAAAGTTGGTCGACGAAAGCGTTAGTTGACAGATCAGTACACCCTGCCCATAAGCTGTACCATTCGGTAAACTTTGGAGCGCGCAATGACACGACCACCCCTTCCGCCTTTTACTCTTGAAACCGCGCGTCAAAAAGTACGCGCCGCCGAAGATGGCTGGAACGGACGTGATCCGGCCCGCGTGGCGCTTGCTTATACACAAGACAGTGTTTGGCGAAATCGTGCAGATTTCCCATGTGGTAGAGCGCAGATCGAAGAGTTTCTTTCCCAAAAATGGAAACGAGAGCATGATTACAGACTTATCAAGGAACTGTGGGCACATGACGGCAATCGAATTGCAGTCCGATTTGCATACGAATGGCGCGACGACAAAGGCCAATGGTTTCGTTCGTATGGCAATGAGAATTGGGAGTTCGACAAAAACGGTTTGATGGCTTACCGGCACGCAAGCATCAACGATCTGAAAATTGATGAATCAGATCGCAAATTTCATTGGATGCAAGGCCCGCGTCCGTCGGACCATCCAGGTTTAAGTGAACTTGGGCTTTAGATAGTTTCGTCTTGAAACAACAAGCGCCAATCACCCTATACGTGTATGTGAGAAGCCAATCGTGCGAGATGAGATCAAAGCCGTGACCATTTCGCCGAGATTGCCTTATAGTGGGGGATGAATGCACATTTCCCTTGCTTAGCTGGACTGGTAGTTTATCCGAGCTGAAAGCAATCATACAAAAGCAGGCGCATGACCGAATTCTCCGATATATCCGGCACAGACTATAGTGCGGCGACGCCGCGAGATTGGGTCAAGGTTTTGGCACACTACAGGGAACCCAGTGTTCGACGTAGCATTTTTGAATTATCGGTTACCTTTGGTCCGTTTTTCCTGCTCTGGGTTTTGGCTTGGTGGGCGATGTCAGTTAGCTATTGGCTGACGTTTGGAATTTCGTGCGTCAACGCAGCATTTTTATTGCGATTGTTCACTATTCAACATGATTGCGGACATGGGTCATTTTTCAAAAACCGGTCTGTTAGCGATTGGGTTGGACGTGTCATCGGGGTATTTACATTGACGCCTTATGACGTTTGGCGCCGCACACATTCGGAACATCACAGCAGCTCAGGCAATCTTGGCCGACGTGGAATGGGCGACATTCAAACGCTGACCGTCAAAGAATATTCGGCGTTGTCCACGTATGACCGCATAGTTTATCGCATCTATCGCCATCCGATCACGTTATTCGGATTCGGCCCTGGTTACCTATTTTTCTTGCAGAACCGTATCCCATTGGGATTGATGAACCAGGTGAAATATTGGATCAGCGCGATGTGCACCAATCTTGCCATCATAGTCGCGCTAACTTTGATCTGGTTTTTTGGCGGGATAATGCCCGTCTTGTTGATTTTTGTACCCTCAACACTGATTGCTGCGACGGCAGGTATGTGGTTGTTTTATGTGCAGCATCAATTTGAAACGACGCACTGGGAAGATGATCAAGATTGGCAGTTGCACGATGCCGCGCTCAATGGCAGCTCGCACTATGTGCTGCCGTCTGTGTTACAATGGTTGACTGCCAATATCGGCATTCACCATGTGCACCATCTTTATAGCCGAATTCCATTTTACCGCCTGACGGAGGTTCTTCGAGATCATGGAGAGCTTGCGACCGGAAATCGCTTAACGATCCGTGAAAGCTTGTCCTGCGCAAATTTGCATCTTTGGGATGAGAAGACCAAGCGCTTGTTGTCGTTTGCTCAATCTCGTGCGCTTTATGGAGCAACGGCCAAAAAGGTTTGATATTCAACTGCGGTTAAGCGGCAGTTCGGTCGTGTCTTTGATTTCTTCCATCACAAAACTGGCCGAAACGTCACCCATCGGCACCCTTGCAATTAAAGTCTGATAAAGGCGATCATAGTCAGCCATATCTGCAACGCGCGCCTTGATCAGATAATCAAGGTCTCCGGACACCCGGTAAACACCCATAATTTCTGGTACACCGCGCGTCACCCTCGCAAATTTTTCAAGCCACTCACCATCGTGAGCGGCTGCCCGGATCTGCATGAAAACCGTCAATCCAACATCCAGATGCGTGGGGTCCAACAATGCTACGCGTTTACGGATGGTTCCCGCGGCCTCTAACGCCTTAACCCGGCGCCAACAGGCATTTCGAGACAACCCGACCCTGTCACCAAGGGATTCGAGAGCCAAGTCAGAATCACGTTGCAATTCTGATAGTATTCGTCGATCGATATCATCTATTATGTGCATGAAACCATCCATACATGGGAAATTGTCCCACAATCAACCTGTGTAGCGGAAAAATTGGGAAAATTGTAAGCGGGAAACCGAGTAGATTTTGTCTACCAACGCGAAAACAGAAAGGCCGCCCCAATGATCAACCGTGTATTCCTCGAACATCCTCGGGCCGTAGATGAAACTTACCTCGAACATGCGATGTTTGCCGGCAAATTCAGTATGAAACTGTTCGCCGCAGCCTTTTGTGCATTGATTCACGCCCTCATCCCTGCGGCATTTGAAAAAACCGCGAGCCGCATGATTGCAGAAATGTATGCAAAAACACACAATCGTGGACAGTAACAAATTCAATTATGCACAGTTCATTCGCTTCACGTCGTCCAGGTGCCGCTGTCCAAGTATTGATCAACACTTCCAGTACTGAATTGTCGGTTAACTTCATCTACAATACGATTGCGAACTTTAGCCTCGTGGAGTTTTAAGGAGACTTGGCTATTTTTGGCGGTCATGCATACTTTAAACCACTCAGCCATGCTTAATTCCGCGCAACCAGAGCATGCCATGCGCAATAGTTTGTTTGCCTCTGACAAGGATCTCTCCGGCAGGATCAGATTTTCGAAACGTGTGTGACACCGGTTTTCAACTGGAAATGACCGAAATGCATAAAGCAGCGATAGGTAAATATCCAATTCACGTTCCACAGCAATGCGAATGCTACGCGACGATGCGTAGATCATTTTCGAAAACCGCCGCGCCAGATGCGACGATATGGCCTCTGCCGGGTTTCGGGTGATAAGCAAAATTCGGTTTATGTTCTGCTCGCGCTCATGCCGCACAATTTGATTTGCGAAATGTGATTTGTAACCAATCGGAGCAGTCTGCGTAACAGCAATCAAACCAGCAGTAAGGTTGGCATCTCGGGCATAGATGGGTTTGTCCCGCGTCGCGCCAGGACATCCCATTGTCGGTCTCTTGGTGGCAAATTCAAGTAACGCTCGGACCAAGTGATTACCACTTCTGGGGTATGATGTGATGTGCCAAACGGGAAGGGGTGTCCCGGTAATCATGGGTGTACACTTGGAAATAACCGTCTTGCAGCCGGTTGCGCGATCTTTTGCATGTATTTGCTCCGTTCCTGATCTTCAGTAACGGGTGATACGGGTGGGGATAAAAATTCCGTCGGGAGGAGTATTTGATTGCTTCAGGGTTGGCGGTTTAGCGCTCAATATTTCAGGGCAAAAAATAGGCGGGATCAAAAATCCCGCCTTCTTTATTGATCACGACTTCAAATCGATTAGATTCATATCGTCAATTTCACACAATTACCCAATGATATCATTCAACGTTTTGCTTGGGCGCATAACGTTCGAAAGCTTATCTGCATCCGCATTAAAATAACCGCCAATATCGGCATGTGCACCTTGTGCGACCGCCAGTTCAGCAACGATCTTAGCTTCATTATCGACCAGTGCCTTGGCAACCGGTGAAAATTCCGTCGCGAGATCTGCATCCTCTGTTTGCGCAGCCAGTGCCTCAGCCCAATAACGTGCAAACCAATAGTGGCTATCACGATTATCTGGTTCTCCGACTTTCCGGCTGGGCGAACGGTTGTTGTCCAAAATACCTTGTGTGGCGGCTTCGGCGGCTTCGCCCAGCACTTTGGCACGCGCGTTACCTTTGGCCTCTGCCAGGAAGTTCAGGGATTCACCCAAAGCGCAAAATTCACCCATCGAATCCCATCGTAAATGGTTATCTTCGACCAATTGCTGAACGTGCTTTGGAGCAGAACCGCCAGCACCGGTTTCAAACAAGCCGCCGCCGTTCATTAATTTCACGATGGACAACATTTTGGCCGATGTGCCGAGCTCAAGAATTGGGAACAAGTCCGTCAGATAATCCCGCAATACGTTGCCTGTTATGGCAATGCTATTATTGCCTGCGGTGATTGTCTTCAGAGACTGAGCCGTGGCTTCACGTGGCGCCATGATCTGGAATTTATCCGCCACGCTAGCCGCCTCGAGTGCCGGTGTCACATATTTGATCAACTCTGCGTCGTGGGCGCGGTTTGCATCCAGCCAGAAAATCGCTTCGGTCCCGGTCAGGCGTTGACGATCCAGTGCAAGTTCGATCCAGTTTTCAATCGGAGCTTTCTTGGCTGTACATGCCCGCCAGATATCGCCTTTTTGCACATTGTGGCTGTGAAGTATTTCGCCACTGGCAAGCACGATATGAATTTCTCCATCTGACGCGGCTTGGAACGTTGTCGGGTGTGATCCGTATTCTTCTGCCTTCTGGGCCATCAGGCCTACATTGGCCACAGAACCGGCTGTTGTCACATCCAATGCGCCGTTGTCTTTGAAGAAATTGATAGTTTCGTCGTAAATCGTAGCATAGCACCGGTCCGGAATGACACAGTTCGTGTCGCCTTTTGTTCCGGCGGCATCCCATCCTTTGCCACCCGCACGGATCACCGCAGGCATTGATGCATCGATGATAACATCCGATGGTACATGCAGGTTGGTAATACCTTTGTCGCTATCGACCATATACATGGCAGGGCGTTCAGCGGTCACCGCGTTGATCGCCGCCATGATATCTGCGTTATCTGCCACGCGGTCCAACAGGTCGCCCATGCCAGAATTTGGATTAACACCGAGCGCGTCCAATTCTGCGCCGAATTGGTCAAACACCGGCGCAAGCCATGCTTTTACAGCGTAGCCAAAAATGATCGGGTCAGACACTTTCATCATCGTGGCTTTCATGTGCAACGAAAACATGGTGCCGTCGGTCTTGGTGTCGTCAATAGCGCCTGCAAGGAAGGTGCTTAGTGTATTGACCGACATGTATGTTGCATCGGCCACTGTCCCTTCTTCCAGTGGCCAGCTGTCTTTCAAAACAGAAACTGCGCCGTCTTTGCCAACAAATTCGATTTTTGCATCACCTGCCTGCGCGGCCGTGATTGTTGCCGAAACTTCGTTGGCATAAAAATCGCCACCAGTCATCGACGACACTTTTGTCTTGGACGCAGAATCCCATTTACCCATCGAATGCGGGTTGTTTTGCGCATAGTTTTTAACGGCTTTTGCAGACCGGCGATCCGAATTGCCTTCGCGTAACACAGGGTTAACTGCGGATCCTTTGATCGCGTCGTAACGCCCGCGAATTTCTTTTTCAGCCGCGGTTTCGGGTTCTTCCGGATAATCGGGCAGGGCATATCCTTGTGCCTGTAATTCTTCAATTGCCGCAACAAGTTGTGGAACCGACGCCGAAATATTAGGAAGCTTGATCACGTTCGCGCCCTTGGTCTTTACGAGCTTGCCCAATTCCGCAAGGTCATCCGCGATACGTTGATCCTCGGCCAAATGGTCGGGGAACGTCGCAAGGATACGACCCGCCAGCGAGATGTCTTTGGTTCCAACCGAAATATCCGCCGCAGACGCGAACCTTTTGACAATAGGAAGAAGGGATGCGCTGGCCAGCTCGGGCGCTTCGTCAACTTTGGTATAGATTATGTCAGGTGTGGAAGCGTTTGCCATCGGTGATCCCTCTCGGTCAGGTTTGGATGTGAACAACGTATGTGTTCTCGCAGGATTCGTATTTGACGACTACGTAGCGGAAAACAAAACTAATGGAAAGAGCTGTATGCAATAGTATACATTTAAATGAGCTGCTGGAAATTTGTGTGTAACCGACCAAATCAATTACCGGTCTTTGCCTTCTGTTGCTTCTGGAGCCTCGGGATTGTTGGCTGGTTCAGCAGATTCCTTTTCGTGATCAGAACGTCCGAGATGTGCCATTAAACGTTCTGTGTGTTCTTCACGTTTTCGCATTGTGAATGTTCCGAATTGTTGGATAGCGACAGCGAACACACCCAAACCCACGAATATGAAAATGGTCGTCGCAATCTTTCCGATGGTTGTTGCTGGAACAAGGCTCCCATAACCGACGGTCGACAACGTAATGACCGTGAAAAAATAAGCGTCAATCCAACTCCACCCTTCAACGAAGTGAAAAAACACCGTCCCGATTGCAACTATGGCTATCAATGTAAGGATCAATGTAAATATGCGCACGAATGTCATAACGTTTCGCCAGCTTATTCCGTCTCTTCCAACTGTGCAGAAATATCGTCTATAACACGTATCCACAAATCGGCGTCCTGACACCCAGGCACAGCGTGTTGGTTTGCGATGATGTATGTTGGCACTGCTGTAACGCCCATTTCCCGGAATTTCGCATCACGGGCGCGAATATCATCAGCGTCAGCGTCGCTTTGCAGTAGTTTCTGAATCACGGCGCCGTCCATATCATGGGCATCAGCTATATCAGCCAACACTTCGGCATTGCCTATATCACGGCCTTCCTCAAAATAGGCGCGAAACATCGCCATCGCAATTTGTTCCTGTTGACCTTCGATACCGGCCCAATGCACCAAACGATGGGCGTCCAATGTGTTTGGAGTGCGTTTGATACCAGCAAAATCAATATTTAGACCGATTGCTTCGGCACGGTCCAATATCGGTGCATAGGCCCGGACAGCACCCTCCTTGCCACCAAACTTTCCTTCCAAATAGGCCCGGCGATCCATGCCTGCGCTTGGCATGTCTGGGTTCAACCGAAATGGATGCCATTCTATCTCAAACGGATGATCGGGTCTTTTTTCAAGCGCCTGATCCAGCAGCGTTTTACCGATGTAACACCAAGGGCAGATTGGATCGGAAATGATATCAAGCTTGACCATTTAGGGCCTCATAAATGGGCCGCAACGCGCGGCGAAGAAGTTTGCCGTTGGGCCCGGTCGGTAAGGCATCAACGTGAAAATAGCCACGCGGACATTTATAACCAGCCAAGCGTGATTTGGCATAATCGTCCAACTCCGAAGGTTCAAGGGGTGTAGGCCCCGTGTAAAACCCCATTATCAACCGCGCGTCTTTGCGAACTTCAATATCGACAACCGCGCATTGGGTGATGCCGACATGCCCCATCAAAGCAGTTTCAACCTCAATCGGGGAAACGCGGTATCCACCAGCGTTCATCATATCGTCCACGCGTCCTAGGTACGTAATTTGGCCATCGGCGTCCATTGCGCCGCGGTCGCCGGTCAGAAACCATTCGCCGGACATACGCGCCGCAGTCGCCTCTGGCGCGTTGAGGTAACCCAGCATCAAACCGGGATCCGAACGATGCAATGCGATTGTTCCTTCTGTGTTCATCGTAACCGGCACGCCTTGATCAATGACCGCGACATGGCGGCCCGTTTGCGGTCTCCCCAGATTCTCCGGCGAGGTCGGGTTGACCGGACTCGAGGAAATAAATGTCGAAACCTCAGACATACCAAACGCTTCGAAAACCTGGGTGCTCGTTTTTGCGGTCCATCGTTCATGCAACTCCGGTGACATTTTTTCCCCGGCTGAAATGCCATGGCGTAATTTGGGCAAAATCAATTTTTCTGGAAGCTTTAGTATTTTGCGGTAAACCCCTGGTGCTGCTGCGAAAATTGTAACTTCGTTTTGCTTCATAATCTCCGGAAACCGGTCCGGTGTCACGCCATCTGCAGGGATCAATGCAGTTGCACCAACCGTCCATGGGTCCATTAACCCTGTTCCCAATGTGTAGGTCCAATTGAAAGCGCCAGCGTGCATCAGGCGATCCGTGTCGCCAATGTCATACCATCCTTTGAACATCATCTGTCGCGCCCATATCGCGCGATGTGCATGCATGACAGCGCGCGGCACACCAGATGTGCCAGACGTATAGATGATGTAAGCTAAACGATTGGGGTCACCTAGTTGCCATTTGGCCGGCGGGAGGAACCACATGTCTTGCAATGCTTTGGGATCTACCGATTGTATGTTCGTCACCGGGCACGCCAAAGTCGGATCACGTAGAATAAGCGCAGGATGCGTTTCCTGGATAATGTTCGCGACTTCTGGTTCGGTCAGTTGCGAAGATGTTGGAATTGGGACCAACCCAACGGCAATGGCACCAAGATAGGCAATTGGAAATTCGATTGTATTTCCGAGCCGCATCAATACCTTGTCACCAGGTTTCAGACCAGCGTTTAAAAACCCGGCCCCGGTTCCCAACACAGCGGCTTTAAGTTTTGAATAGGTCCAATCCTGTGCGTCAGACAAGCCAACGACCGAAAGCGCCACTTTTTCGGCGTGCAATTCAGAGAGCCCAAGAACATGGGCTGCTAAATTAAACGAGGAGGGGCAGGGCGGGTGCGCGCCTTGATCAAAAACGGACAACATACATTCCGCAGTATGATGCGGTGGCACCAGTTGCAAGGGACTGGCGTGCACCTTATAGAAATGCCATGACGACGCCGAACAAAAACCTGATCCAAATTGCTCGTGATAACGGCACAGAAGACACCGCTGAACCACTCAACCTTGGAGCACGTGTTCGGGAGTTGAGAAAAGCACACAATTGGACATTGGAACAGGCAGCCCAGCAAGCCGGCTTGGCACGTTCTACTCTATCGAAGATAGAAAACGGTCAGATGTCGCCTACGTATGAGGCACTAAAGAAGCTTGCCGAGGGGTTGAAAATCTCGGTTCCACAACTGTTTACATCACCGCAAAAAGATCAAATTAACGGCCGAATGGATCTGACCAAAGCGGGTAAGGGCAAACAATTCGCCACATCGACATACGAACATGTCCTGCTGGCAGACAGTCTTACCAAGAAAAAGATGATGCCCTACAACGCGCGAATCCGTGCACGCAGTATTGATGAATTTGATGGTTGGGTACGCCACGACGGCGAAGAGTTCCTGTTTGTCTTAACGGGTGTTGTTCGACTTTATACAGAGTTTTATGAACCGGTCGAAATGCGCCGGGGCGATAGCGCGTATTATGACGCGGCAATGGGGCACAATGTGGTCTCAGTAAGCAATGAAGATGCGACTATATTGTGGGTGACTTCACTGTCCTGAGTGTTTTTGACTGGCGAATGCTAAAAACCGCCCCAAGTGGTGGCTTGGGCGGTCATAGTCGGCTGTCTCGGTTCGGCTCCGAAGTCAGAACCAGCTCTGAACTCCGCGCGCCGCACCTGAGATATCGCGTCCCACACCGTCTACTGTGGCACAACCCGCCAAAAGGGCGAGCATCGTCACAACGATCAGCTTTTTCATCGGTTTAAGCCTTGTCTGCTCTTGTTTGTCTCAATGTATCACGCTGATTTACTCAGTCTTGATCGGCATACCACCATACTTCCGGCAAGAAATTTACGCCGTCACCATAGATGGGCAACCTGTCAGATGGATAACGCAGTGCCTTTGCGTGGGCAATACGCCCAACAGAATATTGATGAATCGGAATAACATAGCGACCAGAAATCAACACTCTATCCAAGGCTCGCGTCGCCGTAATGAAGTCTTCACGCGTTTCTGCGGTGAGCATTTTGGCAATCATTGCCTCTGCAGCGGGTGAATTCATACCCATCAAATTTCGGCTGCCGGGTGTGTCAACGCCGTCTGCCCCCCAATAGAAGTACTGTTCGTTGCCCGGGCTGAGTGACAAAGCACGGCGAATGAATGTGATGTCGAAGTCGTAATTGCGCTCGCGTTCAGCGTATTGCGCTTTGTCAGTGCTTTCGATGGTTAGCTTTATTCCCAACCGCTCAAGCGCGCGGGCATAAATGTCCATAACCGACGTGGCCTGTTGGATTAGCCCATCCTGCTTGAGCAAAACAGTGAGCTCCAATGCCTGGCCATCCGAGTTGCGCAACACGCCATCCTGTACAGCCCATCCGGCGTCCTTCAAAAGCTTAACGGCTTTTCGAATGTTCTTGCGATTGCGCTTCGTGCCATCCGAAACGGGCAGGGCGTACCCCTTGATCGCACCCGGTAACAACGTGTCCTGAAACGGTGCCAAAAGTACGTGCACGTTTTCTGGTGCGGCGCCATCCCTCATCGCCAGCTCGGAATTCGAGAAATAGGACGTTATTCGCGGCTGTCGCCCACCGGTCAGCGTGTCGTTGATGAATTCGAAATTAAACGCGTGGATCAACGCATCCCGAACGCGCCAGTCATCGAGTGGTGCATGGCGCATGTTCATCACAAACCCGGTGATGCCCGAAGGTTTCTGATGCGGTATTTCCGATTTGATGATGTCGCCCGATTGAACGGCAGGGAAGTTGTACAGCGTTTCCCACTTTTCAGCGTTGAACTCTCGGACATAGCTGATCGCGCCGGCCTTGAAGGCCTCTTTCATGACCGCGTTGTCGCCGTAAAATTCGATACGGATTTCGTCGAAGTTATTTGTGCCTTTGCGAAACGGCAGATCATTCCCCCAATACTCGGGGTTTCGCTTTAGGATTACATTGCGGTCGATCTCAAAACTGTCGACTACATAAGGTGAGGTTCCGATTGGGATGTCTTCAATAGCGCCGTCATTAAAATCTTTGCCGTCCCACTGACCCTTTTTGATGATTGGACGTAGGCCGGCGATCAGGGCAAGGTCGCGTTCGTTTGTGTTGAAGGACAACCTGACAGTTCGAGGTCCAGTCTGTTCGATCGTGTCGATCTTATTCCAGAGCCCCCGGTACCGCGGATGTCCTTCACCACCTATTGTCTGGTAGGACCATATGACGTCTTCAGGTGTAACCAAGCTTCCATCCGAAAAGCGCGCTTCCGGGCGTAGGGTAAATTCCACCCACTCCCGATTCGGTCCTGTCTCAACTGATTCGGCCAAAAGTCCGTAAACTGTGAATGGTTCATCCCATGATCTGCCCATCAAACTTTCGTATGCGAAGTACCGCATTTGCCAGGGTGGGCTACCCTTCAGGACGAACGGATTGAGCGAATCAAAACCACCCACATTGCCGGTTACAACAGTGCCACCCTTTGGTGCGTCCGGGTTAACATATGGGAGAGACACAAAATCAGGTGGTAAGGCCGGATCGCCATACATAGCTATGCCATGCACGGGGTCAGCGGTGGCGACTTGCAGCGACGAAAACGCAAATACGATGGCCAAAATCACTGAACTTAGGCGGAAATTAACTGGTCTCATTTTGGCAACAATCCCTGACGCCCGTTGTTTGTCTGACTATTAACGTAGAGAGGGAAGAAAGCCATTTCAAACTTTTAGCTTGGATGCGAGCGCCAGATTGCTTATAAAGGTCTTACTGCTCGATAGGTTTCTTGCCTGTATGAAACCTGCCTCAATAACTTAACGCCAGCTTCGCGCTGGCGTTTTTTTTGTGCAATGGGTTTGTTGACCTTTCCACGATCATTGCCGGATACCCCTGACATTTGCAGATGCAGCATGTATGCTGCGAGTGCAATATGGATGGGAGTATTTAAATGAGCGTCGCAGGCAAGACCGCCGTCATCACCGGAAGTAACTCAGGAATTGGGTTGGGCGTTGCCCGAGAATTGGCGAAGGCTGGGGCGCATGTGGTCTTGAACTCGTTCACCGATTCGGATGACGATCACGCTTTGGCGGCTTCGATTGCCGAAGATTACGGTATCATCGCACGCTACATTCAAGGTGACATGTCTAAAGCGGATCAATGTCGTGCTCTTGTCGAAAAGGCAGGTACTTGTGATATTCTCGTCAACAACGCCGGTATCCAGCACGTTGCACCAATCGACACATTCCCAATCGATAAGTGGGATGCGATCATCGCCATCAATCTTAGTTCTGCCTTCCACACGACCGCAGTGGCCTTGCCAATGATGCGCGCGGCAGGTTGGGGACGGGTGGTCAACATCGCCTCGGCGCATGGGTTGACGGCAAGCCCGTTCAAGTCGGCCTATATTGCCGCGAAACACGGCATCGTTGGCCTGACCAAAACCACCGCACTTGAAACAGCACAGGAACCGATCACAGCCAATGCGATCTGTCCGGGGTATGTGTTGACGCCATTGGTCGAAGCGCAAATTCCTAATACAATGGTTGAATACGATATGAGCCGCGAAGATGTGATCAAGAATGTGATGTTAACACGCCAGCCGTCCAAAGAATTCGCCACTGTTGAGCAACTGGGAGGCACAGCGCTTTACTTATGCTCGGACGCCGCGGCGCAAGTCACCGGAACAACAATCAGCGTAGATGGCGGTTGGACCGCTCTCTAATCAATGGCTCAGAAACGGATCAATCTCGCCCTTCAGGGCGGCGGTGCGCATGGGGCGTTTACCTGGGGCGTTTTAGACCGCCTATTGGATGATGATCGCATCGAAGTTGCGGCAATTTCCGGAACATCGGCTGGCGCATTAAACGGCGCTGCTTTCAAATCAGGTTGGGTCGAAAATGGACGTGACGGCGCGCGGGCCAACCTAGATACGTTATGGGAGCACATGGGAGCAGTTCAGGACATGCGCATGCCCGCGTGGATGGCCGGAACATTACCTTTACCGGGGATCATGAATGCGGCATTGGAAAATTCGATTCCATTTACGATGGCGGATACGATGTCACGATTGGTATCGCCTTACGCCTATGGCCCTTTTTATAGCAATCCTTTGATGCGAATTGTGGATACATTTCAGTATGACAAGGTTTGTGCGAACCAAGGGCCTGTCCTTAGCGTCGGGGCCACTAATGTACACACCGGCAAGATCAAGATATTTACCGGCGACGAGATCGGCACCGATAGCCTGTTGGCTTCGGCTTGCTTGCCAACCCTGTTTCAGGCCGTAGAAATTGACGGTGTGGCGTACTGGGATGGCGGTTACACCGGGAATCCCGCGCTGTTTCCTTTGTTTGATGCATCACTGCCATCAGACATTGTTGTTGTGAACATCAACCCCTTGGTCCGCGATGAAATTCCCCGCAGCCCGCAGGACATTCAAAACCGCATCAATGAAATAAGTTTCAACAGTTCATTGTTGCGCGAATTGCGGGCTATCAATTTTGTTCATCGCTTGTTGGACGCTGGATCGGTCAACGATGATGCGATGAAACGCGTATTCGTACATATGATTAGCGATGACACCCTAATGCGCGATCTATCGGTGGCCACAAAGCTCGTCCCGACGCCGTATTTATTGGGGCAATTGAAACAAGCCGGACGAAATTCAGCCTCTACATTTCTGGATGCGCATTTTGATGACCTGAATAACCAAGGCACGACAGACCTTGAGACCATGTTCGGTTAAGAAACCCTGAGGTTTCAGTCTTCGCTATTTTCGTCGTCGTCTTCTGTACCCGGAGGCGACGGATAAACCAGCCCTGCAGAAATCACCAATTTAGCAGCTTCTTCAACACTCATATCGAGCTCGATCATATCTTCTTGAGGCACGAACAATAAAAAGCCGGATGTCGGGTTGGGCGTTGTCGGAAGGAAAACGCTAATCAATTCTCCGGTGTTTTCCGCCCGTGCGGCGATTTCGCCTTTGGCCGTCGTGGATATAAACCCAATCGCCCAGATACCTTTACGGGGGTATTGGATCAGGCAGGCGGTTTCAAACGAACGTTCGGATTGAGCAAACACTGTTTCCGCGATTTGTTTCACACCCGAATAGATCGAACGAACCACAGGCATCCGGCTGACAAGAGATTCTCCAAAGGTAATCATCGAACGGCCGATCAGCCCTTTGGCGACCCAGCCGATGAAAACGGTAAAGACTAAAAAGAAAATAACGCCAATGCCGCGCAGATTGATGCCGATGTACTTTTCCGGGCTGAAATCATACGGAACCAACGGTAAAACAACGCCGTCCACCCAACCAACCAGCGACCAGACAAGCCAGATCGTGAAGGCAACGGGCGCAATAACCACCAAACCCGTCAGAAAACTGGCGCGCAATCCGGCAAACATACCCGGACGTCTGGGTTTCAGCTGTGGTTCTTTGAAAGGTTCGTTCATTGGCTAAGATTATTCCGCAATAATTTAGGCTATGTATGCCTAAAACGGCATCACGGCAATGGGTCGCCAATTGCCGTGCTCATTTTGGGGCTTGAACGCTAATTTCGCAGGC
>Ga0209344_10002949_pt1 | contig 17694 bp, 16 predicted proteins | sample Cruoilmetagenom6_FD_187293 | JGI IMG/M metagenome (GOLD analysis project Ga0209344, IMG submission 187293) | Oil polluted marine microbial communities from Coal Oil Point, Santa Barbara, California, USA - Santa Barbara Oil Seep Sample 6 (SPAdes)... | ecosystem: Environmental > Aquatic > Marine... | reverse complement strand
CGTAAATACTATCAGGTTGCCATCTATTTTCAATTTGTCCAAAACTCCAGAATGGAATAGAAATAAATATTATAAAAATTAGTCTGTTCATTCTATGGAATTCGGTTTTTCTCAAATGTGTGGCAACTACTTATATCAGCACTAAATATACACATATCCCTAAAAATAAAACATATATGAGACATTTTATGTTTTTTAATCCTTAGTAATACACAGCACCAGTAATAAATAATACACGAGGTAGCAACTGCTGTTTTAATCCATAATGCTGGTGTATAATCCATCAATAGTTAAGCATTCAGAGACATTAAGTGAGAGATTTATTTTAGCTTCATTAACAAAAGTTAACGTTCCATCATACGTAAAACATATGCTGTCTTCTGTTAAATTAAAATTAATAGTAGCCTCGGGAATAAAACAATAGCTCAAAACAGTCGAATTTTCAATTTCCAACCGTTTGTTACAATATAAAAGATAGTAAGATCCATTTTCATCAAATTCAATTCCTAGGTCTGGCTAATTAATATTTGGCCAAAAACCAACAAATTTTTTGTCAGAATGAATTTCCTTATTCGAAAGGCATCCAGAAAACAAGCATAAAATAAAACATAGAAAAAACAAGTTTAATATATTTATAAGCAATCATTTGTTAGTGTTTAATAGAAACGTGAAAATGAAATTTTTAATATACAATCCTTATCACATATAAATCATACTTACAAAACCACTAACAGCTAAAACCTATAAAATCTCAACGTTAAACATGGCCTCATAAATTTTGGTAAACCAATAAGTGAAGAGAACGTATAAAGTTTAAGGGCGTAGTAATACAGTAAGTTAATAGTTTCAAATATACAACCGATTTTAACCAGCCATAAAGTTTCCTAAAGTTTAGCGAATAAACCGTTAATTGTTTCCAAAATTATATACTATCCTCAATATTGATTGAGTAGCAATATTGAGAATACCTAACTTGATTTTTTGTTTCTTTTTTATCAAGAAAAAAAGAAGTAATAAAACGGTTAAACCATTCAAAACTCTATAGTTCACATACTATTTTATAGACTAAAACACAGTACTTAAAAATCCACATCTAACCATAAATTCTAGTTGAGCAAATAAGTAATCTACAGCAAAACACTACAAATATTATAAAAATTTTGTAACTTGCTAACTGTTAACGTGTTCAAAACACTCATAACCATTAAAAATCAAAATGCCAGAACACCAATAGCAGTAAAAAAGGCAATAGTTAATCCAACGTTCACTCACAATTCACCCAAAGTTTACCCATAGTTCAGCCATAGTTCAATCATAGTTCACCCAAGTGTAAAGCACATTTAAGTCCTGTATAAGCCCTCTTTAAGCTATATTAAAGTCATATGTAAGCCATGTTTAGGTCATGTTTAGGTCATGTCTAAGAGATATTTAAGTCAGGCCATCACGCAACCACAACCATAGCAACAGTCGCTCAAGTCCATATCAAACCTTAGTATAATAAAGCTCAACAGCGCCTTAAACCGCACGCACACACCCATACTTCAAACACCATGCTACTGCAATGCTGTTACAAGGCATCCATCTTAAACACACCAAAAGAATAACTAACACTCTCCACATAACCAACAGAAGTAAATTAGCCCAACATAAAAATGAGATAGAATTAAGTTGTTTTTTTATAACTCCAAACAGCTAAGCCATTCATAAGGACAGCATACAGCAAAGTTTTTAATAACTGCGGAAGAATATCCATAAACCCAGAACCTTTCAACATCACCATACGCATAACCTCTACAAAATATTTTATAGGATTAAACTCAGTAAGAATTTGAGCCCATTTAGGCATACTCTCAATAGGAGTAAATAAGCCACTCATCAGAATAAAAATAACTGTAAAAAACCAAGCAATAAACATTGCCTGCTGTTGCGTATCTGTAAAATTAGAAATAAACAAACCCATACCTAAAACCACCAAAATATAAACAGAAGTATAAACATACATAAGAAGTAAACTACCAAGCATCGGAACATCAAAAATAAGTTTCGCTATAAGCAATCCTATGGTTAACAACCCCATGCCTATAACCCAAAACGGAAACAGCTTACCAATAATAAACTCACTTTTCTTAATGGGAGTCACATTAATCTGCTCTAGAGTGCCAATTTCTTTTTCTCTAACAATATTCATTCCCGATAAGAACAACGTAATCATGGTAACCAATAAGACTAATATCCCAGGAACCATAAACGTTTTATAGTTCAACGTCTCGTTATACCAGAACAAAGGAATCGTCTCAATACGTATCGCCTGATTATATGCATCTGAAACTTGAAACAAATCAACCTTCAACTGTTCATTAAATCCTTGCACTATCTGCGTAACATAAACATTTTCAACACCAGCAGCTGCACCATCAATAGCATTAATGGTGACACCTAAGCTATTGTGTTTTTCGTTTTGTAAATCCCGCTCAAAATAATCCGGAATTTCTAAAACCACATCCACGTCACCTTTTAGCATTGCAGAACTCGCCATTGTTTCCGAAGGAAAATCAGTTAAGACATCAAAATAAGTAGAGGCATTAAATTGTTCTATCAACGCTCTTGAGGTAGAGCTATGATCATGATCTATATAACCAAATTTAATGTGCTTCACTTCAAAGGTAGCTGCATTAGATAAAATAATAAGTTGGAGTAGTGGTAACACAAAAATAATAGGAAGCATCCCTTTATTTCTAAAGATTTGCTTAAACTCTTTTTGTATGATGTATAGAATGGTTTTCATATCATTTCCAACTAATCTCGGAATCTATTTTGTTTTTAAAGACGACCTTAAAAGGTGCTAATAACCTCGCAAGACAACCCAATTTTTACTCTAATCGTATTTTATATTTCTTCACGCTTAATCCAATAAAAAACACAGTCATTCCTAATAATATCAAGGTTTCTTTCCAGATAAATTCAATCCCAACACCTTTTAACATAATACCTTTAATGATAATAATAAACCACTTAGCAGGAATAATGTTGCTAATCACTTGCAGTGGTAAGGGCATACTCGATATAGGAAAAATAAATCCAGATAATAAAATCACAGGAAGCATAAGTCCCATTAAAGAAATCATCATCGCTGTTTGTTGTGTGGCAGAAATCGTTGAGATTAATATCCCTAAAGCTAATGCCGAAATGATAAATAAAATACTCTCCAATGCTAATAAAAACAGACTACCTTGAACTGGCATTTTAAATACAAAAATGCTTAATAATACGATAACTATAGCATTAATAATAGATAGAAATATATAAGGAAACACTTTACCTACAATCACTTGAATTGGTTTTAGCGGTGACACCAAAAGAATTTCCATAGTACCTAATTCCTTTTCTCGCGTAATAGAAATCGATGTCATCATAGCAGAAACCAGCATCAATATAATAGTCATAACACCTGGTACAAACATATACACGCTTTTTAATTCTGGATTATAAACCATGCGTGATTCTGGTACAATTTGATAGACTATAGTAACCTCCTTATTTAACCCCTTTTGATACGTCTGAAGTATAGCATTTACAAAATTACTTATGGTATTAGCCGTATTAGGGTCAGTAGCATCCGTAATAATCTGTATGGTAGCTTTATGGTCTTTAATGAGGTTTTTACTAAAATCTGTTTCAAAATTCAAAACAGCTTTAACCTTTCCTGTCTTAAAAACTGTTTCAATATCTGATTCTTGTTCAATAATCTGTTTAATACTAAAATATTCTGAAGCCGCTATTTTATTAATAATTTCTTCCGTTGTAGCATCTTTTGAATGATCCAGAATAGCGATATCCACATTATTAATTTCATTGGTAATTGCAAAACCAAACAGCAAGATTTGAGCAATAGGCATTCCAAAGAGAATAAACAACGAGCGTCTATCCCTAAAGATATGGTAGAATTCTTTTTTTATAAAACCTATGAATCGTTTCATCCGCGAGCCAGTTTTAAAAATACATCGTTCATATGAGTAACGTTAAACTGCTCTTTTAGCTTCTTGGGCGTATCTAAAGCTTCTATCTTACCATTAACCATAATCGATACACGATCACAATATTCCGCTTCATCCATATAATGTGTGGTCACAAAAACAGTGGTTCCTTGATGAGCTGCTTTGTAGATAAGTTCCCAAAACTGACGTCTAGTAATAGGATCTACACCTCCTGTAGGCTCATCTAAAAACACAATCTTAGGGTCGTGAATTAATGACACCGAAAAGGAGAGTTTCTGTTTCCAACCTAATGGCAAAGCACCAACCAATTTATTTGCCACATCTTCCAATCCCAATTCTTCAATTAAAGCATTCGATTTTTCTTTGATTCCTTGTCTTGACAATCCATAAATACCACCAAAAAACGTAATGTTTTCCTTAACTGTTAAATCATCATACAATGCAAATTTCTGACTCATATAACCAATATTTTTCTTGATAGCTTCCGCTTGTGTAAATACGTCAAATCCAGCAACAGTTGCTTTGCCAGAGCTTGGTGTAGAAATGCCAATCAGCATTTTCATAGCGGTAGTTTTTCCTGCACCATTGGCACCTAAAAAACCAAATATTTCGCCTTGTTTAACGTCAAAGGTAATAGCATCAACTGCTGTGAAATCACCAAACATTTTGGTTAACCCTTCTGCATATATGACTTTCTTGTTGTTCATTATGTTGCTAATTCCATAAAGGTATCTTCAATAGTCGCTACTGTTTTTTCAATGACCACGTTTGATAGGTTTTTAGTTTCTAAATACGCTTTTAAGTCTTCAGGATTAAAATCGGTTCTGCTATCTGTATAATGCACAAACGCACCAAAAGGATACACACTATGGTTAAATTCATAGTCCTTTAAACTGTTTATCAATTGATACATATGGTTTGCACTCACATTATAAATGGCCTTCGGATAGTGTTTTACAATGGCTTGTGGCGTGTCAATCTCTAATATTTTACCATCTTGAATCAATGCAATTCTGTCACACAAGGCAGCTTCGTCCATATAGGGTGTCGATACTAAAATGGTAATTCCTTTTTGTTGCAAACGTTTGAGCATGTCCCAGAACTCTTTACGAGACACAGGATCGACTCCTGTTGTTGGTTCATCTAAAAATAACACTTTGGGTTTGTGAATTAGTGCACAGCATAAGGCTAGTTTTTGTTTCATTCCACCAGACAGTTTTCCTGCTCTACGAGTTTTAAAAGGTTCTATTTGTATGTAAATATCTTTAATCAACTCGTAGTTTTCTTCAATGCTTGTCCCGAAAATAGTAGCAAAGAACTCTAAATTCTCTTCAACAGTTAAATCTTGATACAACGAAAATTTCCCAGGCATATAACCTACACTATTTCTAATCTTTTTATAGTCTGCTACTACATCAAAGCTAGCTACAAATGCACTGCCTTCATCGGCAAATAGGAGCGTAGTTAAGATTCGAAATAACGTAGTTTTACCTGCGCCATCTGGACCAATAAGCCCAAAGAGCTCACCTGATTTTACATCAAAGGAAATATCCTGTAAGGCGTTTACGTTTTTATATGATTTGCTAATATGGCTGATGGAAATACTCACGTCGCTTTAATGTTGAATACTAATCTTTGATTCCATGGTTACTTTTGATGTAATGGAATTTGAAATCAAACAGGCCTTTTCAGACTTTTCTAAAATACGCTCTGCACGTTCGCGTTTAGATTCATCAGTAATCACTACTTCTGGAAACAACAACACTTCGCTTATTACGAATTTGCCATCTACTTTCTCTAATATACCTTTTGAACCACATTTAAAACTGACGAATTCTAATTTCGAATAGTCGGCAATTGCTAAAAAAGTGGTCATTAAACAACTGCTTACTGCTGCAGTGAATAAATGTTCAGGTGTCCAGATATTTGGAATTCCTTTATCAAATTCTGGTGGAGTAGCAACTTCTATACAGTGATTTTCACTGGTTTCGATATCTTTTAATTCTGGGGAACACATCATGCCTTTGCGGTCTTGTGTCCAATTAATATTCACATTATAACTATGTTTGTCCATGATATATTATTTTAAATTATTATTGAAAATAGATCTTGATTTTATTACTAATTTTCTTCAGAAGTGTTTAACCATAGTTCTGCAGGCATGCCTATTTTAAGACTTCCATCGTTATTCACATCAACTTTTACGGCATAAACCAGAGCTACACGTTCTTCTTTAGTTTGAATGATTTTTGGTGTGAATTCGGCTTCTGAAGCAATCCAATTTATCGTGCCTTTATAGCTTCTCATTGAAGCTACATCATCAATCTTTACGGTCACCTCTTGGCCAATTTTTATACTAGCCAATTGTGTTTCGCTAACGTAAACACGCAACTGCATGGTAGTTAAATCAGCTATTTTATACAATGGCTTACCAAATGCTGTAATTTCATTGGGTTCTGCGTATTTGGTCAATACAGTCCCATGCACAGGATTGATAATCTTACTTTTCTTAATTTGATCGTCAATTTGTTTGAGCTGCACATCTATAGATTTCAATTCATTAACCACAGGCGCATTCTGTATTTCTACACTCCGTATTTGACTTTTAATAACATCGATTTCGCCAGTAACATCGTCTAATTGTTTTTGGGTGCCTGCATTATCTTTTATCAAGTTTTCAATTCTTGTTTTATTAGTGTTTGCTGTTTTTAACTTAGAATTCAATACATTAATTTGAGACAATACACCTTTAGATTTTGATCCAATCACGGCTTTAGAAACCACCAATTGTTCACGTTTTAAGGCAAGTGGAATGGTATCAATATACCCTATGAATTGCTCCTGTTCTAGGATATTACCTTCTTGAACATCAAACTGCATCAGTCTGCCGTTGTTTTCTGCTGAAATGGTAATTTCTGTAGCTTCAAAATTCCCATAGCCATCTGCTTTATCATTGTTGGTTCCACAAGAAAAGAGCGTAGTAGCTAAAATGCTTATGCCTAGTATGTAATTGTAGTTTTTCATATCTAATATTTAGTGCCCTTTTATGACGTTGTAATTTGCTTTAGCGAGTTGTAATTGAATTTTATGTTTCACTAAAGTGTTTTCATCTTCGTATAGATTGGTGAGTTCTGTGATATATGCCGATGCTGTTATCACGCCATTTTTAAGTTGTGAATCAGCCGATTTAAGCACCTCTTTTCTAAGGTTGATAATCTCTAAATCAGACACTATAAAACCTTCTATTATACCCATTTCCTGTTGCTGCTGCATCAGTTCAATGTTGGTATGTAGCATAAAGGTTGTTGTTTCTGTTTCAATGAGGTCTTTATTTATCAATAAGGATTCGCGTTGCTTTTTATTAGAATTCCAATCAAATACCTTCCAATGCAATGCAACACCAACAGTATAAAACGGTTGAAAGGAATTATCCAGCATATTTAATCCAGGGTTACCATATCCACCAGTAGCAAAACCGAGTAATTTTGGCGAGTTTTGTTTCAATAATAAAGTTTCACTGTGTTCGATTTCTTCTTGTTTAAGTTGAAATAATTCCAATTCTGGACGATGTAAAGAGTTGTCTGACTGTGTTTCTACTAATGGGTGTTGAAAAAGAGTAGTGGTATCTATTGGCTGATTGATTAAACTTGAAAGTGTTTCAATAAGCACCTCTTTATTACGATTTAGTTCCTGAAATTGCTGCTTTAATTTTAATAATTCGGCTTCTAAAACCTTATCTGATGACGGCAAAATCACACCATATTTAATGCCTGATTGTACTTCGCTTAGTTTTGATTGTAATAGGGAGCGTTTTGCTTCTAATAACACATGACTTTCTTGCGATAATAAAATGGAAAAGTATAATTGGTTAATTTGTTGTTTTAGTTGGTAGAGTTGCACTTCAACTTGCTTTTGCTTGGCTTTTGTCTGAACAGTTTTTAAGTTTAAATGAGCATCTGTAGCACCTCCATTATAAATCAATTGGTTAACAGAGAGTGTGGCGCGATATTGATCTTTATTTAAGCCTTCAATAGTAGAATTTGGAATCGGGATTTCAATCACATCAGATTGATAGGTGGCTTGCGCATTTAAATTAAATTGTGGTCGCTTTTCATTAGAAACAACTTCAGAATCTAATTGATGTTGTGCTTCAAAAAGTTGTACTTGTTGTGCTAAGGGATAATTTTGAGCCACTAAACGGTAACATTCTTCCAAAGTAATACCTTGTTGCGCCATACTAGGAAGCGTTGCTACTAATAATAGAAGAATAAGTACGAAGCGTTTCATTTTAAGAGTGCTTTATAGAGTTAATAATAAAGTTAGAAACTTCTGTTTTGCGGTTTTCTATCAGTTGTTTGTAGGCCGTATCATCTGTTTTTGTAAAGGCCATGATTAAAGGCTTAGCGACAAACGGAAAAATGTTGAGTGATAGGATATTAATAAATAGTTGTTCCGCACTTATGGGCTTTATAAGACCGTTGTCAACTTCGAGTGCTACCTGTTTCTTGAATTTCTCAAGATTTGGAAACCCTTTGTTATCCTTCAATTTTAAAATAAAATCTGGATTCCTATTCAATTCCTGAATGACAAAATTCGGTAAATATGGATGCTTCATAATAAAGGAGATATAGTTGGAGGTGAAGTTTCTTATTTTGTCTTCAATTGAAGAATCATCATTTAAAATAGTGTTTAATTGTGGTGCTAATAATGAAAACGCGTGGTGAAACACCGCTTCAAAAAGCAATTGCTTACTTCTGTAATAATAATGAAGCATGGCTTTGTTAATGCCTGCTTTATCTGCTATTTCTTGCATACGCGCACCATCCATTCCTTTAGATTGGAATATGTTTTTTGCGGCATCTAGTATTTGTGCTTCGGTGTTTTCGTCTTTTGTCTTTGCCATTTTAACTATATAGTTTAACCATTTGGTTAACAAAGGTAGTGAATATTATTCAGTGCATATAATCAACTTCGTAAAATTTATATAAAACATTAGTAGAGAGCAGTATGCTATTGTTTTTACAATAATCTCTGTTTTAAGTATTGATTACATAAATCTAGTACTTAATCCGAAAATCTCATCGATAAAATGCCTCAATTCATATAGTGAATTAACGCAAACGTCTATCGCTTTATAATAAGATAGGTTATCGTTTAATCTTTGTAGTGTAAAATCAAATACACATAAAAATGAAACGTTTTTTTATCATTATAACGCTATTAATAACTCAGGTTATTATATCGCAAGAAAGCAATTCTGAAATAGCAAAACTGTGGACTTTAGAAGATTGTCTTCAATATGCTTTAAAAAACAATATCACCATAAAGGATGCTGCTTTAAATTATGAGCAAGCCGCTGTAGATTATAGTAAGGCAAAATCATCTAGATTACCAAACCTCTATGGTACAGCCTCTGAAACATTTTCTAACGGAAATGCTATCGATCCAATTACAAGCGATTATGTTACAGATCAAATCTACAGTACTAACGTTAGCCTTAATAGTTCTGTCACCTTATTTCAAGGAAACCAGATTAATAATCAAATTGCGCAAAACAAATTATTATTGAATCAAAGTGAGCTGCTAGCCGAAGAAGCGAAGAACAACATCATCATAAGCATCTTAGAAAATTATTTACAAATCTTATATGCTAAAGAAGGGATTACCATTGCTGAAAACAACTTAATAGCTTCTGAAAAAGAAGTAGAACGTGCTAAAGCAAGATTAGATGCAGGAACAATTGCTCTAAGCGATTACACCGAAGCTCAGAGCCAAGCTGCAACGAATAAATACGCGATTATTACAGCTAAAAACACTTATCAGCAATACATTATAGCTCTAAAACAATTACTAGAGTTAAACCCTACGCAAGACATCGAAATTGAAACCTTAAGCAACGATGTCGACTACATTACGCTAGAACTCGATAAAGTGGCAATATACAATAAAGCATTAGGTATTCTACCTGAAGTTAATGCGAGTAAGATAGGAGTAGAGGTCAGTGAAAAAGATTTAGACATTGCTAAAGGAGCGTATTTACCAACCTTATCACTGGTGAGCAGTTTGGGATCTGGATATACAAGTGTCAATGATAATAACTTTTCGGATCAGTTTAATGTGAATTTTAATCAACGTCTCGGACTGTCATTAAACATTCCCATATTCAACAGAAACCAGACCAAAGCAGCAGTACAATCGGCACAAATCAATATAGAAAAAGCACAGATTAATCAGCAACTGACCCAAAAAGAGGTCTATAAAAAAGTAGAAACGGCTTATCAAAATGCAGTGTCTGCGCAGGAACAACTCATAGCAGCCGAAGCTTCTAAAACAGCAGCGGAACAATCCTATAAACTAGCACTAAAGAAATACGAATTGGGTGGCTTAAGCACTACCGATTTAGTGATTAGTCAAAACACATTTACCAATGCGCAACAAAACTATTTACAGGCTAAGTATTTAAACATTCTATACCATCAATTATTACAATTTTATCAAGGAAACTCTATCAAACTTTAAATATAACCATCATGAAAAAAAATAAGAAAACTATAATCATAACCAGCATTGCAGTTCTAGTCATTGCATTTGCAAGCTACACTTTCTTAAAGAGTGACGATGCCATGGTTATTGAAGCGAAAACAATAGTCGCAAAAAAAGCAGATGTCACCACAATGGTTACTGCAACAGGAACTATTGAACCTATCACGCAAGTAGAAGTTGGGACACAAGTGTCTGGTGTCGTAGAAAAAATATATGTAGATTATAACAGTGTGGTTACCGAAGGACAGCTCATTGCAGAATTGGATAAAACCAATCTTAATGCGGCTAAAACACAAGCGCAAGCGGCTTATGATAATGCAGTAAGCCAAAGAAACTATATGAAAATCATTTACGACAGACAAAAAACATTGTTTGACAATCAGGTGATTAGTAAATCCGATTTTGATGATGCTAACTATAATTATCAAACAGCAAAAGGAACAGTAACACAACGCTATTCCGATTTACAACAGGCTAAAACCAATTTAGAGTATGCCAATATTTACTCGCCTATAGATGGTGTGGTATTGTCTAGAGCCATTGATGAAGGACAAACCGTTGCGGCAAGTTTAAGCACGCCTACCTTATTCACTATTGCACAAGACTTAAAAGAAATGCAAGTGGAAGCTGATGTAGATGAAGCTGATATCGGACAGGTAACTGAAGGACAACGTGTGGAATTTACAGTTGATGCCTACCTAGGTGAGACCTTTGAAGGAGAGGTGACACAAGTAAGATTAGATCCAACTGTTACTTCAAATGTAGTTACCTATACTGTTGTTATTAAAGCACATAATCCATATTTAAAACTAAAACCAGGATTAACAGCGACCATCTCTATTTACACCTTAGAATTAAAGGATGTATTAACGGCAGAAGCCAAAGCCATCAACTTTAAACCTACTAAAGAAACACTAACCGTATATAATCTTCAACACCAGTTAGAGGCGAATACTAGCGAGCGGTCTAGAGAAGAAACTACCCTTTGGGTATTGGAAGTTAACGGAGCTATTACACCCAAAAAAGTAACGCTTGGAGCAAGTGATGGTGTTAACGTACAGGTATTAAGCGGCATTAATAAAGGAGATAAATTGGTTTATAGCCTAAAAGGTGTTTCTAAATCAGAGGCTGGTACTACTGAAAAAAGCGAAAGCCCTTTTATGCCAAAACGTCCAGGAGGTAACAAGAAAAAATAATCATGAGCAAAGCAATCATTAAAATAGAAGGTTTAAAACGAGAGTTTACCATGGGAACCGAAACGGTTCACGCTTTAAGAGGTATTTCGTTTGATATTAAAGAAGGGGAATTTGTGACCATCATGGGATCGAGTGGCTCTGGTAAAAGTACCATGCTCAACATCTTAGGATGCTTAGACCAACCCTCTTCTGGAACTTATGAAATTGATGGGGTTCGTGTAAAAGACCTCAGTAGAAATGAATTGGCAACCATTAGAAACCAAAAGATTGGATTCATTTTTCAATCCTATAACTTATTAGCAAGAACTTCGGCAATTGAAAACGTTGAATTACCCTTGTTATACAATAGTAAAGTAACTTCTGAAGCGCGAAGGGAACGAGCAATCAAAGCCTTAGAGATGGTTGGTTTGGGTGAACGATTGCATCATACACCTTCGCAGCTTTCAGGAGGACAACAACAGCGTGTGGCCATTGCCAGATCTTTAGTGAATAACCCAGTGATGATATTAGCAGATGAGGCTACAGGAAACTTAGACACGAGAACCTCATACGAGATCATGTCTTTATTTCAAGAGCTAAATAAACAGGGGATTACCATCACGTTTGTTACCCACGAGCCAGATATTGCGGCATTTAGCAATAGAACAATTGTGTTAAAAGATGGTAATATTATGCAAGATTATGAAAATCACAAGGTGCTTTCGGCAAAAGAAGAGTTAGCCAAACTACCAAAACAAGATCAGTAATTATGAAATGCCATATCAAAATTCCAATATAAACTTATATGTAATTGTGGCATTCCATTTGACCTTAAAAAAAACAATAAATATAAACAGATGAGACTATTAAATTTATTTAAAATCGCAACTAAAGCCATCGTTCTTAATAAAACTAGAACCTTGTTAACCATGTTAGGGATCATCATTGGTGTGGCATCGGTTATCGCTATGTTAGCCATAGGTGAAGGGTCAAAAGAAAGCATTCGTACCACCATTTCAGCAATGGGTTCTAATATGATTACCATCAAAGCAGGAGCAGATACGAGAGGTGGCGTTAGACAGGAAGCAAGTGTCATGGAGTCTCTCACATTAAGTGATTTTCAGGCCATTAAAAAACAGGCTACGCTATTAAGCTACAGTACACCAGTAGTAGAAGGTAAAGGTCAAGTTATTAACGGAGCTAACAACTGGCCATCTTCCATTTATGGCGTAAATCCGGAATACTTAAGTATTAAAGTGGTCGATTTACAAAGCGGAAGTATGTTTACCGATGCCGAAGTACAAACCGCTGCAAAAGTGGCTCTAATTGGGCAGACGGTAGTTGATAATGTGTTTCCTGATGGGCAAGAGCCAGTCGGACAAATGATTCGTTTCAACAATATTCCATTCAAAGTGATTGGTGTTCTAGAAGAAAAAGGAGAAAACACCTTCGGCCAAGATCAAGATGATGTCGTTATCGCGCCATACACCACAGTACAGAAACGTATTTTAGCAATCACACATTTAAATCAAATCATAGCGTCTGCAGTTAGTGAAGAAGAAGCGCCAAATGCGGTGATAGAAGTCTCTAAAATCTTACGCGAACAACACAAACTAATGGATTATGAAGATGATGATTTTCATGTGCGTTCTATGGAAGAATTAATTTCTACATTCAGTTCTACTAGCGAAATGTTAACCATTCTACTTGTAGCCGTAGCAAGTATCTCATTATTAATTGGTGGTATCGGCATCATGAACATCATGTATGTTTCTGTAAAAGAACGTACTAAAGAGATAGGGTTACGTATGGCAGTAGGAGGTAAGGGATCTGATATTTTAATGCAGTTTCTAATCGAAGCCATCCTAATTAGCATCACTGGTGGTGTCTTGGGTGTATTATTAGGACTCGGAGCAACCGTGTTCATAGAAAAATTCTTAAATTGGCCTACAAGCGTGGCATTGTATTCTATTGTGATTTCGTTTGCAGTGTGTGCTGTAACAGGTATCTTTTTCGGATGGTATCCTGCAAGAAAAGCATCGGCTTTAGATCCAATAACCGCTTTACGTTACGAATAATAAATCATGTACAAGAATAAAACAATTACAGGCCTTTTACATCTGCTAGTGTGGCTAACACTATTTTGCTTGCCCTACTTGCTGTCTTATGGTCAAGAACAAGAGTTAGATAGAATTAAAGCACATTTTTGGATTCCTTTATTCTTCTCGGCTATTATCTTCTACTTTAATTACTTTGTATTAGTAGATCGCTTTTTGTTTCCTAAAAAAATGCTACAGTTTATTGCTATAAACACGGTTATGATTGTCTTTTTCTTGTTTCTAAAAGAAAATATTGAAGACCGCTTTTTTCAGGATATTATAAAAAAACGCCTCGCAAATACTAATAGAGTTGAACCTCCATTTAAAATGGCAATCTACATACAAGTCTTGTCCTATATGGCTCCACTGTTATTTTCTATTGCTTTAAAAACTACAAAACGATGGGTGAAAACGGAAGCAGAGCGTAAGGAGGCTACCAATGTCAAGTTAAAGTCCGAGTTACAACACCTGCATTACCAATTGCAACCGCATTTCTTTTTTAATTCCTTAAACAATATTTATTCCTTGGTCGATAGCTCACCAGACCAGGCCAAATCATCCATACACAGTTTAAGCAAATTAATGCGGTATATGTTGTATGAAACTAATTTAGAAAAGGTGCCACTTACTAAAGAAATCGACTTTCTTAAAAAGTATATCGATTTAATGAAGTTAAGGGTTTCAGACAAAACAACTGTGAGTTATAGTTTTCCTATCAAAGAAACTGGCATTCAAATCGCTCCTTTGTTATTCATTTCATTAATCGAAAATGCGTTTAAACATGGTGTGTCTGCGTCTAAGGCAAGTCAGATTGATATTAACATGACTTGCAATGATAACACGGTTCTTTTTTCTGTAGAAAACAATAATTTTCCTAAGAAAACAGACGATAAAAGTGGTTCTGGTATCGGACTCCAAAATTTAGAAAAACGACTAGAACTATTATATCCAAATAAATTCAACTTCAAAAGTCTTTTAAAAGACGACCGCTTTTTAATTACTTTAAAAATTACAACCAACTAAATGATGAGCAACTTTAAAATCTCCTGTGTTATTGTAGACGATGAGCCTATGGCACTCAATTTAGTAGAAAGCTATGTTGAAAAAACACCTTTTTTAGAACTAAAGCAAAAGTGTAGTAGTGCTATTGAAGCCATGGAGTATATTAAAAATAATCCCGTTGACTTACTTTTTTTAGACATCCAAATGCCAGACCTTACTGGTATTGAGTTTTCTAAAATGCTACCTAAAGACACTCGTGTTATTTTCACTACAGCCTTCGATCATTATGCTTTAGAAGGTTTTAAAGTTGAAGCGATTGACTACCTTTTAAAGCCCTTCGATTATGCCGAGTTTCTAGCTGCCGCTAACAAAGCCAATACTTGGTTTGAATTGGTAAAAGGGAAACGAAAAAGCATCTTGTCAGATGAAAAAGAATTCCTCTTTGTAAAATCCGAATACAAACAACTGAGAGTCAAATTAGCAGATGTCCTATATTTTGAAGGACTTAAAGACTATATCAAAATATGGCTAAAAGGCAACCCAAAACCTATTTTAACTCTAATGAGCTTAAAATCCTTAGAGGAAGAACTACCCGAATCACAATTCATGCGTGTACACCGTTCCTTTATCGTATCCTTAAATAATATTGATGTCATAGAACGTAGTCAAATTATTATCAACGAGCAACGCATTACAGTCTCAGAACAATACAAATCAAAATTTTTAGAGTTTATCAATAACAACTCCTTATAAAAAATAGACGCTTAAGTGCGTGTATCTAAAAGTAATCAAGGCCTATTTTAAACAATAGGTCTTTTTTTATCGCGCTCATATAATGAGAATGTGCAGCTATTAAACATATCGATACAATCATTATAGTGGTAGATACAATCTAAGCATCCGTCTATTTGCTTTTTTTAACATAAATAGTGCAAGTACCTTTAAACCATCAATCACAGATAAAGTCTTAGATAGAGATTGAAAATGTTGAAGTATTAAAAACTAGAATTATGAAAGCTCTTATAAAAACAATCGTATTACCTGTATTAGTGTTATTGGGAACAGTAACACAGGTTTCTGCACAAACAAAACGTAGTAATTCAAGAGAAAAAACCGTTATCACTACAACAACTAAAAGAACACCCAACAGAAGAGTCTCAAGTAAAAAAGTAACTTACAAAAGACCTACACGTAAAGTCGTTTCTGTTAGAACAATACCTAACAGAACAGTGGTAAGACATAAAGGGCAAAATTACTACTATGCAAATAATAAGTATTATACCCAATCTAGAGGGCGTTACATTGTTATTGCTCCAAAAGTAGGTTTCAGAATAAAAACCTTACCTGTCAATTACAAACGAGTACGCTATAACACACATAATTATTTCCTTGCGCATGGCATCTTTTATATTCAAATAAATAATGAATATGAAGTGGTCGATCCAGAAGTTGGTACTATCGTTTACGAGCTTCCTGAGGATTATGAAAAGGTAACCATAGACGGACAAACCTATTACGAATACGCTAATGTATTATACGAAAAAGTACAAGTAGATGGCACTAGAGCTTATGAAGTGGTTGGTATTATAGACATGGAATAAATAAACACATTAAAGATAAGAGTTAATTTGATTGGTTAATAGTGAGAAAGGAGGGTAATTATTGTAATTACCCTCTTATCTTGATGTATCTAATCCTTTTAGCTAAAGAAGATCACCAGATGTGGTACACAAAAAAGATTCTAATAACATATTAAAACCCTACTCTAGATAATGTCCCAAATATCTAGAGTAGGGTTTCTTTTAAATGGGTTCTCCATACAATGTCTTAGGTGCTGCTCATAATCAATTAACAGCTATTACTAGTAAAGACACGCATAAAATCAAGAGAACTTTCCAGTATGTTTAGCTCGTAACAGCAACCATCATAGTGTTGTTTTGTGCTAACTCATACATTTCGCTATTAATATCTTGGTAAAATGCAATACCAATTGAAGCAAATACGGCAGTACTAGCAGGTATCGCACCAAGCGATGTTAAATCGACTTGAAGCAAGGTATCACTTCCAACCATACCACCTATAGCAATTTCTGAACTATAAGTAGTTCCGCCAAGACCATTAACAGCATCGTCTTCTGGTTCATAATACCCCATAATAGGATCATAGTCGTAATTGCTCACATAACTTGCTGCTAATACAAGCTTAAAATGGGTAGCACCTTCTGGCGTTTTTATAAAGGCATCTGTATTAAAGTCTGGAACAACCCAGTCTATCACATCTCGTGAGGCTGAAATACTCGGTAGTGCATAGGGTGCATAAAAGATACTTCTAAATGGCAGACTTCTATTAAATTCAAAGCCTTTTAATACGTCTCTCATACTTACCACATCTAATTTACGTTGACCACGTTTTCCTTGGCCAACCCTTAAAATTCGTCGCATAATACCATTTAAACGCGATGTTAAATAAGAGTCACCCATAAGTTTTACCATGTTAGCAAAACCATCTCTAAAGGCCTTGGTAGCGTGAGATGCTCCCGAGAACTCCATCATGTTTTCCCGCGTTCGTTTAAACGCAGCATCGGTCATAATGCGGTTTTTACTAATTCTACTTTGTGTTTTTACAAAGTTTTCTCCGTTTTGTCTGTAAAATGTCAGTCCATCTAAGGTACCGTCCAGTTTTACAAATGAATTGTTCTTTGCCATAGTATTTAAATTTAGGACCCCGTGTAAAGGCAAATATATAATACAACAGGGTAGGTTAATATTACAGATATAGACATCGTGTCTTATCCAGCTTTGGGACTGTTAATATATAGGGAGATTAAAAGGATATCTAGTTTAAAATAAACGCTACTATTGGTATGCGCACTACCAAGTT
>Ga0209344_10002948_pt1 | contig 17701 bp, 9 predicted proteins | sample Cruoilmetagenom6_FD_187293 | JGI IMG/M metagenome (GOLD analysis project Ga0209344, IMG submission 187293) | Oil polluted marine microbial communities from Coal Oil Point, Santa Barbara, California, USA - Santa Barbara Oil Seep Sample 6 (SPAdes)... | ecosystem: Environmental > Aquatic > Marine >... | reverse complement strand
TTACGAAGTGTTGGGAGGTGAAAACCAGGGAATAAAAGCGTTGTATTTTGCATGGCGAATTATGCCATTTTACGCACTAATTTTCAGCTTTTTTTCCTTGCTAAAAGGGCTTAACTTAGTGGTATTCAGGTCAAACCGCATTCTCTGCAAAGCGGCTTCGTCCAACAAAGCCATCAACTCGGGCAGTCAAAAGTGCCGCTCCGCTCTTGTGACTGCCGGTTATGGCAAGCGTTGAGGCGGCACTATTTACTCAGCATTTTTAATGCGCTTTATTTTTAACTACTAATGTCATTGGCGAACTCATTGCGCACCCGCTCTTGCCAGTTTTCCATCCAACCGGGCAATTCCGTAGCCAGCATGGGCCGGGAGATGAAAGTTCCCTGAGCGAGATCACAGCCCGTACTGAGCAAGAGATTCCAGTCGTCTCGGTCTTCGACCCCTTCGGCCACGACCTCCATTCCCAGTTGTCTTGCCAGAGCCAGGCTAGCATCGTATATCGCCCGCAACGTCTCAACAGTCCAGGCACGATGCACAAAGCCTTGGTCAATCTTGAGCTCATCGAAGGGAATGTCACGTAGCTGGGCCATAGAAGAGTGTCCGGTACCGAAGTCATCGATTGATAGGCGAAAGCGATTCAGACGCAGACGGGTCAGGATTTCGAGCGGAACTCGCGAGTCTCCCATTAGCTGGCTTTCCGTCACTTCCAGTACTATTTTTTGCGGCGGTATGCCTATCTTGGCGGTAAGTCCGGTAACAAAATCCAGAAAATCCAGGGACGCCAAGCTGTCCATAGACACGTTGACGGCTACCCGCAACTCCAGCCCTGCGTCCTGCCAGGCTTTGGCCTGGGTTAACGCGCTGGTAAGCACCACTCGGGTCAGGTCGTCGATCAGGCCGTTCGCTTCAGCTATACCGATGAACTGGTCGGGTGGCACGATCCCGTGAACAGGATGGCGCCAGCGCACCAGGGTTTCCACACCCGCCAACTTGCCGGTGGCAACCGTCACCTTGGGCTGGTAGTAATTGACAAGCTCGCCGTTTTTGATGGCAGCGCGCACGTCGTCCACGCCATAAACTTTCTGCGCCTCAGGGCTATCCAGTGAAGAAGGCACCCACTTTTCCAGCAGTGCGGACAGCACTTCCGGTTTGACCGGCTTTTGTATGTGCCCAAGCACCGTGATTTTATGTGCTTGCACCAGTTTCTCGACCGTCTGCAGCATCCGTTCATCCTCACCGCTGATCAGGATGAGACTGTCGGCATAGTTCCGTTCTACCAGGTGGCGTACAAATTCAATTCCGTCCATTTCCGGCATATTGAGGTCCAGCAGAATCATGTTAGGACGCGTATCCACGCCATCTAACTGATCCAGCGCGGCTCGACCGCTCTCGCAGAGCGAGACCGAAGTGAAACCCAGGTTTTTCAACATGCGGTCCAGCAACTTGAGCATGAATGGCTCGTCGTCGAGCACCAGAATTTTTACCATGAGTTTATCAATCATCACCTATTCTCCCTAAACTTTTCACGACATAGCGTTGTGTTTACAACGAACCAAGATATTCATCCACGATGGCCATTTCCGCCTCAAAGCGTGGCAATAGCACCTCCAGTGCTTTAGTGTCGCCCGCCTTTCCCGCCTGATCCATTTCAGCGCACAGCTCACCCAACGCCAGCGCGCCGACTGAACGAGCCGATGATTTAAGCTTGTGTGCTGCTGCACTGACTGCCGCGGCTTGGCCTGCCTGACATGCAGTGCGCAACTCCGCCGCTATTGTGGCCGAACTGGAACGGAAATCCAGAAGAAGTTCGCTGATCACCGCTGGGTCTTTTCCTACTAGCTCTTCGAGAATGCTCACGTCCACTGGTTTGGATCCCGTCGGCAAACCGCTGCTGGCTTCAGCTGGCGCTTGCCCTTCGGGAGTACTTACGTCCGCTGGCTTGGGTCCTGTCGGTAAACCGCTACTGGCTTCAGCTGGCGCTTTCCCTTCGGGAGCGCTCACGTCCGCTGGCTTGGATCCCGTCGGCACACCGCTGCTGGCTTCAACTGGCACTTGCCCTGCGGGAGCGCTTGCGTCCTCTGGCTTAGGTCCCGTCGGTAAACCGCTGCTGGCTTCAGCTGGCGCTTTCCCTTCGGGAGCGCTCACGTCCGCTGGCTTGGATCCCGTCGGTAAACCGCTACTGGCTTCAGCTGGAGCTTGCCCTGCGGGAGCGCTCGCGTCCACTGGCTTGGGTCCTGTGTCGGGAGTGGCGAGTGTAGCGGGCATGTCGGTTGAGTTCTGATTGACGTCGACGGCCGACAGCCATTTCGCCAGCGTGGCTTTCAAATCCACAAGTTGCACCGGCTTACTCAGATAGTCGTCCATGCCGACGCTGCGGCAATGCTCGGCCTCGCCCTTGAGGGCGTTGGCGGTCAGGGCGATGATCGGGGTGTGTCGCTTGTCAGCCTTGTTGATTTCGTCGGCACGGATGGTCTTGGTCAGTTGATAGCCGTCCATTTCCGGCATGTGCAGGTCAGTGAGCAGTAACGCATAGTCACCGCTCTCCCAATGTTTCAACGCTTCGCGGCCGTCGCCGACGATATCTGCGGCATAACCGAGCAGTGCGAGCTGTTGCTTGATCACTTTCTGGTTAATTTCGTTATCTTCGGCCACCAGCACCAACCTGCCTTGCTGCAAAGCCATCTCGCGCGTTGGGGCAGTGATGGCCGTCTCGATCTTGCCTGATGGTTGTGATGCTTCTTCATGCTCTCGTCCTGCGGCGATGGCCACTGCCCGGAGGAAGGATTGGGGATGCATGACCTCGCCATCCAGGGTGACAATATCCACCGTTTCGACGCGCTCCCGACGACGATGACCACGCCTGATGACGACAAAACGGGGCTCGATATCGGAATGATGGTGCTCGTGCGAGACCACCATGAAATGTGGATCCAGGTCAGATCTGGCATGGAAGGCAGCGCGCAACTCTTCGATCGGTGGCGCATCGTGCCCAGCGTCGATTATTAGCAGCCACTGGCCGGCCGGAAGCGTGCTGATTCTTTTGCGGGCTTCGGTCAAGTCTGGCACCCGCTCAACAATCGCGCCGCTGTCTTTCAGATAAGCACTCAGATCATCTCTCAATCCGTTGTCATCGCCTAATACCAAGCAGGAAAGTCCGGTAAGATCAATAGTCTTGTCGCCACCGGCGGAGCTATTAGGCGATAGCGTAAATGACAGTCGCGCGGTGAAGGTAGAGCCCTTTCCCTGCTCACTGTGCACCGCAATCTCCCCGCCCATCAGTTCCACCAGATGACGGGAGATAGCCAGCCCCAGCCCGGTGCCGCCAAAGCGCCGGGTGGTGGAAGCGTCGCCTTGGGTAAAGGAGGCAAAGAGTCGGGACTGGGTCTCCTCATTCATACCGATGCCATTGTCAGTTATCTGAAACTCAACCGTCACCGCTGTCTGGCCTGGGTCGTGTTTGGCCAGTAATGCACGAACCGACACCTGGCCTGGCCGCTCTTGCCCGCTGGAAAACTTGATGGCGTTGTTGGTGAGGTTGACTAGCACTTGACGCAGACGTACAGCATCGCCCAGGACTTCTTCCGGAAGTGTCGGATCGATGAACAGAGTAAGCTCCACTTCTTTCTTTGTGGCCAGGTGTTCCAACATTCCACAAGCTTTCTCTATTATGTCCGCCACATGCATGGGCGCGCTTTCGATTTCAAGCTTACCAGCTTCTATCTTGGAAAAATCGAGAACATCCTCAATGATATCCAGCAGAGCAAAAGCCGATTCTCGGATCAGATTGAGCATTTCCTGCTGGTAGCTATTAAGGGTGGTTTGTTGCAGCACGTCGGCCATGCCGATCACACCGTTCATGGGAGTCCTGATCTCGTGGCTCATGGTAGCGAGGAAAGCAGATTTGGCGTGGTTGGCTTGCTCGGCCTCAAGTCGGGCCTGTTCCAAGTCTTTCATAACGCGCACGCGTTCACGGATGTCGCGCAGAATGCCGGTGAAATAGCGTTTTCCCCCGACGAAGTATTCGCTTACTGCAAGGTATACAGCAATGAGTTCACCATTCTTGTGCAGCCCTTCGACTTCACGTCCAATACCGATGATGTGAGCCTCCCCAGTTCGGTAATATCTCTCCATATAACCGTCATGGCCGCTACTGTGAGGTTCTGGCATAAGCATAGAAACGTTTTGTCCGATCACTTCATCACGAGTGTAACCAAAGAGTGTTTCCACTACCGGGTTGGCGGAACGGATAATGCCCTTTTCGTCGATGGTGATAACACAATCCACCATGTGATCGACCACAGAGCGGGTTTCTTCTTCCTTGATCGCCATGGCCACATTGGCTTGCTCCAGATCAGCGGTACGCTGCGCTACTTGAACCTCTAATTCCACTGACACACGCCGTAAGCGCTTAACGACCAGTGCGAGCGCCCCCAATCCCAGCACCAACAAGATGCCAAAGAGAATAAAGGTCTCGCGCAGATCGGCTCGATTTTGCGCCTCGATTCTGTCTAATGGTCGAACAAGCTCTAGAACGCCGCGCACATCACCTACTTTCCAGTCATGCTTAGGGCTGTCCAAGCGTGAATTGTGGCAGCCTACGCATTCCGCTTGCATTAAATCCGCCGTCGCGTAGCGAATCGATGCGCGGCCCTTATAATCTTCAAAGCTGTAGTAGGGCTGTTGTGGATCCGCCCGCAACGCTTTCAATGCTCGTTCCTCAAACTCATCATGCGCGCCGCCATCCTTGCGCCAGGGAAAGGGGTAGTCGCTGTATAAACGCACCACCATGCCAGAATCATGTAAGCTAATCCTTCTGCCAAGTTCCATGGTGAAGGTGACAGGTAACGGGATAGCCCCTAGCTTGAGCGGGTAGTCGTGTGTCACATCTATGTCGTGACCGCTTACGCGATCCACAACTTCAGAAGTGTATACGTTGCGTAGTTCCGTTAGAGTCTCTGCTTGCAGAGTCATGCCCTGTAGTGCGGCGGATTGCACCAAGGTGTTAGTGGCATGAGATAAATACCAAAAAGAGATTAGCGTACCGCTAACAAAGATAACGCTTAGCACCAGGATGGTGTGCTTATAGAGCAGAAGCAGGCACGCCATCCAAAGCCTTTTCAATTGTTGAGTCAAGCCGGATGAATGTACAGATTGGCTAGCTGTTCGCATGAGAGAATCCTAATTTTGGTTCGTCCGTGGAATTAGTGGGTCTTTTTTTGAAAATTGACCGTTATTTGTAAGCCTTCAAAGCTCTCAATTATTTAAATTGGTGGTGTCGACTTACCCACCGCGTCGAGCGTTTATGGTCTAAGCAGGACCAGGCACGCCGCCGTGGATAAGCTTTTACAGTTATTTTCTTCAGTCATAGCTAAGTCACCCCTGAACTAATTAACTGGCTTAACTCTGTTAATATTTTTATATATCATAAAAGATACCTTATTTAAGGGAGGCGGTTACCCACTGATTTTTTGGACGAAGCTAAATTAAATTTCAGGTCAATAGATTTCGTTAATTCTGCGTAATCTGTTTTTCGAACGGATCGCAAAACGATCAAGCACAGCGATCCAGTCGCTGATGGGCATCATCCATTTTCTGCTGATGTTTTATAGCGCCCGATAAAAGAGTTCCAATAATGCCTCATCAGACGGAAACAAGCCACAACTCATGCACACTGTACCCAGATTCATCTTCACTGGTTCCATCCCGCTGGTGGTGTGGATCAATCGCCACTTGGTTGCGCAGATTTAAACTTGCACAATGCGGGCTGTAGCGCACCATGCACGATACCAACTGTATAGCGATCTTAGTAAAGATAGTTTCAATGGCTACCGGAAAATCATACACCCATCCATACAAACAACTAAAATTCTGAACACGCTACGACTCTTGAACACGGCAATCAACCTGTAGCCGAAACCTGGTGAGCATCTTATCCTGCATCGCTAGCGGGCCAAGCAATGCTTGGGGCCTGGGGTCTGCTGTGGTTGTGGCGCACCTGTTCGGCGAGCTTGAGTGTGCGGCCAAGCTTTGACCGTAAACCGAGTGAGAGTCAAGTAAAGAAGAGGTTAAATTTACCGGGCAGAGGGTTGCTATCGTTTGACCACCAGGAGTATTTCTGTTAAATTTAGCGGATGGATAGCAATGAATTTAAACAATGGCTTGATAAGCAAGGCGCTACATTTCAGCCAGGCCAAGGAAGTCACCTCAAGGTGCTTCTCAATGGTCGTCAATCGGTTCTGCCGATGCACGACACGGAACTGAAAACCGACACTATCGAATACATTAAAAAACAGCTAGGGTTGAATTAGGGGGCTTGCGATGTTTGAATATCCAGTGGAATTGATATCTGCGAAGGAAGGCGGATTTGTTGTAACTTTTCCCGATGTACCGGAAGCCATTACCCAAGGTGATGATGAGGAAGAAGTACTGGAGTATGCCAGTGAGGCACTGGAAACCGCGCTTGATTTCTATATTGGGGATCGTCGTCAGCTGCCCTTACCCTCCATTGCCGCGGGACGCCCCACAGTTACACCCGATGCAATAGTCATCGCCAAGTTGATTGCGAACTGGCTTTCCACGAAGAAATAACCTCAATCTAACCTGCCACTTGCAATACGAGTTCCTTGAGATATGCGGCTTTGGGAAACTCAATAATATCGGTTGACCCAGTATAGCGTGCAGCTTGTGTACGATGTGCGTATCCACCCCAGTATTTTCCAATTCAGAAATGAGTCCTGAACGAAGGCTTTTCGAATCTGATAAATGAACTTTGTTCTGGTTCGTCATAATTCCATTTTTAATTCAATAAAGCGTTAACAATTCACTTGCAAGCCACAATGATTGGCTGTTGGCCATCGTTCTCGAAAGTACACAAGGCCGCTTCCAGCTTGATCTTCTAACGCATCAAGACTATCGAAAACGCGGTTATGGAAGTGCTTCTCACGCACTTCATCTCACACATGTTCGATTGGATTGAACTCAGAAGCATAGGGTAGCAAAGGTTATAATTGCATGTGGGATATTGGCACGTGCGTTGCAACACCTTTATACAATTTGCTCACTTCAACGCCGTCGCAATTTCCCTGAAGCAGTTCAGCCCCGCCTCAAGGTTTTCGATGATCTCTAATGCCAATTCATCCGGCTCGGGCAAATTATCCAGATCGGCCAGGCTTTTATCCTTCAACCAGAAAATATCCAGACTGGTTTTGTCGCGCGCGATGATTTGTCCGTAACTGAATTTGCGCCAACGGCCTTCCGGATTGCTTTGCTCGTTCCAGCTTTCATTGCGCTCATGGCGGTTTAGCGGGTTGTAACAGGCAATGAACGCCTGCAAATCTTCAAAGCGTAGCGGCTTCTTTTTCAGCGTGTGGTGAATGTTGGTGCGGTAGTCGTAATACCACACCGCCTTCGTCCACGGATCTTTACTCGCCGCGTGGTTGTCGAAGAACAGCACATTCGCCTTCACGCCGTTGGCATAAAAAATGCCAGTGGGCAAGCGCAATATGGTGTGCAACTCGGTAGTTTCCAACAGCTTTTTGCGCACCGTCTCGCCCGCGCCACCCTCGAATAACACGTTGTCCGGCACCACCACTGCCGCACGTCCGGTGGTTTTCAGCATGGTGCGAATGTGCTGCACAAAATTGAGCTGCTTGTTCGACGTAGTCGCCCAGAAATCCTGCCGGTTGTAAGTCAGGTCATCCTTCTCCTGCTCACCTTCATCATTCGTAAAACTCATCGAGCTCTTTTTGCCGAAGGGTGGATTCGCCAGCACGTAATCGTAACGCTTGCCGCCATCGGCCACCAGCGCATCGTTGGGCGACACCATGCTGTCGCCGTCGATCTCGCCTATGTTGTGCAAAAACATGTTCATCAATGCCAGGCGGCGCGTGCCCGCCACGATCTCGTTGCCGTTGAACGTCTCGTGCTTGAGAAAGGCCTTCTGCGTTTTGTCCATCTGGTGTTCCTTCACCAGAAAATCATAGGCTGCCAGAAAGAAACCACCCGTACCGCAGGCCGGATCGGCGATGGTCTTGTTCGGCTCCGGGCGTACACATTCCACCATCACTTTGATCAGCGCACGTGGCGTGAAGTATTGCCCCGCGCCGGACTTGGTATCTTCCGCATTGCGTTCCAGCAAGCCCTCGTAGATGTCGCCCTTCACATCCGCACCCATCGACACCCACTGCGTTTCGTTCACCATGTCGATCAGGCGATACAGCTTGGCCGGGTCTTGAATCTTGTTCTGTGCCTTGGTGAAAATCGTTCCCAGCATCCCCGGCTTGTTGCCCAGCTCGCGCAGCAATGTCACGTAATGCACCTCCAACTCCGCACCGCGCTTGACCTTCAGGCTTGGCCAGTTGTACTCGACGGGTATGCCCACCTTGCGGTTATACGGCGGCTGGCTGTATTCGTCCGCCATTTTCAGAAAGATCAGATAAGTAAGCTGCTCCAGATAATCGCCGTAGCCCACCCCGTCGTCGCGCAACGTGGTGCAGAAACTCCAGACTTTGGAAACGATAGATGCGGTTGCGTTCATGCTTTAGCCCTGAATCAAGTTTTGTTTATATGCGGCTGATTTGACAATCCAAACCTAAGTGTCATGTCTCCGACATTCGTGTCGGAGACATGACACAACATAATGTTTTATTGAATCTTTCATCATAGAAAATGAAGGCCAGTAATGCCTCACCTTCCTATGCGCCTTCTATGCGCCATGGCGTATAGAAGGCGGTTTAACGTAATACGAATATCGTTTAACACCTTGTTTTTCTATTATTTTTTCATCAGATAAGCGTCTGAGAAGTTTATACGCCTGATCCGGCGTCAAACGACAAAGCTCGATGACTTCTTGGCGTGTAATGCGGCCATGCTGATCTACATAGCTTTTTACCATCTGCTCATGCTGCAAGCGGCCAAAACCTGCCTGCCGGGTATATTCGGACTTCTCGCCTAGCAGTCGATAAAGATCAGGAGAAAGCGTATAGCTACGACCCCGACCAGCACCATGCGCTTGAAGCAAGCCAATCTCGACCAAAGATTCAACACTGGCAGCAACATGCAAGGCATCCTTTTGCAACCACCCAGCCAACTGCTCACTGCTCGCACGTCGCTGTGCGCGCAGTGCGGCCAAAATAATCAGGCTGTCAATCGGCATTTGCCCGCCGCGCCGCGCCTCTTCTTCAAGAACGATTTTGAGGAACGCCTCATCAGCCGCAGCCATGCTCAGGCGCAACACCACTGAATGGCTATCCGACTGGCCGAAATCCGGATTGTGGCGGCCAAAGCGCAACATCCCGCGATAGATCAAATCTACCCCTCGCCCGGTGCGCTCCACGAGCCCGATACGCTTCAAGGCATCTGCCAACCCCGGATTGCGCGGACGCGGCTCGGTGGTCAGCAAATTGTTCAGAGTCACGCCTTCAACAAACCCCCCGGGGTTGCTGATTACTAAAACATCGCCGGTTAAACGGACATGCACCGCACCGCGCAAGCTGTAATCCCGGTGTGTGATTGCATTGGCAATCGCTTCGCGGAATGCGCGGTGATCCACCTTGGGCACGGCCACGCGAAACAGCCCAGACTGAAACTCGCGCTCGGTGTTCAAAGGCTTGAATAAAGTCTCCATCCATTCGAAAGCGCGCAACAGCGGCGCACGGCTGAATTCATTGAAACGCACCTCCTCGCCATCCAAAATTTGGAACGCAATTTCATGCGTTGGCACTAGCGCCCGCAAGGAAGCCTCATGCCCCAACAGCAGCAAGCCCGTCAACGAAGGCAAGTAGCCGTACTCGGTTCTGACTGTCAGCCCCAGAGCCGCATCCAGTTGCGTATCATCCAGCTCTAGCAACGCACGATCGCCATTGAAACGTTCGATGAATTGCCGCAGCCGTGCGCGTTCGATGGGGTCAAAATCCGCCAGCATTGCACCCGCAATGGCCTTGGCGCTCATATCCAGCAAACCGAAACTGGCGAGGCGCGCAGAGAATTCATGCGGTAAATATGGCACACACTCTGGCATCCCGTTTGCTTGCAAACGCCGCCGCTTCAACACGCCTTCATTCGTGGCAATCGGCGAGCCGCTCTTGGCGACCGTGATACGCGCCACGGGTAGCGCGTTTACCATCAGAGATTCAACCGTCACCGTGATAGTCGGCTGTGTGCGGTTTGCAATCAGCGCAGCTAAGCTATCGAGATGCTGGTGCTTGGGGTGCAAACCCGTCACCACGCCATTGTCCTCCACGCCCAGATAGATCTCACCGCCCTGAGCATTCGCCATGCAAACCACCGCTTCGATTAAGCCCTTGTCAGACAGACATTGGCGGTCGCTTTTGAATTCGCAGGTCAATGATTCGTGCTGGGGGATTGGATTCATGCGGATACCTTTTTTGTTCGACGTTGAATAGTTTCACCCTTGTTATTTACTGCCTTCTCAGCCTTGATGCGCACCAGCAGCGCCGAGGCGGGTTCGTCGTGCGGGTCTTGCGGCACGAGCTGGCCGGAGAAAGCGCGCTTTAGAATGGACTGGCGCAGGGCTTCGGCTTGTTGCAATGAGGTGGAGATGGTTAGTTCGAGTTGGTCGACTTCGGAAAGCTTGCCTTCGATCAGATTAACAATCCTTTGCTGTTCTTGCAGTCCCGGCAAAGGAACCCGAACCGTGCGAATGTTTTCAAGATTCAGCCCCGGCTTACCTGCCCCGTAGGCCATATTACTGAGTTGTTTGCGGCCAGCAGCTTCGGCGACGATGAACCAGTAAAGAAATCGGGGAAAGACCTCTGTTGTCGGACGGCAGAGCGCAACATGCTGACTAACATATGCGGTGCCAACGTCTCGTTCGACCAAAGCGGATTTTGTGACATTGGCACCGGTAATGGTAATCAGCAAATCCCCTTGTTTCACTTGCGCTCTCAACCCCTCTGCCCTCTCAGGAAGAGAGACGAAAGCAATATCATCCAGTTCCAGCAGGTCATGTTTAATATTCTGGGCGCGAATAAACAGATCGCCTGCCGCCGCGTAATACTGCTTCCAGCCACGCGACCCAGAGGTTAGGAAATCGAGCAAATTTCCCAGCGTTTTTTGAACCCAAGTAGCATCTGAAGCAACAGACGTGAGCTTGCCTTCGAAGGCGTGTTTCAGCAGGGCCTGGCGATATACCTTGAGTTGAGCGCGGGCGGTCTTCAGGTTTTCGATGCCCTTGTCCAACTCGGAAAACAGCTCCTCGATTTTGGCGACTATGCGGTGTTGTTCGTTCTTTGGCGGCAAATTAAACGGTAGCTGTTCAATATCTTTGGAACTGATATTTTGAACACCCATTCCCTTTGCGTACTTGGTCAGTTCTCGCTCAATATTTGATAAGAATAAACCAAAGAATTTAGGATCTAGCTCGGAAATTAGATGAGGAACAATTTTCCCTGTTCGCTGATTTTGGAGTGCTGGAATTTCTTCGCTATAAAGGCAAACTTTACCTATTGAGCCAGACATTCCAATAATCACATCACCTTTTTTTATTACAAAATCGGGATGCTTATTAAGGTACTCACTGGGCAAAAATACAGCCTCAGATATGTCAATTTTCGCGCCCTTCATCTGCGACTGCCGGATGAGAGGAATATCGTTTTCCCGCTCCTTCGATTTATTGAACAGCTCGCTTTTGAATGCGTATCCATTTTGGATGCTGGCGATGTCACCAAAGCAACAAGCTTCCCAGCCTTTAGGCAACGATCCAATTTCGGTTTTCAACATTACGCCACCAACACTTCATTTAATTCATCCAGCAACGTATCCATTTTCACGCCAAAAAGTTGATATATTTTCCCCAGCCCGCCTTGCCCATCAAACGGCGACATTTCCAGATCGTCGCGCTCGATGTGGAAGGAATTGGCGACGTGGTCGCGGATCATGCGTAGCCAGTCCATTTGTTCTTCGTTGAATTTTTCTGTGCCGCCAGAGTGGAGTTTCATCACCCAGTTCTGGAAGTTGCGGCGCACGGTGTCGTCGAAGGTGGAAAGCTTTGCATCCATGCCGCACACGCGGCGGATCAGCGCGACTAATGCGGTGAGTTCGCTGATCGGCTGCGCGCCTTGGTAGTCGTCCAACTGGCGGTAGGCTTGCCACACGCGCAACGGGGCGAGTTTGGGTTTGTCGGCTTTGAGTTTGTCGAGCACATGGCGGATCAGGTCGAAGCTGAGTTCGCGCCTTCTGTAGGGCTGGCTGAAGAAGATGGTGAGTGCTTCAATGTTGTCCTGATTCGATTTCAGGTAATCGGCGAATTCATCGGTAAGGGCTTGCGCGTTATTGGCGGCGTCTTTGTCCCATTCGGCACGCACCAGGCCGTCGAGGTTGTCGTGGTCTATGGTTTGTTCTTTGTCGCGGCGGATGGTGTCAATGAGTTCGACCAGTTCGCCATTCAACACACGGGCAGCTTCGCCCACCAATTGCTGTTGCGCCTGCTGGCGTTTGTCGTCGCCGGGGTCGGTGCCGATAGGTTGTCCGGCCAGCGACAGCGCGCGGGCTTCGATGTTGTCGGCATCTATCGCGGCAAACAATTTGCCGACCAGCTGGGTGAGCTCCAGTCCGCCCGCAGCTTCGCGGATACGGCGCTGGTCATCAACGTCCAGTTGCTTGTTGAGCCGCGCCAGCCGTCCGGCGAGTGAGCTTACGGTGTCTTCATCGGTCGCGCCCATCATTACCTGCATTGCCAAATCCTTGAGCGGCACGGTGGGCTTGGTGATGAGCGGCTGGCTGGCGGTCTTCAATGACCGCGTAACGCCGATGGCATCAACGATGACGTAGTGGGTCTTGGCGCTGACGGCGGAGGGGGTGACTTTTTTCAGGTCGTCCATGTCCAGTGTGCGCGTGCCGCGGCCTTTCATTTGCTCGAAGTAGTTGCGGCTTTTTACGTCGCGCATGAACAGCAGGCATTCCAGCGGCTTCACGTCGGTGCCGGTGGCGATCATGTCCACGGTGACGGCGATGCGCGGGTAGTAGGTGTTGCGAAAATCCGCCAGCACCGACTTGGGGTCTTCCTCGATCTTGTAGGTAAGTTTTTTGCAGAAGGCGTTGCCCTCGCCGAACTCTATCCTCACGGTCTGGATAATGTCGTCGGCGTGGCTGTCGGTCTTGGCAAAGATCAGGGTCTTGGGCACTTCGATGCGTCCGGGGAATATCTCCGGCAACTTGTCGCGGAAGGTGCGGATAACGGTACGGATTTGATCCGGGTTGACGATGTTGCGGTCCAGTTGCGTGGCGGAATAGGCTTCGTCTTCGTCCTGCTGTTCCCAGCGTTTTTTGCGGGTAAGTTTTTCGCGTCGTTCAACTTGCTGCTGCGCATTGATTTGCGCGCCTTGCTGGGTGATTGTGGTTTCGATGACGTAGATTTCATTGCCGACATTCACGCCGTCGGCCACGGCTTTTTCGTGGCTGTAATCGCTGACCACGTTCTTGTTGAAGAAGCCATAGGTGCGGTTGTCTGGCGTGGCAGTGAGGCCAATCAGGCTAGCATCGAAATAATCGATCACCTGTTGCCACAGGTTGTAGATAGAGCGGTGGCATTCGTCGATGAAGATGAAGTCGAAAAACTCCGGCGGAACTTTTTCGTTATAGACCACCGGCATCGGCGTTTTGGGTTGCTTCATTTCCGCAGGGTTGATTTCTTCGGCGGCTTCATCCAGCGGCGTGTCTTTGAGTATGGCATACAGGCGTTGGATGGTGCTGATGCACACCTGACAGTCTTTGGCGACGAACGAGGACTTGAGCCGCTGAACGTTGTATAGCTCGGTAAACTTGCGGTTGTCGTCAATCGGCACGTAGGACATCATTTCCTGTTCGGCCTGTTCGCCGAGGTTTTTGGTATCCACCAGAAACAGGATGCGCGCAGCCTTCGCGTGTTTGAGCAGTCGATAGATGGAGGTAATGGCGGTGTAAGTCTTTCCCGCACCGGTTGCCATCTGGATCAGGGCGCGTGGACGATCCGCCTTGAACGATTCTTCCAGATGGGTGATGGCAGTTTCCTGGCAGTCGCGCAGGCGCAGTTCCTTGGCAGGCTGATGATCCGGGTTAAGTGTAGGGATGTGTTGTAAGCGTTCACGCAAGCTGGCATCTTGAGCCAACCATTCCTTGATTGTTTCGGGGCGATGGAAGTTGAATACCTCGCGCGAGCGCGGCTTGGGGTCGCGTGTATCGGTGAAGCGAGTGATGGTGCCAGTGCTCTCGTACAGGAAGGGCAAGGGTTTCTTATTGTTGACCCACCTCAACTTGGCAGCAGCATAACCTGCGGTCTGTGGCTCTACCTCGGTGATTTTGTGCGCGAGATCTGCCTTCTTGGCCTCGATTACACCTACTGCTTTTTTGTTTACGAACAGCACATAGTCAGCTGGGCCGATGTTGGTGAAATACTCCCGTATTGCTTGCCCCAATCCAACATTCAGGTCAATTTTATTGGCCGATTGAACAACCCAACCCGCCTGTCTGAGCAGCTCATCGATAGTATCGCGGGATTTTTGTTCGGGATTTTGATTTTCGGTCATTGTAAAAACAATAAAATAGTTTTACTACCGTGCCCGCAGCTGCCAAGCTACCTGTTACGCCAATTTGAAGGGTTTATGGGTCCGATCATTGGCTCCATCGCGCGGAACCATTTTGTGCGACGAAAAAACGGTCGCTGTTCAAAGCGTTACCGCTTTATTGAGTTTATTGCTCAATTTTCTGCATTAAATCCTCAGCATTTTTATCGTGGCCTGCTCATCATATTGCTGATTTTGCTAATGTTGAATTTCAGTTTCTCGCTGGTTTGGCTGTTATCGGTTGAGCAAGTGCTTGCGCCTGACGGGATGAGGTTTGAGGATAACCTGCCGTATCCAGTCCACCGCCCCACTGTTCCGCCTGAAAACCCTTGAACCAGGTTTTTCCCAATGCGAGTGTCGGTACACTATCACTACCCGATAACTGCTTGAAAGTATCGAGATCTTCATTTGTACGCAGAATATTTTCGGTAAATGGAATGCCGCGCTTATGAAGGAATTCGCGAGCTTGTTTGCATGGGTCATTACAATTCTCGGCTGTATACAGCGTAACGGGGAAATTTTGTTTAGCACGACGTGTTGCATAAGGTACGTCATTCACATCAAAAGTTGGGGCAGCGCCAAATTTCTTTTTTTCAATTTTGTCCGCATCCACCGCTGGGGTATCGCCGTAATGTACTTTGCCGGATTTATCCACCCAACGGTACAATCCATCTGCCTGCGCACTGCCACACACTAGCGCTATCAATCCTACCCATAAGAATCGTTTTCTCACATTGCCCTCCCAGAAACCGAATACAAACTTAATTTGCCGCTACCAAACCGCTGTGCCGCAATAGCGCATCAATTGACGGCTCACGACCCCGAAATTCTACAAAGGATTGCATCGCATCTCGGCTGCCACCCACCGCTAATATCTCTTCGCGGAAGCGGAGACCAACCGCCAAGTTGAGCACATCATTTTCCTCAAACAAGCTATATGCATCAGCGGACAATACTTCCGCCCACTTGTAACTGTAATATCCAGCAGCATAGCCACCGGCAAATATGTGCGAAAAGCTGTTAGGGAACCGGTTAAATGCGGGCGGAATTAATACCGCTACCTTGCTCCGTACTTCGTCCAGCAATTGCTGGATAGTGAGCGTACCCTGCGGATCAAAGTCGCTATGCAGTCGCATGTCGAACAAAGAAAATTCTATCTGGCGCAGGGTTTGCAAACCATTCTGGAAGTTTTTCGCCGCCTGCATTTTTTCGAATAATGCGCGCGGTAATTTTTGCCCTGTCTCTGTATGCCTCGTCAAATCTTGCAGTACATTCCACTCCCAGCAGAAGTTTTCCATAAACTGGCTGGGCAATTCCACTGCGTCCCATTCCACGCCATTGATGCCGGACACATCGAGATCTTCCACTTGCGTTAGCAAGTGATGCAGGCCATGGCCGAATTCATGAAACAGGGTAATGACTTCATCGTGCGTGAAGACTGCGCGTCTGTCTCCTACCGGTGCAGCAAAATTGCAATTGAGGTATGCGACGGGCGTTTGGATGCCAGCTGCGATACGGCGGCGCGTGATGGCATCATCCATCCACGCGCCGCCGCGTTTGCTGCTGCGCGCATACAAATCAAGATAAAACTGGCCCACTAATCTGCCATCACTGTCCAGAATATCGTAAAAGCTCACTGTTAAATGCCACAGCGGCGCTGGTGCAGAACGGACGGTTAGGCCGTATAGCGTTTTCACCAGCTTGAACATGCCATCCAGAACTCTATCTTCTGGGAAATATTGTTTCACTTCCTGCTCGGAAAAAGCATAGCGCTGTTGGCGTAAATGTTCACTGGCGTAGCTGACATCCCATGCCTGCAAATCTGGTATGTTGAGTTGCGTACGGGCAAATTCACGCAGCTCTGTCAGGTCTTGTTCGGCGAAAGGTCGTGCGCGTTGCGCCAATTCAGCCAAGAAATCTTGCACTTGTTGCGGCGTGCTCGCCATCTTAGTTGTCAGCGAAAGCTCTGCAAAATTAGAAAATCCCAGTAAATGCGCCTCTTCGCTGCGCAGCTTTAGAATTTGCTTCATCAGCGGTGTGTTATCCCATTCCGGTTTGGTTTGATCTTCTTCAGCTGAAGCGTTCGGCGCAAGCTCGCTGGCGCGGGTGCTGCTTGCCGTGTACATACGCTCGCGCAGCGCACGGTTATCTGCGTACTGCATAAGCGGACCATAAGAAGGGGCTTTCAGGGTAAACAGCCAACCCGTTTTGCCTTCCTCTTGCGCCGCTTCGGCAGCAACTTGGCGCTCGTCTGCCGGAATACCGGACAACTCTGCTTCGTCTTCAATCAGCCATGTGTAAGCGTTAGTGGCATCCAGAATATTATCGGAAAAACGCGAGCTCAACGTGGAAAGCTCCTCTTGAATGGCGAGAAAGCGCGCCTTTTGCGCTTCCGGCAACTCAGCCCCACCGAGGCGAAAATCACGTAATTGATTCTCAATAATTTTCTGACGTGCCGCATTCAAAGTCGCAAATTCTGCGCTGGAATGTATGGCCTTCACCTTATGAAACAGCGCGAGATTTTGCGCCAGCTCGGCGTAATACTGCGTAATTTTTGGCAAATTAGCGTTGTATACTTCGCGCAGTGGAGTCGAGTTCATCACTGCATTCAAGTGTGATACCTGCCCCCATGATCGCGACAAACGCTCGTTGGCATCTGCTAACGGCTGTATGAAATTATCCCAAGTGGGGGCAGATACATCGGCTAAGAGTCGCTCACATAGCGCACGGTTCTCAGATAAAAGTTGATCAAGTGCCGGCGCAACGTGTTTAGAGCGAGTTTCCTCAAAGCGTGGCAAACCGGAAAAATCAAGTAATGGATTCATATCTTAAAAACAACCTTTCATTTATGATTTATTTTAGCCTGCTAACAGGCAGATTCAATTACAGATCGTAACAGATCAACATTAACTATCACGTTAATGTTTTACCTGATTAGTTACATGCCTCAGCCGCCCGAATGGCAGCTTCAGGACATGGGGTAGTAATCGCCGCCGCGCGAACGAGGCGCTTGAGGATAGTGCCAAGATCGAAGCGACGGTTAAAACGGTACTGAACCTCGGCCAGATAACGGTCTGCGTATTTACGGAAGTCGAAAGCATGGTAGGTTCCATTGATAGCTGTTTTCAGGTTGGCCAGCACGGTAT
>Ga0209344_10002947_pt1 | contig 17701 bp, 9 predicted proteins | sample Cruoilmetagenom6_FD_187293 | JGI IMG/M metagenome (GOLD analysis project Ga0209344, IMG submission 187293) | Oil polluted marine microbial communities from Coal Oil Point, Santa Barbara, California, USA - Santa Barbara Oil Seep Sample 6 (SPAdes)... | ecosystem: Environmental > Aquatic > Marine >... | reverse complement strand
GTGATTCGGAGGTTGTACTTATCGAGAATGGCCTCATCAACACGGTGGGGGTCTTTGTGCTCAGGAATCTGCCCGGTCACATACCACCTGTACCCATGCGAGAACAGATTGGCGGCGACATACCGCACCAGACTCGCTTTCGACTCCACGAGCCACTGATTTCCTCTGCTTGCCTTCGGTTTCATACCTTCCTCCATCTGTTGGTCGATAGACCTGTCTGACCCGAGTCGATCGGGGCACACAGGTGTAGATTGATTGGGGCTCAATCTACAAAGCCAAAAACCCTATGGCACACGGACTGCGTCCATGCGTCAACGGCTTAGCAAGTGCGATGCGTGCGTGGAGAACCAAATGATTCAACCTCCTTTCAACAGAGTTAAAAAAACCTTCCCCGCCATCCATCACCAAGATGGATTGCGGTCAACCTTTCCACTCACGCATACGCCCAAGCCAAACCGAGCGACCACTGGTCGCTTCCGCAATGACAGTGTCTGTGTCGCCAATAACCTTTGCGACACAACCTCGTCTTTGCTGCCAGCAAACCGCCGATGATTGGCGGCCTGCTGTATTCTTAAAGACCGCCCGCCAAGATGTATTGGCGTAGCAATCGCAACAAAGAAGCGATCACCCATCGAGCGCAAAGCGCACTCTGGGTGTCCGCCGTCAGTCCACCGCCGATCAGATGAAGAGCTTCCGCTCATTCATCTCATTGGCTGTCCATAGAGTCGTCTCAGGAACGGGTTGGCCAAAGGCCAACCGCATGCCTCTACTTGTGGGATGGCCGCTTTGCGGCACACTCCCCTCAGCTCTTTCGTCGTTGCAATCGTTGGGTAATCACTCCCAACGGCAAACGGGAATCCACTGCCTTGCAGATCCACCGCAACAGGCACCAGGGGCTTCCGCCGCTGATACTGTTCTTCTAATTGAGCCACACTCCCAGAGTTCCGAATGTGTACTTTGCCGACTAGCAAAGCGCCGCGTACCAGTCGCGGCATCGAGACTCCTTCCCGCTTTAGTCAATACTGTCTAACGATTCGTTCATGTCGCTCATCGGTTTTACCCGAGGGACTGAATGTTGTACGCGCCCGGCTTCCGCCAGGCCGCAGTCGCCATGAGACCAGCCAAAGCTGGGCACATGCTTTCCAGGCTACGAACACAGAAGCTCGCCCTACCCATCAACATCAGTCTTTCGCAGTTCGGCTACCCATCTCCGAATCGTCTTACTGGCAAGCCCTATTTTATTCAGGCCTCTCATGCTTGAGCTATTCACCGCCTGCCTTTATTCAGCAGGTCGCCGCAGTTGTCAGACTGCGAGTACTTCTGTCACCAGAAGCACGCTCCACACGCCAGCGAGCGTTGCATGATGGCAAAGCCACCCTGCCCCGCTGAGGGATTCTCACCCATTCAGTACCAACGGCCTCGTTCGCTCGGGGAATCCCCGCAGCGATCAAGGTCTGTCAGCGTCGCCCCCCTTCAATGGAGAACCATCGGATCGAACTGAAGGATTACTCTCTGATAACATATTGAGATCACAGGATTAGTCTTCAGAGCCTCCGTTGAACTGGACAAGCGACTCTCATCGCATCCAGCTCGAAGGGATAGTCCATTGATGGTTGGTAACACCATCCTCTTATCCAGGCTGATTAGGCCTAGTTTACCGAGTTGAACTACCCACAAGTAGAGACATCTTCCCGAACATTTGAGGTCGGAGTGACGCCAGCAATCGGCAAATGCCCATCGCTGCACCCAGTATGAATCAAACACAGTTCTAACTCAAGTGAATCCGGTATACCTGGTATGTTCGATTCTTACTGCCCCGTTCTTTGTGCCCTCTCCTGTGCTGGAGTACCCGTGGAAAAGCAGGGATCAAGAGCCCTAAGCGGCCTGTAGTGAAAGAGTTAGGTGTTTTTTGATCAAATCAGTGGTATTAATGTGCCAATTGTGACGTGTTATAGGCATTTAGTCGATATAGTAGACAGAAATGGCACTTTATGAATAGTATCAATCACATGACAGATCCGGCAGTTCTCGATGAACTTGGTGAGCGACTCGCACAGCATCGCCTTGATCGGAACCTTACCCAGGCCCAACTCGCAGAAGAAGCGGGTGTGTCCAAACGCACACTTGTTCGGCTGGAGGGAGGCGAATCTACTCAGCTTACTAATTTGATCCGCGTTGTCCGTGCATTGGGGCTTCTCAGCAACCTGGATACATTTATACCACCTCCGCTACAAAGCCCGATTGAGCAGTTGCAGCGAGAGGGGAAAAAACGGAAGCGTGCGACTCCACGAACGGATTCGACCGAGCCCGAAAGCAACTGGGTCTGGGGTGATGAAAGCCAAGATGGAGATCAGTCATGAGTACGACCGCAGAGGTCAGGCTGTGGGGGACTCACATTGCCGCCGTGACTGTTGAGGGGCCGGGGGCTATTGCGTCGTTCGAGTATGCCGACGAATTTACTACGAGCGGAATCGAGATTGCTCCGCTGATGATGCCACTCGCTGATCAAATCTATCGGTTTCCGCAACTGGCGAAGGAGTCATTCCATGGATTGCCGGGCCTGCTGGCTGATGCACTTCCAGACAAGTTTGGCAATGCGGTTATTGATGCGTGGTTGGTTTCCCAAGGGCGGCTGCCCGGGGATATTGATGCGGTCGAGCGACTCTGCTACACGGGGACGCGAGGGATGGGAGCACTTGAGTTTCGCCCGGCCAAAGGGCTGCAAGCGGATGATTCCGTGCAGGTGCAGGTTGATGAGTTGGTTGATCTGGCTTCATCCGTTTTACAAGGACGGAAGGAACTGCATACTTCTTTCAAGAATGAAAGGGAAGAGCACGCACTACGAGAGATTTTGCGTGTCGGGTCCTCGGCGGGCGGTGCCCGGGCCAAAGCTGTAATTGCCTGGAATCCAGAAACTAATGAGGTGCGATCAGGGCAGGTCAAAGCGCCACCTGGCTTTGAATATTGGCTATTGAAGTTTGATGGCGTAGCAGAAAACAGCGATAAGGAATTCGCCGATCCCAAGGGATTCGGTGCTATCGAGTACGCGTATTCACTCATGGCAAAGGCCGCAGGAATACGGATGGCAGAGTGCAAATTGTTTGAGGAAAATGGGCGACGGCATTTCATGACTCGACGATTTGATCGTCTGTCAAATGGAGAGAAACTCCATATGCAGTCACTTGGTGCAATAGCTCACTTCGATTTCAATGCCGCTGGGGCACATTCGTATGAACAGGCATTGCTTGTGATTCGACGGATGGGATTGCCAATGGAAGATGTTGAAGAGCAGTTTCGGCGGATGGTGTTCAATGTAATTGCACGCAATCAAGATGACCATGTGAAGAACATCGCCTTCTTGATGGACAGGCAAGGGCGGTGGTCATTGTCGCCAGCGTTTGATGTTATCTATAGCTACAACCCGTCAGGGAAGTGGACATCGAGCCACCAGATGAGCATCAATGGAACACGAAATCCATTCCATATAGAGGATTTGAAAGCTGTTGCTGAAATGGCCTCTTTGAAACGAGGGCGGGCAAAGACAATCATCTACGAAGTAATCAATGCTGTATTGGAATGGGCTACATATGCTCAGGAAGCCGGAGTGGATGATACGCATACAGACAGAATCGCTCATACACATCGAGCTGTGATGTTTCGTCAGCAATAGCCGACTTATGTCAGCAAGGAGCAAATGCTCATCGGTGAGATCAGAATGCGTCAAACACTGTTTAATTCAAGTCGGTGGCATTTCTGTTATAGAGTTATTTGCGTTTATCACTGGTATTTCTCTCCATCCGTTCAACTTGAAATACTCGTGGAGGGTTTTTCAAGATTTACACATTTCAATGTGAACTCTGTCTCTTGGGGATTCCCCAATAGGTGAAAGCCGTCGAAGTTGGCGGCAACAAGAATAACACTGACTGGATATTTTCAAATGAAAAACACACGCACCACCGAATCTTTCCTCATCCTCTTTCTCACCATCTTGGCATCAGCTTCTCAAGCTTCTGCACAAATTGAAACGCAAGATGATCAAGTGTTGATCACAACACACAGTCTCGATGTCGAAATGGACAGCTTAAATGAAGCTGAAGCCGTTCCACTTGTGTCCGCAGCCTTCCCAACCTGGTGGATTGGTGAATACCCGCCATTCCCACCATACGGTTACACCTGGATTTTTGATTTTCGTGATTTCTACGGCCGAGCACACTGGTACCTTGCACGTTGTTGAATGAAGTTGTAAAAATTCTCGCTCGCACCGAAACGATCATGTTTCATCTCCGGTGTGGTGCGGGCATGTTCCCGGCAAGGTAGCCCTTGTCGGGAACACTTTGATTGGAATCGGTGGCAGTTGTAAATCATTGCCTTTCAACGAGATACGCTTTCCCTCAGTGGGAGGGTGTGAATGAGCTTAAAATCGCATGAAAAGTCATGCATGTGAAATCCTGAACATGTAGAATCGTCATGTATATTCGATCAAGAACTCGGCTACATGAGGGATTGAATTATGTATGGACGGTTAAGTTTGCCGAACAGATGATTTGCTGGTTAAAGTTATTTTTACAAAGATTGGTCAATGCTGATGCTTGATCTGAAGCAAGAAAATGTGGAGTCGCTTTCAGAGCGTATTCATACTCGATGGCGAGATGAGTTGCTCTGTGCTGTCGAGAAATCGCATAGCATCGGTCAAGATGGCCCAGGTATTTGTAGTGAAAATTTAAGTTGGGCAGTAGCATGGCTAGTAAATGATTCACTCTCGAAGAATAATGCCTTTTCAAAGTTGATGAGTTCTGTCGGCGATATTGATGAGTTGTTTTTTAAACTGACAGCAGAACTTGTTTCTGCCGATCGTGTTTCATCGCCGATCGCTGAGTTGATGTCTTCTGTTGCTTGCGAACAAAATGTTCAATGGCATTCACCAGCTGTTCAAGAGCAATCGAATCTCCATATCGAAAAAGCGAAGATATCGTTTGATCATCTCTGCAAGGTCCATCATAGAAGAGTGTTGAAAAGTTGCCGATCGATGGCAAAAAATGAACCTGAGGACTTGGCAATGGAAGCTTGGGCTGGGTTATTCAAGAGTTATTGGAGCGGGCAATCAAAGACAAGATGGGGCGGGCTTTGCCAGGTGAGTACGCTAGGTGTAGCGGCTGCTCGTCGTTTGTCTTGGAAGTCTAGCAACAAGGATGGAGTGGCCTTAGATCCAGGGGCGGCGTTTACATCCAGTGGTATATCGCCAAGTGAACGGCAGGAAATCCAAATTGCATATGAATCTTGCAGGGATAAGTTGCCTGGGAAGCAACGGGTCTGTGTAGAGTTGCTCTTGCAAAGAGGGGTGCCTCAAACTGGCATTGCAGAAGTGATGGGATGTGGAAAATCGAATGTTGCCAATCTACTTAAGACTGCACTTGGTTCGCTGAGAACATGCCTTGCTATCCATGGCTACTCAGAGATGGTGGAGGTAGTTCATGGAAAATGAAGATCAAAGAGTTGAATCCAGCGAAGATTTAGAGTTGCTGGCATCGCTTTGTGATGGCGTTTTATCGCCTGGCGATCTCGATGACGAAACACTCGAGCGGGCGTTGGAGAGTGGTGGCACGGAGCTATTGGCCTCAATGTTGGCTGATCGACTGGGTGCAGCAACAAAGAGTCCTGAGTCGACGGTGTTGAGTATTTCTGAGGAAGATGGAATGGCTTCTAATGAGCTGCTTGGTGATAAAGATTCCGGAGAGATTTCACCGATTGCTCGAATTGGACCCCGCTGGGGGCGTCGGATTTCGATTGCTGCCGGACTGGCTTTGGCTGCCGGTGTTTCATTTCAAATGTTCTCTTCAGGGAATGGTTCAGGCTTGGGCACTTCGCCAATGGATTGGTCTCAGCATTTAAATGGGATGAGTGGGATTATCGACGGGACTGATATGAAGGGGGCTCGTGGATTGTTTGAGATATTTGTTCAGTCTTCGGAAGTTGAGGTAACGCATCCTGTTGTGCCTCAAGTATTAGACCTCGATGACGACGGGATGACTGACGCTGTGGTGTTTGGGTTTATTATCTTTGATGATGCTGGAGTCGCCAAGCCTTGGTCGGTTGCAGTCTTTGCAGGCAATGATGATATTTCACTGAGTGAAGTTGATGTTAAACGTTGGGGATTGCCCCAGTTGGCAGCTGCTGGCTTTACAAAGGCATTTGCATCGCGAGCTAACGGAGAACATATGGCTGTTTCGTTGTTTCCATCAGGTGATCCTGAAAACATTTCAATCGACGAAAATGGTGATGGAGTCTGTGATATTCAATGGGAATATTCTAATGGGCTCGGTCAGCAAGTAGAGTGCAGTGGAACTTTGCGTGGAGCAACTGGTTCAAGAGATGAGAAAGAACAGCGACTTGATAGATCGTACCGTACGATTATTCAAGATGGACGCATTCCAGGAATGTAAACAGGTGATTCGCGAGCAGGTTTGTGAGCGGCATTTGGGTTTGAATGATGAGATGAGCATGGTTTGTTCATTTTATAAGGAGTCTGATCATGTTTAAGAAAATACTTATCGTATGTGCTGGCATTGCGCTCGCCTCATCTTCCGCTCATGCCCAAGAAGCAAAGGGAATAGTAGGTGAAAAAGAAGTAGATGGAGTCACAACTACGTCATCGACTAAGTTGGCCATGTCTAAAGACGAGCTTGGGATTGTGAATGGCCGAAGGACCGTTCGGGGAGCTCTTCGGGACTCTGACTCTGAACTATCTGATGGATCTGTGTATGACCTGCATACCGCAACATTTCGTCGCGGCCAACAGGTCACAATCAGGATGGCCTCGGATGACTTTGATTGTTATTTGATATTGGCAAGAAGTCACAATGGCGAGATAGAAACGCTTGCTGAAGATGATGACAGCGGGGGGGGATTGGATTCTGAGGTATCCTATCGGGTTGAAGAGCCAGGTGAATACATGGTCATAGCAAATGGGGCGAGTAGTGATAGTCGTGGACTGTATTCAATCGAGATTCGTACGCAAGGTGGTAGTAGTGGGGCTGTAACGGGCAATGCTGGAAGTGGCTCTGTCTCACAGACAACGAATGGCAGATTGACACCAGGCTCAGATGAACGGCTTGGAGACGGTAGTCTGTACGACCTGATTGAATTTGAAGGTCGGCGAGGCCAGCATGTTGAGTTGAGTCTTGATTCGGAAGACTTTGATCCAGTCCTCGCACTTTATTTTCAGGATGACGGAGAGCTTACGCACCTCAGTGAAGATGATGATTCAGGCGAAGGTGTGAATAGCCTGATCCGGATCAATCTCCCATACACTGGAACATATGTTGCACTTGCAAATGCCTTGAATGAAGATGATCTGGGCGCATATCAGTTAAAGATTCGGGCGATTGAAGAATCACTAACATCTATGCCAAATGCAAACTGGGAAGAAAAATACCCTGGCGGAGGAGATCCAAACGAGCAATACGCGGTATTGGTCGGTATCGACGATTATCCTGGCAGTCAAAATGACTTATTGAGTTGTGTCACAGACACACGAGTTGTTCGGAAGACTCTCATCGATCACTTCGGCTTTAATCCCGAGAACATCGTAGTAATTAATGATGCAAGCGCAACCCGGGACCACATTATTGAGGCGTTCCGTAGGCACCTCGGTCAAGCGGGTCCTGATGGCGCAACCGTATTCTATTTTTCCGGCCATGGCACCCAGATGGACGGCGACTATGGTACACAGGATGACGAAGCGGATGGAGTTGATGAAGCAATCTTTGTTTGGGGCCAAGATACTGCGAGTTCAATTATTCTTGATGACGAGATTAATGTGCTTATTGGCGAGTTGAACGCAGGCAGTCAGATGATGATCTTAGACAACTGCAACTCGGGTACAGGCACACTGGGTGATGGATTCAAGTTTATATCCTTTGAAGACGAGAGCATGAAATCCTCGCTTCGCTTGCCAGATACTTGGCTCGAAGGCAATGTCCTCGCGTCCACGAAAGCCACCCGCCAAGCAATCAATTATTTCCTGTTTGCGGCTTGCAAGGCTGATGAAACGGCGCTTGCAGGTAGCGGCTCACGCCCGAGTGTATTTACTCAAGAGTTTGTGAAGCAAGTCGAAGATGGAGGAGCATACCTGAGTGCTGACGAGTTCATGCGTCGAGTTAAGATGTCAGTCCGGTCCTACATCAACGATGTGCTTCAAAGAGAACATCTCCAGACTCCTCAGCTGGAAGGTGGCGCTTCGGCAGGAACAGTCGGTGAGGCGTTCGGACAACGCTAACCATTCGGATTGGAAGGAAAACTAGATGCCAAACACACTAAGGCGATGTTGTCTGCTCTTGATGCTTGTTTTCACAGCAAACACGGATGCGGGTCAGTCGGAACATCAAGTTGTCGGTCTGCATATTGGGATTGGTGCCTATACATCAGATTTAGTTAGCAAACTGACACTGCATCATACTACTGAAAAATTTCTCCTCCCTCTGATGGGAGATCAATATGGTGTGCAATGGATGCCATCTGCCCTTGATGTGAATAGGGACGGCTTTCACGATGCATTGCTGGGGCTATTACACGAGGCATCAGCGATTAAGGCAAATGGCTCTGATGTGACAGTCCTTCTGATGTACACAGGTCATGGTTCACGAGTCCGAGATCAGGATGGTGATGAACCAGATCATCTCGACGAGACATTTGTAACGATCAAAGGCACCCTGACCGATGGCAGTCAAGATGTTCGCGATGACGACATTTATGCATTTCGAAGAGCCCTTGCGGCCGAGGGCATTCACTTCACATTCATTGCCGAGTCATGTCATTCGGAGTCCTCTTCAAGAGGCCCAGCGACACTCAATCTTCCCAGAGGTGATTTTTCGGCTGGCCCTACGGAAAGATTGTTTCCTGAACCTACCTTCGATAAGTATTATACGAACGATGAAAAACTATCGCCTGCTGATATCGTACAAAATCCTCAAGAGCAAGCAAGCTTTGTGTCAATAACCGCCGCTGGTGACAGGCAGTTGGCACGGACGCTGACTGTTGACGGAACCCAGTGGGGAGTGTTGTCGCTTGCAATGTATCGGACAATTTCGCAGTCAGCAGAGACTATGAGCTACTCAGAATTTTACGCTGCTCTGACCGACCAAGCAAGAGAAATCGACCGTGCCCTGCAAGGAACTCCCCAAACCCCATTTTTACATTCCGAAGGTGAGGATGCCAGCCGCCAGTTTCTTGGGCGGACACCGGTTCCGTTCGCTATACGTATCCGTGAGCTACATACTGGCACCGGTATTCTGTCGGCAGGCTTCGAAACAGGGATGTCTGTAAGTACTGTGGTGGGCCTATATCACTCATACGAAGAGATGAGTTCTGACTCTGAGCCAGCAGCGACCGCTGTTGTCACGAGTGCCGGCATAGGGCAGGCCGTGATAGAAGGGGCATCATTAGAGGTTGGTATGTACTGTAAAGTACAATCAGCTGGTCTTGGCGAGTGCTTGGTATACATAGACCCGAGTGTTCCCGAACCGATATCGTCTCGCCTTTTGGCTCGTGAAGCGGTGAAGTCTTTGGTGATTTCAGATAGTTTTGATTCAGCACTTTTTATTGTGGAGTCTTCTTTTGACGGTTCTTCGATCGAGATCCGTTGGGTTCGTGAGCCAGTCGTCAAGTCAGGGACACCAAGAGTCGCACCAATCAGTCAACTTCCAGCTAAGTCCGATTCTGGACTATGGAATACTCATGAAGTAGTTGACGAACTGGAGAGGCTTGTTCGAATTCAGAGGTTCCTCGGTATGAACCATCAGCCTGAGTTGATAGACATCCGATGGGGAGAGTCACGCGCAGATCTTGAGGACTTTGATTATTTCGAGTCGAGCTCAACTCGTGCTGACTACGTTGTTGAGAGTGGAGATTCCTATTTCATCAAGATCACAAACTTGTCGGATCTCGATCTCTGGTTTCATCAAATAGAAATCTTTGAGACGGATACAGGGCTCCTAGGTGCTCAGTTAAACAGCCAATGCCCGTCAGGTATAAAACAGCCGTATATGCGTCTGACACCTGGCGGCTCCCACATCGTCTCAAGTGAAGTGAGCTTGTCTACTGGAGCAGGTCGAGAGGAGGTCACTCATTTGTGGATCGCTAGTGAGAGTCCGATGGATGATCTGTATATATTGCTTTCACGCGGGCCGGAAACAAAAGTGAAACGCGGAGTACAAAACCCAGTTATGGATATGCTCGAGGATGTCACCGGGGCAAACTCTGCGATGCGTGGAGGTGTCGGTGAATGGGCCGCTCGTGCGTTCAACTTCTCGATTCTTCCAAAGAACAGCCAAGAGGGTGTGAGCAATGTCAATGAGCCGTAAAGCGGTCTGCTTAATGAGAATAGTGCTGATGTTGCTCAATATCAGCGGCGGGTTTGTCATGGAGGCCAAAGCTCAGGAGGAAAACACTGATGCAGTATTAGACGGCAATCGTCTTCGTTTGGTCGCTTCAACTATTCAAGTTTCTGCTGGAGAATGGTCGCCAGATGGAACTCGCATAGCTGTGGCCTTTGAAAATATGGCCATTGTTGTTGATGCATTTAGCGGACTCGAATTAGTTAGGATGGAAGGGCATGAGAATTCGGTCAAATCAGCATTCTATTCACAAGATGGTCAGAAAATACTGACTCATAGTAATGATGGAGATTTGCGAGTTTGGAACAGCCTCACTGGAGATTGTTTGTTTGTCATTGAGGGTGATTTTGACCACGCTAATTATTCGATCAAAACCGAACAGGTAACTACGGCATCGCTATGGGAAACGGAAGCTCAAGTGTGGGATGTTCGAACAGGTAAACTATTGCACTTGCTTAAGGGGCATCTGGATGGAATAGTGTGTGTCAGATTTTCAGAGAACGGCGATAGAGTTCTGACGACAAGTCGAGATAAAACTATTCGAGTATGGGACTCAGCAACAGGCAGGTCGATGCATGTATTGTCCGGTTTTGATGATGTCGTTATGAAAGCGTCGTTTTCGAATGATGATCAGTTTATCGTTAGCGGAGATTTCCAAGATAATATCATGCTTTGGGATTATAGGATCGGTGACTTAGTCCGGGCTGTTGATGAGAGTTCCTATCGAGCACATCTCGTGCCAAATGAGAACAAGTTGCTGGAGATTCATAAGGGTGGGGTAGCAAAGTTGACTGATTTGCTCTCGGGTGATGTTATATATAGTTTTAATTTAAAAGGTAGCGGTCTCCGTTGGGGGCTCGGTCGCGACAGCGAATTAGAGTTGTATTCACCAGGGGGCAAGTATTTTATGACTCAAGCAGGAGCTTCAACTTGCATATGGAATACTCGCACTGGAGAAGAGGTGTTTGCAATCTCCCTAGAGGACCCCGAAAGTGTTTTGGGCGGCGCATTCTCTCCTGATGATATGAAGCTGTTGGTTTATACTGGTTCTGGAGCATATATCTATGAAGTTTCTACAGGAGAGATTGTCAGCAAGATAAAACAGAGCACGTGGCCTGTTATGGATGTCGTTGTCTCGTCAAACGGTGCAAGTTTAGTCGTAGATAGTTTTTTAGGCCCGACGTTAGTATGGGATGTGATACGAGGGATGAAGACTCATGAGGCGACTGGTGTAATTCATGATTCCAATTCAGCATCGTTTTCTCCAGACGGCAACCTGCTTGCTGTTGATGCGGCTAAGAGAGGGTGGACAGAAATACTAAATTTGACAACCGGCATAGTGGAGAGAAAGTTTATCGGCGTAGGAAAAATGTGTTTTTCGCCTGATGGATTACGATTGGTTTCGTCTGCAATGGATAGTGAATCTCGGATTTGGGATACTGCATCCGGTGAATTGCTTGCAGAACTCATTGGGCATTCTGGTTATGTATCTACAGCAGTATTTTCTTCTAATGGAAAATTGGTAATCACAGCTAGCGATGATAATACATGTCGGATATGGGATTCTGAGATGGGGAGAGAGTTGGCCCAAATTCTTTCATTTAAAGATGGCTCCTGGGCGGTAATTGAGCCTAGTACCGGCCGGTATGACTCTGGAAGTGACGGAAAATCTAACGGGAAATCCGTCGGCCTTCACTGGGTCTACGACAATCGTGAAGTGATCTTGCTCGAGCAGTTTAAGAAAGATTACTGGCACCCTGGATTGTTAGCAGACATCTGGGCCGGCAAAGAACTCCCCCCCATCAAATCACTCACCAAGATAGCTGTCTATCCAAAGGTGAAGCTTGGTGGAGATGCTGTTTCTTCTCGAGAGTGGGGGGATACGATCCTCAACGGCCCCCGTTTTGACATAGAGCTGCGAGACGACGGTGGTGGCATCGGTTCTGTCCAACTCACAGTCAATGGCAAACTTGTCTCCGAAGATCTCCGCCCTCGCAATGTCGATCAAAGTTCAGATTCATTTTCAATTCCAGTGGACCTCTCCCTGACCGGTCTCTTGATCCCCGGTCAGCCCAACACTATAGAAGTTCGTGCTACCAATGCTGAAAGTACTGTCACCAGCCGTCCGTCTGTTGCAAGATACACGCCGCCCGCCCCTGAACAGAGTGCCTCCAAGCAGGTCCATGTCTATGCCCTGGTTGTCGGAGCATCCGATTATCTTGGGGAGAATCTGGATCTCCGTTTCGCTGCTGCTGATGCCATTGCCTTCGCTGACGCTCTTCGACTCGCCGCTGAGCGGCTCGTCTGCTTGGAGAACGATCCCGACACCAACTGCGATGGGCTCGTCCATGTGCGCAGCCTCATCGCTGACTCTGATGGTTCTACGCCGGTCGCAGACCAACCCACCCGTGAGAACATTTTAAATGAACTCGAATCCATTGCAAAGGCTGCTGAGCCGCAGGACATCGTGGTCGTTTTCTTCGCCGGGCACGGCACCACGCTCAGGGCCAATCGTACAGGCAGGGACAATGCAGATACTTACCTGTTTCTCACCCCTGGTGCCGGAACATGGACCAACGAAGATCTCAAGTCTATAGATGGCGAGCGGGTCACTGTATCTGGAACCGATATCGAGCAAATCCTCCGACGCAGCAAGGCGGTCAAACAGTTGCTCATCTTGGACACCTGTGGTTCTGGAGGTGCAGTGGCTGATCTCGGTGCTGCTCGTAACGTCCCATCCGAACAGATCAAAGAACTTGACCGCACCGCAAGTCGCTCTGGGGTGTGGTTGTTGGCTGGCTCGGCGACGAATGCCGTGAGTTATGAGGCATCGCAGTTCGGCCAAGGCGTGTTGACCTACGCCTTATTGGAATGGTTGCGTATCGGAGAGCTTCGCAACGGGGAGTATGTGGATGTCTCATCTTGGTTCGAAGCTGCAGCCGACCGCGTGCCCGACCTAGCTCGCGGGATCGGCGGCATTCAGACGCCGCAGATAATCCGTGGTTTCTTACCAGTTACCGCTGACCGGACTAGTCAGCAGGCCAGTTTTTCGGTGGGCCGTCTGAAAGAGTCCGACCGTGAACGGATCCATCTGTCAAGCCCCAAGCCAGTCTTTGTTCGTGCCAGACTGACAGACCCGGATGACGGCGGTGATCCTCTATCACTCGGCAATGCATTAAATGCAGCATTGCGACTAGCGGAACTCGAAGGGAAGTTAGTCTCTGTTCGTGCCGATAGGGCTCCCGATGCTTACAGGATAACCGGGCTCTATTCATCTTCCGATCGTGCAGTAAACTTGACAAATCTTCGCGTACGCCAGGGTGATGTCAAGATTCTGGATATATCGATGGTGGCGGTTGAGCCCGAAGGTTCTGAGAAACTTGATGATGCAGTTGCTCGCAAGATCATGGAATTGCTTGAGCCAATACTGGACCAATCCTGATAACACAGAGTTTGTACGCTGATTGCTTAAGTGTGGTTTTGTGTATCTAAAATTAGATGGTGTTTGAGCAATCAATATGTGTGCGTATTAAATGATGCTGGCGGCAGAGCTTACTCCGGACTCCCAAAGAGCACGAATGCTGCCCAGTAGTAGGGGTGCTCGTAGGGTTTGTCGGATTCGGTTGGTGGTTCCCAGCGAGCATTCACCGAGCCGCGATCCTGATCACTTAGCCGAGCAAGGTGAGAGCTTAACGCATCTTGGATCTCTTCACGAGTGAGTGTGCGAATCCACTGCTTGGCCTCATCTAATGCGTCCAGTGTGGTCATTCGGGTCTCCGGTTGGAAGGTGCGGCCACGGATAGTTCTTGGCTCGGCAAAGCTCCCCAGCCTTCCTTCGTGGAATCGGGCCATGAGAAGCGCCGTTGAGATGTCATCCACCTGCCAGAGGCTGGCAACAACCGAGGTCGCACCTGACAGAAAGAAGCCCCATGGAAGACCAAACTCAGTTTCACCTGCCTTGGCTCCCCAGCCAGTATCACAGGCGCTGAGCACTACGAGATCGGTGTCATGCAGGAGGCCTGGCCACTGTCGAATTATATCGTCCAGAGTGAGAAATCCGTAGTCATCGGGTCCCGGTGTCAGGGCCAATGCAGCATCGAGGGGGTCTTGGGTCGTGCCAACCATGCCATGTGTTGCGATGTGCAGGATTCGTGGGCTCAGCCGCTCGACCTCGGCTCGTAGATTTTGGATGGAGGCATCAGGACCAAGCAGTGTCTTCCTACGATTTCCTTCGTTGATTCCTGCGGCGTCGAGTGATGTTGCGATGATCATGGCCTCGGTCTGGGTACCAGGCAGGTCCGTCAGTTGGTCTTCCATGAGGCGATAGGCGTTGAGCGATCGGGACGCGGAGCGGTGAGAATCCGCCAGTGCTACCTCGTAGGTGGGCAGCTCAGGAGCAGAACCAGCGTACTGCGGACGGGCCAAGATAATTGCCGACTCTTGATTTAGCGTTCCTGCGTTCTCCCTAGCCAAGTGCCGTTCGCTGGCCACTCTACGCCGGTCGACAAACTGGCTTGCAGAATGGGACTGCACAACTTCTGCCGCTGGATTGATCTGGGCGACGAGTAGATCTGCTGGTATTCTGGAGGCGGGACCAGAGTTGATGACTATGACACGATCAGCATCCAAGATGACATCTTGGAGCGAGTTTGGGATCAGTGTCTCGGCGCAGTGGCGGAGTAAATCCGGATCGAGATATGCACTCGATCGCAGACTCATAGCCAGTTCTTCGAATTGATCACCGAGTCTCGTGATTTTCTGTGAACGGTCTGCGGCATCGACCCAGAGTACTTCTCCGACGATATGATCTTCAGTCACCGTGAAGAGAAGTATATCGTTTCCCCTCCAGCCTATCGAGAGAACGACCTCGCCGGGGAGGAGGGCAGTTTGGAGTTCGGTTGAGCTCATGGCGTGACTTGAAGGAACGGCATTGCCTAGGGCGGAGTTGGTAGCCGAAATGGCGTCACCCAAGGCGGTGCGGGCATGGATCGCGTCGAGACGGAGTTGCTCACGGTCGGCGTCCGAAAGGTCGATGCGATTGGCCGAGGCGGCGAGAACAGCTTCGGCTTGGGCCGTCTCGGCGCGGCTAGTGTCCTCGGCAGCTTGGGCCTGCTCAATGCTACGGCGTTGACCATCTGGGAGTTTGGCGATGACAGAGTCCAGGCCGCCTTGGCGATCGAGCTCAAAGAGGTCCATGAGCGAACGGGAACGTCCGGTCTCAAAGGCAGCAAAGGCAGCATTATAATCGCCCATTGTGAGGCGTAGATCAGCTAACAAAAAAGCAGCTGTGGGGAGGTTGATCTTTCCTGCCATCAAGGCACGACTCTCAACATCACCACGTGTATGCAGACGTAGGCGTTCCGCAATGGACAGGGCTTCAGTGTAGAGTTGCTCGGCGCGGGCGGGTTCAGATAAACTTTTGATCCATGCAAAGTTCAGAATGCTTTCTAGAAGTTCTAAGCGGTTGCCTTTACCTCCAATCTGATATAGACGTCGATACATTATCATTGCTTCTTCGAACAATGGCTCGGCCTCTGCGGCCTGGCCTAATTCAAGTCTTAAAGCTGCGAGGTTGTTCAGGCTCAAGGCGATGTCGGGATGGTCGCCAATGCCGTCGATCTGGAACAGACGCCGACGCATCGCCAATGCTTCCTCAAACAATGGTTGGACCTCTTCGGCCCCGCCGAGTTCTTGCCGCACGGTTGCGAGGTCGTTCAGGCTCAAGGCGATGTCGGGATGGTCGCCAATGCCGTCGATCTGGAACAGACGCCGACGCATCGCCAACGCTTCTTCGAACAAGGGCTCGGCCTCTGCGGTCTGGCCTAATTCAAGTCTTAAAGCTCCGAGGTTGTTCAGGCTCGTAGCGATTTTAGGGTGGTTTCTGGTGCTGTCGAACTGGAAGAGACGCCGGTGCATTGCTAGTGCCTCTTCGTAGTACGACTCGGCTTCGGCCGCGCGGCCGAGGGCAACGCGGACACTGGCAATGTTGTTTAGATTTGCTGCAATCTCGGGATGGTCGACTATGCCCTCAATCTGGAATAATCTCCGACTCATCGCCAACGATTTTTCGTACAAGGGCTCAGCCATTGCATCTTGACCGAGTTCTTGGCGGATATATGCGAGGTTGTTTAGGCTCATCGCGATGTCTGGATGATCACCTTCGCCATCAATCTGATAGAGACGTTGATATATCGCCAACGCCTCCTCATATAAAGGATCGGCCTCTTTTGCTCGACCGAGATCCAGCCGGACATAAGCAAGGTTAATCAGACTTGTTGCTATCTCGGTATGCTCGACTATGCCGTCTAACTGGAACAATCGCCGATTCATCGCCAACGCTTCTTCGTAAAGGGACTCGGCCTCTTTGGCCCGGCCGATGTCAAACCGGACATATGCGAGGTTTTTCAGACTCGCTGCTATCTCGGTATGGTCGACTATGCCGTTGATCCGATATAGACGTCGATTCATCGCCAATGCTTTTTCGTACAGTGGCTCGGCTTCTTTGGTCCGGCCAATTTTTTCCAGCACAATCGCAAGTTTGTTCAGGCTCGTTGCGATATCACGATGGTCGACTATGCCTTCGGCCTGAAAAAGACGCCGATTCATCGCCAACGCTTCCTCGAAGAGTGGTTGGGCCTCTTCGACCCGACCGAGATTCCACCACACATTCGCGAGTTCGTTCAGGCTGAAGGCGATGTCGGGGTGGTCGACTATGCCGTTGATCTGATACAAACGCCGACGCATCGCCAACGCTTCTTCGAACAATGGCTCAGCTTCTTCAATCCGACCAAGTTTTTTCAGAATGGCTGCAAGGTTGTTCAGGCTCTTGGTGATGTCAGGATGATCGACTATGCCTTCGGCCTGAAATAGACGCTGACGCATCGCCAATGCTTCCTGGTAGAGTGGCACGGCTTCTTCGGCCCGACCAAGATTTTGTCGGACGGACGCAAGGTTATTCATGCTCGTGGCGAAGTCTCGATGGTCGACTATTCCTTCGGCCTGAAATAGACGTCGATTCATCGCCAACGCTTCCTCAAATAGTGGTTGGGCCTCTTCGACCCGACCGAGATTCCACCACACATCCGCGAGCTCGTTCAGGCTGAAGGCAATGTCTCGATGGTCGATTATGCCTTCGGCCTGGAACAGACGCCGACGCATCGCCAACGCTTCTTCGAACAATGGATCAGCTTCTTCAATCCGACCAAGTTTTTTCAGAATGGCTGCAAGGTTGTTCAGGCTCTTGGTGATGTCAGGATGATCGACTATGCCTTCGGCCTGAAATAGACGCTGACGCATCGCCAATGCTTCCT
>Ga0209344_10002946_pt1 | contig 17716 bp, 18 predicted proteins | sample Cruoilmetagenom6_FD_187293 | JGI IMG/M metagenome (GOLD analysis project Ga0209344, IMG submission 187293) | Oil polluted marine microbial communities from Coal Oil Point, Santa Barbara, California, USA - Santa Barbara Oil Seep Sample 6 (SPAdes)... | ecosystem: Environmental > Aquatic > Marine... | reverse complement strand
AGCTGGTGGCAACAGTTCACTGGTGTCGGCATTGTTGGTGAATTGACAGGGGTGAAGTTAAAAAAACTACCCAGTTGGACAGAAAGCTGGGGGGATTTCAAAGCCCGCAACCCTAAAGCTCTGGTGATGCGTGAACCAAATTACAATCGCAGATACGGGTCTAATCCATATGCGGGATATGATACGGGACGCCCATTCCTGTATAATGGAGAAGATCCGCCTCACGGTATACACCCGCTTGCACGTGTGGTTGTGATAGGTACGCGCGCATGGCCGTTGGACCGGTTTAAAAATACGGCTGTGATTACTGAAGCCGGCGTGCGGATTTCCTGGAAAGCCGGGACTGCATCTGCTTTGGACAGCCGTAATATGTCAAAGGGCAGGGATGTTGGGGCGATCCGTGTGCAAGATGCTAAAACCGGCAAGGACGTCGCCCATGACGTGTCCTTTGCCTTTGCTTATCATGCGTTTTACCCACAGGGAAAATGGATGTTAGGCGGTTAATTTCACCAATGCATGGCGTTTTTTGCTGGATGAGATTTTTGGCGTAGCCGCAATATCGTCGGTTGTCAGCATCAGGCCGGCATCTGATATAACGGTATCATTCAACCTTGCCCCGCCACCTGCAATCGCACGTTTTGCGTCTTTGCCACTTCCAACCAAACCGGAGCGCACCAATAACTGGGTAAAACTGATCCCGTCGCCTATGTCATCTTTGCTAAGCTCAAGCGTTGGCAAATCATCACCAACACCGCCTTTTTCAAACACTTCTTTGGCAGTTGTTTCAGCAGCTTTTGCCGCTTCAATCCCGTGACACAAAGTGGTCACTTCGTTGGCCAGTGTGATTTTGGCTTGATTGATATCAGCTCCTTCAAGTGCGCCCAGCCGGTCACATTCATCTACGGGTAACTCTGTAAATAAACGCAAGAATTTGCCGACATCCGCGTCCAGCGTATTGCGCCAAAACTGCCAGAAATCGTACGAGCTGAGCATATCTTCGTTCAGCCAAATGGCACCCGAGGCCGATTTGCCCATTTTACTGCCGTCTGCTTTGGTCAGCAACGGTGTTGTCAAACCAAACACCTGTTCCTGATTGATCCGCCGTGTTAGGTCTATACCGTTCACGATATTACCCCATTGATCGGAACCACCCATTTGCAGGCCAACTTTGTAAGTCTTGTTTAATTCCATGAAATCATAGGCTTGTAGTAGCATGTAGTTGAATTCAAGGAATGTCAGCGGTTGTTCGCGATCAAGACGCATTTTCACGCTTTCCATTGCAACCATTCGGTTGATGGTGAAATGCTTGCCGTAGTCACGCAAAAATTCAACATAATTCAGATTATCCAACCAATCGGCGTTATTGACCATGATGGCATCTGTATCAGTTTTACCAAAATCAATATATTTATCAAAAACTTTGCGAATGCCCGCGATATTGTCATTTATGGTTTTTGTACTGATCAATTGACGACTTTCGTCCTTACCCGATGGATCACCAACTTTAGAGGTACCACCGCCCATAAGAACAACGGGCGCATTACCGGTTTTTTGCAACCAGCGCAGCATCATAATTTGAATAAGTGACCCGATATGCAGGCTTGTCGCTGTTGCATCAAAACCGATATAGGCGCGCAACGGGCCTTTGAGCAGGCGTTCGTCGAGCCCCTCCAGGTCTGTGCAGTCCTGTAAGAAGCCCCGCTCGACCATAACGGTCAAAAACTCTGATTTGGGCTTGTAAGTCATCTGTTTATCGTCCTTTGATACTATGATAGCGGTGTATACCGCTAATTTCGCGAAAGGAAAGAGCATTGGCGCGATTTGAACCGATCTGGGCTTTGGGATTGATGTCCGGCACCTCTATGGACGGCGTAGATGCTGCGATGTTGATGACTGACGGGCAAAAAATTCACGCTTTTGGTGATAGTTACTTTCGCCCGTACTCAGGGACAGAGCAAGAAACAATCGCGGCCGCACAAGGGTTGTGGCCTGATGAAAACCCTTCAGTTTTAGAAGCTGCGGAAAAGGTTGTACGTGAAGCACATGCGGAAGTAATTGCGCGGTTTCCAGATGCGCAAACGATAGGGTTTCATGGCCAAACGCTGGCGCATGACCCGGATGGTGGTCGCACACATCAAATAGGCGATGGGGTGCAACTGGCGCATGATACTGGCAAACAAGTGGTTTGGGACTTTCGGTCGATGGATATGCTTGCGGGCGGGCAGGGTGCACCACTTGCCCCTTTCTTTCATCATGCCTGTGCGCGGCAATTGGGGATGAACCGTCCTGTGGCATTTGTTAATCTTGGTGGTGTTGGCAATGTGACACTTGTGGACGGGGCGAAGTTTTCACCCGAAAGTGCTGATGCATTGTTAGCCTTTGACACCGGGCCTGCGAATGCGCCGGTCAATGATATAATATTTAAGCGATTGGGTTTGAATTTTGATAAAGATGGTGAAATAGCGTCCAAAGGTACGGTGCAAACAGATATTCTAGAGCAGGTTTTCCAAAATGGCTATTTCCTAATGAAACCGCCCAAGTCGTTGGATAGAAACAGTTTTAAAGATGTGCAATCTTTGGTGGAAATGCTGTCGACTGAAGACGCAGCTGCTACATTAACTGCACTTGCAGCATCGTGTGTTTATGCGGCACAAATGCATTTCCCCCATGATCCATATCGCTGGTTGATCTGTGGTGGCGGACGCAAAAACGCGTCAATGATGAATGCCCTAAGGCAAAGATTAGGTGATAATGTCGACGCGGTGGAAGCCGTCGGTCTGGATGGTGATATGCTGGAAGCACAAGCCTTTGCCTATCTCGCTGTACGGGTTTTACGCGGGTTGTCAACATCATCTACGACAACAACGGGTTGTACTACACCTGTTTCGGGCGGCCAGATAGCAAACCCGTAATAGACTGCGATATTTAAGAGTTTTGAAACTTTTATATGAAATGCTTGTGTCACGGTAGAGGCAGGCATGCTGGTAACCGTGAAAGCGGAAATACCCCGCCTTGCTGTACCCAAGGCGGGGTTATTTCTAACGTGATGTTTCGGTTAGACGCCGGCGCACATACTCATCGACGGTTTGCAGCATAAGATCCATATGTTCTTCACGTTTAAAAAAGTGATCAGCACCTTCCAGAACTTCATGGGTGATTGTGATGCCCTTTTGTTCGTGGAGTTTTGATACTAGGTCTTCCGTATCCGCAGGCGGCGCGACACGGTCAGCTGAGCCATTAATAATCAAACCAGATGCTGGGCAAGGTGCCAGAAAACTGAAGTCATACATATTTGCGGGTGGTGACGCGCTTATAAAACCGGATATTTCCGGGCGGCGCATTAACAATTGCATGCCGATCCATGCACCGAAACTAAACCCAGCGACCCAACAATGTTTGGCATTGGGGTTCATGGATTGCAAGTAATCCAACGCGGATGCTGCATCCGACAATTCGCCCAAACCCTGATCATACTCACCCTGAGAGCGTCCGACGCCGCGAAAGTTAAATCGCAAAACGTTAAAGCCCATATTATAAAAGGCATAGTGCAGATTATAGACAACTTTATTGTTCATCGTTCCGCCAAATTGCGGATGCGGATGCAGGATGATCGCGATCGGTGCGTCCTTGATGCTTTTTTGCGGATGATAACGGCCTTCCAGGCGGCCTTCGGGGCCGGGAAAAATAATTTCTGGCATTGTGTCAGGGCACTCCAAATCTTGTGTAGTCCAAAGCGTTTACTAAAAGTTGACAATAACACTCAGAGACTTTAGAACAATTCTAAATCAGAGCGTATTTCGCCCTTTTTCAAACATAACTGACTAAGGCCTCATGTTGCGCTCGTCAACCAAAACGACAGGATAGACCCGTGAAACTGAGCACAAAAGGCCGATATGCAATGATTGCGCTGGTTGATATTGCCTTGGAGGGCAATGGCGGCACTGTTTCTTTGGCGGAAATTTCGAAACGTCAGGATATATCACTGAATTATCTGGAGCAATTATTCGTCAAACTACGGCGTGCCGGTTTTGTTGATTCTATTCGCGGACCGGGTGGTGGTTACAAATTAGCCAAAACGCCTGACGCAATCCGTATTTCCAAAGTGTTGGAAGCCGTAGACGAAACCATGGATGCATTGGTCAAAGGTGCAGGTGCGACCGGAGCTTTATCAGGCAGCCGTGCACAATCACTGAACAACCGTTTGTGGGAAAGCCTGTCAGCGCAGGTTTACGTGTTTTTACACCAAACCCGTCTATCGGACGTGATTGATAACCAAATGGCTCCGTGCCCGGCAGTGCCAAACCTGTTTGAAGTGGTGGATGAGACATGAGCAATCGTGTTTACATGGACTGGAATGCAACAGCCCCTTTGCGGCCAGAGGCCCGCGACGCGATGATTGCGGCAATGGATGTTGTCGGCAACCCGTCAAGCGTACATGCCGAAGGTCGTGCGGCTACGGGGATAATTGAGCGTGCACGCGGGCAGATTAAAGAAGCATATGGCGCGGGTTCCGCGGATATTGCATTTACATCAGGGGCGACTGAAGCTGCTGCGTTGACGTTGACTGGCAAAGATATTCAAGTGGCTGACATTGAGCATGACTGCGTTGCTGTTTGGGCTGATAAAACACTAAGTGCAGATGCAAATGGTCTGGTAGCAGTAAGTGAACCAACGAACAGTAGCCTGCAAGCGGCCAATAGCGAAACAGGGGTTTTACAAAGTCTGCCAGAGGGTTTGTATTTATCTGATTACGTTCAAGCCTTTGGTAAAGTGCCTTGTGCGTTTGATTGGGCTGGCGTCACCTTTGCTTTGCTATCTGCCCATAAAACAGGCGGGCCAAAGGGTGTGGGCGCTCTGGTTCTGAAACAAGGCATTGATATTGTCCCGCAAATTAAAGGCGGCGGTCAAGAGCTAGGTCGTCGTTCAGGCACCGAAAACGTTATTGGCATTGCAGGATTTGGTGCAGCGGCAGAAGCAGCGGCACGTGATCTGGCGAATGGGGTTTGGGATCAGGTGGCGGAATTGCGCGATTATCTTGAACAGCGACTTATCGAGATTGCTCCTGATGTGATTATCTTTGGCAAAGACGTTAAACGTCTGCCCAATACCAGCAATTTTGCCATTCCGGGATGGAAGGGTGAAACCCAAGTGATGCAGATGGATTTAGCAGGTTATGCGATCTCGGCGGGGTCGGCTTGTTCATCGGGTAAAGTTAAAGCTAGCCGAGTTTTACTGGCCATGGGGTATGATGAGATAACGGCGGCTTCGGCCATTCGGGTCTCACTGGGGCCTGCAAACACAAAAGATCAGATTGATGGATTTGTCCAGTCTTGGGGCAATTCTTATAAAAAATTCCGCGCTAAAGCGGCATGAAGGAAATGATATGAACGACGTTATCGTCAAAGAAGGTGTTGAAGAAGAAACCGTTTCTGCGGTTCAGTCTTTGGGTGGCAAATACAAATACGGCTTTGAGACCGATATTGAGATTGAATATGCGCCTCTTGGTCTGACCGAGGATATCGTACGGTTGATTTCCAAAAAGAATGATGAACCTGAATGGATGCTGGAGTGGCGTTTGGCGGCATTTGCGCGTTGGCTGAAAATGGAAGAGCCGGACTGGGCGATGGTGGACTACCCCAAGATCGATTTTCAGGACATTTATTATTATGCCCGCCCAAAATCCATGGCCGAGGAAAAACCAAAATCACTTGACGATGTAGATCCCAAGCTGTTGGAAACATATGCTAAATTGGGTATCCCGTTGAAAGAGCAGGCGCTTCTGGCAGGTGTCGAAGCGCCAGAAGAAGAACGTCGCGTTGCAGTGGATGCCGTGTTCGACAGTGTATCGGTTGGTACCACATTTCAGGAAGAATTGAAGAAGGCCGGCGTGATATTCATGTCTATTTCGGAAGCTTTGAAAGAGCATCCTGACTTGGTGAAAAAATATCTAGGTACGGTTGTACCGCAGTCGGATAATTTTTATGCAACGCTGAATTCAGCGGTATTTTCGGACGGTTCATTCGTTTACATCCCTGAAGGGGTGAGATGCCCGATGGAATTAAGCACGTATTTCCGTATTAACGCGGAAAACACCGGGCAGTTTGAACGCACGTTGATCATTGCGGAAAAAGGCTCGCATGTGTCTTATCTGGAAGGCTGTACCGCACCGCAACGCGATGTGGCGCAATTGCACGCCGCTGTTGTTGAACTGGTTATTCAGGAAGATGCCGAGATCAAGTATTCAACCGTGCAAAACTGGTATCCGGGTGATGAAAACGGGGTTGGCGGGATATATAATTTTGTGACCAAACGCGCCGATTGCCGTGGTGATCGGGCCAAAGTGATGTGGACGCAAGTTGAAACCGGCTCTGCGGTGACGTGGAAATATCCAAGCTGTATTTTGCGTGGCGATGACAGTCAGGGAGAGTTTTACTCGATTGCGATTGCCAATAATATGCAGCAGGCCGACACGGGTACCAAAATGATACATTTGGGTAAGAACACCAAATCACGGATCGTATCCAAGGGGATTTCAGCGGGTAAAGCGCAAAATACTTATCGCGGATTGGTATCAATGCACCCGAAAGCATCAAACGCCCGGAACTATACGCAATGTGACAGCCTGCTTATCGGTGATAAATGCGGGGCCCATACAGTGCCATATATTGAAGTGAAGAACAACACTGCGCGTGTGGAACATGAAGCAACGACATCCAAGGTGGATGACGAGCAATTGTTCTATTGCCGTCAACGCGGCATGGATGAAGAAGAAGCAGTGGCATTGGTTGTAAACGGGTTCTGTAAGGAAGTGTTGCAAGCATTACCGATGGAATTCGCTATGGAAGCACAGGCGTTGGTGGCGATTTCGCTGGAAGGGTCTGTGGGATGATCGAAGGAAAATTACTTGGCCCTATCCATCATGCCGATCTCAGCGCCAACGTATTAATCAGGCGATTTTTGATGAAATTCTCATCACCGATGCGCTATCTTTTCGGATTGGTTGCAGGTTTGTTTTTGGGCTCGCTTTATCATGAATACCTGATTGAATACTGGGCGGTTCTGCTTATTACCGCTGTTCTGGCGTTGGTCTGGGTGTTGTTGAGCCTGTTTGCAAGGACAGTTGTAAAGGATGCGTTGATACCGATGTTGGACGAAAATGAATCCCTTGCGGATTATCAACTGATGTTTTCGCAATCTTGGATTGCGGCTGTAAAAACCAAAGGCGGCAAACATGTTTGATCGCAAAACCTTACTATATGGCCTGACCTTTGCCGCAGTGCTGTTTGTTGCGGGCTGGATAACAGGCATGGGCGGCGGTCTTATCGCTAACCTATTAACCTCACTCATACTTGGCGGGTGCGCAGCTGTGTCACTGGCTTTTATTAAGAAATACGGAAAACCGAAAGAATAATGACATGTTAAATATTAAAAACCTTCAAGTTGGCTTGGAAGAAGAAGACAAACAAATCCTGAAAGGTGTTGATATGAACATCGGAGAGGGTGAAGTGCATGCGATTATGGGGCCAAACGGCTCTGGTAAATCGACTATGTCATACGTTCTTGCCGGTAAAAATGGCTATGAGGTCACTGATGGCGAAGCTACTTTAAATGGTGTCGATCTACTGGACATGGATCCGGAAGAACGTGCAGCCGCAGGCTTGTTTCTGGCATTTCAATACCCAGTGGAAATCCCGGGTGTGGGAAATATGACGTTTTTGCGCACAGCCGTAAATGCGCAGCGCAAAGCACGTGGTGAAGATGAACTGTCAGCCGGCGAGTTTTTGAAAGTCGTGCGCGCAAAGGCTAAAGCGCTAAAGATTGATGCCGATATGTTAAAGCGCCCGGTTAATGTGGGTTTTTCCGGCGGTGAGAAAAAGCGCAACGAGATTTTGCAAATGGCCATGCTGGAACCGAAGATGTGTGTTTTGGATGAAACCGATAGTGGTCTGGACGTGGATGCGATGAAATTAGTAGCCGAAGGTGTGAATGCATTGCGTGATGGCAAACGGTCATTTCTTGTGATCACACATTACCAACGCTTGTTGGATCACATCAAACCTGACGTGGTACACATTATGGCTGACGGTAAAATTATCAAATCCGGTGGTCCCGAATTGGCATTGGAAGTTGAAAACAACGGTTATGCCGATCTTTTGGCAGAGGTGGCCTGAAAATGGCTGTGACAAATCCGAAGTATGACATATGTGATGCATTACTGGCAGCCTATAAAGCGCCCGTAAGGGCGAAGTGGGCGATGGATGCACGCAATGCCGCATCTGCCAATCTGCGCCGTATGGGTGCTCCAATAAAGCGTGATGAATACTGGAAGTACACGAACCCGGCAGGATTAACTGCATTGCCGGCACCGACCGCTGGATTGTTCGATGCAGATGAAATGCCAATGTTTACCAGTATTGATCGTTTGAAAATGGTTTTTATTGATGGCGTCTTTGATGCGGAACAATCTGATGATTTAACATTGGCAGGTGTCGAAATTGAAACTTTGTCAGAGGCTTTATCAAAAGATATTCATTGGGCCAAAGATCTGTTTGGCGTACTCGAGGCAAATGGACAGACCCCCGTTAATCGCCCGCTTGCGGCTTTGAATACAGCCGTTGCACAAGAAGGCTTTGTTATTCGGGCTACGGGCAATTCCCATATGCCGATTTCCATGCAGTATTTACATACATCCGAAAATTCGGATGCAATGGTGCATCACGTAATAAAGGTGGATGCCGGCGCGTCATTGACGGTATTGGAAAATGGGCCGGGAGCTGCACGGTTTAATTCTGTAATGGAAGTAGATGTAGCTGATGGTGCCGCGTTTCATCATGTCCGCACGCAAGGGCGCGATCACGAACGGCGCACTGCGACACATCTGTTTGGTCGCTTAGGGGCGGAAAGCATATTTAGATCGTTTACCATGACCGTAAACGGCGTGTTGATACGCAATGAATGTGTTTTGGAGTTTACCGGTGATGATGCAAAAGCCACGATTGGTGGCGCATCTGCAGGTGATGGCCCCGGATTTCACCATGACGACACAGTTTTTGTGACACATGACGCATTAAATTGCGAAAGTCGTCAGGTTTTCAAGAAAGTGCTGCGTAATGGTGCAACCGGTGTGTTTCAGGGCAAGATCTTAGTAAAGAATGGTGCGCAAAAGACGGATGGCTATCAAATCTCACAAGGATTGCTATTGGATGATAACAGTAACTTCTTTGCTAAACCGGAACTTGAAATTTACGCCGATGATGTGATTTGTTCACATGGATCAACGGTGGGGGCAATTGATGAGAATGCTTTGTTTTATATGTTGACACGTGGTGTTCCCAAAGCGCAGGCGCAAGATATGTTGATTTTAGCGTTTTTAAGTGAAGCGATAGATGAAATTGATAATGATGCACTTAGCCAAGATATCCATGATCGCTTGTCGCAATGGATGGAACGTAGGCGTAGTTAGTGTCTTTAATCGGTGATATTACAAGGGCTTACTACGAACCGACAAGTGTTATGCAGGCCCAAATAGATCGTGGAATAACCGATGCACAGACGTTATTTTATGCGATGTTGTTTGGGTTTATGAACCTTTTGGCTAGTTACCCGCGCGTAGCGGCACTAACACCTGATCCGGATACGCTTGCGGCGAAGATGGGCGGGCTTTTCATATCGTATGTCTTTTTTCTACCTCTGGTGCTGTTCGGGACGGCAGGATTACTCAATTGGGCGATTCTCAAATTCACAAAAGGTCATACCTCATGGAGCCATGCACGCCGTGTATTTGTATGGTCTGCAGTCGTCACAATACCGTTAATACTGATTAACGGTCTGTCATTTATGATTGGTAACAATGTTTTACAGCAATTACTTAATGTAATTACTGCAATTGTCTTTGTATTTCAGTTAAGTATAAACTTTAAAGTGGCCGCGTTTTTATAAAAAAAGTTTCATATTTTAGCCGTATTCTAACTGTATTCAGGTTCTAGATAAGTAACCAGTAAAACAGTAGTGTAAGGAATATCAGCATGACTATGCAAACCGACTCATTCCACGGATATACCGGAATTTTCTCAACAAACCGTACCGCAATGTTAGAACGCATCATTGATGCGTGGGGCGATATGCGTGCATCTTCGCGCCGGTTGATCGATGAAAACCCGCATGAGGGTCGCTTGGTTTTTCTTATCCTACTGTCTGATCTGGTGTTTTTCCTGTCTTGGAGCATTAAGACGGTTGTGTCACCAATGAGCAGTGCAGCAGCGCATATGCCTGCTGAAATAGGATTGTTTCTGGTCGGCGCGCTGATGATACGTACACCGTTTATGTATCTGTTTTCTTCAATTGTTTTTGGTATCGCGAAAATCTTCGGTGGGCAAGGAACATGGTATGAGACACGTGTATGTGTATTCTGGGCCGCTCTGGTATCTGCGCCATTCAGCTTTATTGCAGCATTGGTTACCGTTGGTATGCATGGTCTTGAGGATTACGTTCCTGTATTTAAAGAAGAGTGGATTTCGCTGCCACCATACTGGTTGGGTTTGATTCCATTCGTTTGGTTGATTTCTGAAGGCATAACTGAATCGCATAAATTCAAACTATCTTCTCCGGTATTCATGGTGATGACTGTGCTTTCACTGGCTTGCTTGTTTGGTGCATATTACCTGAAATCAATCGGCGTATTCGATCTGGGTATATAAGCCTTTTAATCACGAAATAATCATTCTCCGACTTTGCTTTCATGTACCAGCCTGATAGGTTTGACCTACATGAAAGCAGAGGAGAATTTTAATGCAAACAATTGGGGCGGGAAGCCTAATTAGACTTGCATTAGAGTCGTTACGCGAACCAAAACGCTGTTTGCGAATTGTTTTGGATATCGTGATTACAATGCCGGAATTGTTGCAGATAACAGTTCTGGTAGCATCAATCAGCACATTGATGTCAATTGCGTTTTTATACATAGAACCTGTCGAGGTTCAGGCAGCTCTTACCATCATATCATTAAACCCAATTCCACTGTTTTTAATACAGATTGCCGTATTTATCGTAACGGCCGCCATTATAACATTTGTTGGCCAATTATTTCATGGTGTTGCAACATTTAAAGAGGCGCTGACGGCACTTATCTGGATGCAATTTATCATGTTCGGGGTTAGCTTTGCCCAGTTGCTACTGATCATGTTCATTCCTGCTTTAAATTCAATTACAGCCATGATTACATTGTTGATATTCATTCATTTGACAGTTAGTTTTATAATGGAAATTCATGGTTTCACGAATATCTTTGCGGTCATAACAGGTATTGTAGCCACGTTCTTTGGCGTGGCTTTTGTTCTGGCTATAATCCTCATTCTCATGGGGTTCACACCAGAGGCAGTTCAAAATGTATAATGTCACTGAAATTCGCAAAGATTTCCCTATTCTATCGCGTGAGGTAAACGGTAAGCCCTTGGTTTATCTGGACAACGGTGCCTCTGCGCAAAAGCCCCAGGTGGTGATTGATGCGATTACCCGAGCCTATAGCCATGAATATGCAAATGTGCACCGTGGGCTGCATTATCTATCCAACCTGGCAACGGATAAATATGAAGCAACCCGCGGGATTGTTAAAAAGTTTCTGAATGCTGCTCATGAAGACGAGATATTGTTTACATCAGGTACGACTGAAGCACTTAATCTGATCTCATATGGCTGGGCTGCCCCCAGATTGCAGGCCGGTGATGAGATAATTCTTAGTGTGATGGAGCATCATGCAAATATTGTGCCGTGGCATTTTTTACGCGAACGCCAAGGTGTCGTATTGAAATGGGTGGAAACCGATGTGAACGGGGATTTGGATCCGCAAGCCGTCATCGATGCCATCGGCCCAAAAACAAAAATGATAGCAATTACGCAAATGTCTAATGTTTTAGGTACTGTTGTAGACGTAAAAACCATCTGTACAGCGGCGCGTATGCACGGTGTTCCTGTGGTGGTTGACGGATCGCAATCGAGCGTTCACGCGCCAGTTGATGTGCAAGACATGGGATGCGATTTTTTTGCAATTACCGGTCATAAACTTTACGGGCCAACCGGATCGGGCGCAATTTATATACGTCGCGACCGTATGGCCGAAATGCGTCCCTTTATAGGGGGCGGGGATATGATCCGGGAAGTTAGCCGAGATGTGATCACATATAATGATCCACCGCATAAATTTGAAGCCGGCACACCGGGCATTGTACAAATGATCGGCATGGGTGTTGCTTTAGAGTATATGATGAATATCGGGATGCAGAATATAGCTGAACATGAACGCAAACTGCGTGACTATGCGCAAAAGCGTCTAACCGGTTTGAATTGGCTGAATATACAGGGAAATTCCGCCACAAAAGGCGCTATTTTCAGCTTTACTTTGGACGGTGCAGGTCATCCGCATGATATTTCAACTGTTGTAGATCAAAAAGGCATAGCTGTGCGGGCAGGGCATCATTGTGCCCAACCGTTAATGACGCATTTAGGTGTAACGGCCACATGTCGCGCTTCATTCGGGTTATATAACACACCAGAAGAGGTCGATAAGCTGGTGGATGCTTTAGAGTTATGTCATGAACTGTTTGCTTAGTGTTTGTCGCAGCCAACCAACATAGTGCATGCAATCACCGGGTGTTTATTTAGGTTTTTTTGCCACATAACTGTGCCAGGGCCGCGTGCCATGCACATCGCGATTGATATTAAATGGCCGTGGTTGATTTGATTTTTCAATTGACCGCTGCGCACTATACGGAAGATCAATTTTATTGGTATCTTGTTTACGGTTTGTTTTGAACAAACGGGTCAATGGGTTCTGTGGTATGATACGCATTTTACTACACTTAAATACACTCGTTACACCCGCAAACTTACAGTTACGGCTTTAAGGTAAATTATTTTTGAATTGCGTCAATATTGTGGCGTTAAAAAATAAAGGCGTAATAACGATGATTTACAGGTATTAATTAAAGTCGAATACACTTAATCCCGTTGTCATTTCATCTAACCCAAGGGGGCGTGTTACAGGCGCTTCGGCACGCGATAAGCACCCTTGACGCTCACATAATCTGCAAGATGTGCCTGTGGGTATCGGATCTTTATCTATGTTCAGATGTTCGGCATAGACGGTTTCGGATAAATGTTCGGCAGCACACCCTAATAATAGTGCGGTTCTGCGGATATGTTCGCCTAAAGCGGGTTGGGGGCCGTCAACACTGCGTGTGAGAACAAAAAACTCACTGCTATCTGTTGTTTCCACCAAATCCAACTGGATTTGCCGTGGTTGTATCAACGCCTGATAGACCGGTAATTTGGGGCAAGACCCACCAAATTTAGCCTTTGGATAACCTTTTACACCAGAACGGCGCAGAATATTTCCCGCGTGATCCACTTCCATTAGGAAAAACGGTAAACCGGCTTGATTTGGCCGGTTTAGAGTGGTCATACGCATCGCTGCACGCTCAAAGCTGACACCAAAGCGAGCTGCTAGGGCCGATACATCGCTTTTCAATGTTTTGGTGCCGCGCAAAAAAGCACCATATGGCATGAGCATTGCCAATGCTGCATAGCGGGTTAATTCATTGCGAACCAAACGTTGGGCCTCGTCTGAAGATAGTGTTAGTAAATTTAATTCTTCCTGAATAGCCATGGGAAAGGCCAGTAATGTGACTTCGGCGGCCAGTTCATAAAGTTGTTCTACAGGAGACAGGCGATCCGAAATAAACAGACGTAATGTATGTTTGTCAAAACGACGTAAATGCTGTGGCATCACATGAACGGGCAGCTTTTGTACGGTAATGTTATGTTTGCTGCGTAACCAGTCCAACAAAAACACCCATAACTCCGGTCCATATGTCCGTTCAGGTATGAAATCTTGTACGGCATCTTCAATCCACGGGAAGCAATAGGGGCGGTTTTCAAATAACTCGCGCACCTCATCACTGGGTAAATGAGGTGCATCAACACCGGTTACAACACCTTCTTGGGCTAAAATTGCACTGAGATCAGACAAGCGATTTTGGGATTCTTTATAAGCACGGTAGAGTTTTAGAATGCCCGTGGCTGCATTTGGTGCAGCTTCTGCTATTTCATATAATTCTTCATTGCCCGGCAATTCGCCCGATAAAAGCGGATCGGCAAAAACCTCTTTCAGGGCAGTTTGATCACCTGCAGCTTCACCTTTTAACGCCTCAAGATCTACATCATAAGTGGCAGCCAGTTTTAATAACAACTGAACCGTTAAAGGCCTCTGATTGCGCTCTATCAGATTGAGATAACTGGCTGACACACCAATTTCAGCTGCCATTGCTGATTGTGTTAGCCCCAATCCGTTGCGTATGCGTCGAATGCGGGGGCCCGCAAAAATTTTTTGATCAGCCATTTACAAAACTTTCCATTTTGTGACAAATCTATTTTGTCATATATTTACTAATTTACAAGTCGAAATTTACAGATTGATGACAGGCTTACACGAAATTCATCGTTAATTATAATAAGATAGGTGACTGCAAGCCGTTATCTTGTAAAGAATGTTAATTAGAGAAGGCGAAATCAATAAAGAGTTTAAAATAGAAATCGCCATAATGACAAAAGTTTACAACACTAATCAAGGAGATTACAAATGACTAAAGCCGCAGAGATAAAATCAGTTCCCAGCTCAAAAGACCAAATCGATGCCGCTGACAGTGCCATTCGTATGCTCGCAAACGATCTGCACCGTTTAAACCAATCTGTTAGCCGTGCTGTAGAGGCGGGTGTGACAGTTGAATTAATACGATCATCGCGCCATCATAGCGGTACGGGCAATTGGGGGGATCTATTGGTTCCTGTGATTACCAAAAAGGGATAAGTTTACTTTCAAGCACGGAATTGGAACCTCTCGCTTGAATGGAAAAACCTCGTCTTTGGGCGGGGTTTTTTAATTTTTAAATACCTAAAGATATCATTCTCAATCCTCAAAAATCCATAAATTTGAATAATTAACATTATTATGTTAACATGCGTCTATAAACAAAAGGAGGGGATCCTATGAGAAACTTAATAATAACTGCTCTAACCGCATTTTCGTTTATTACGAGCCCTGTTTTGGCTGGCGATAGATCATTCGATATGGAAAATGCATTTGCCTATACGAAAAGCACTCAATCAGCAGGCTCCGGGGGGAGTGCAGGAAGTGCGGGAAGTGCTGCGAGTTCAGGGGGAGCTACCGCGCTGATGGTTGGCCTTGGCATAGTGTTATTGGTACTGATCGCTGTTGCTGCTTCGAGTAGTAGCGGCAATTATAGTTCTAGTTCAAGTTCGTCATAGTTTATAAAGCCCCGCTATATCAGCGAGGCTTTTCACGTTTTATGCTACGGCTTTCTTATCAGGCCCGAACTGACTATAAAAACTTTCACCGTCTGATGCCAGTTTGTGCAGCAGTTTAGGTGTGGTAAACCGTTCGCCGTAGTGTTCGGTCAGTCCGTCACATATTTCAACAGCTTTGCCTGCTCCAATGATGTCAAGCCAGCTGAACGGACCGCCTGACCATGGCATAAAGCCCCAGCCCAGAATTGCGCCGACATCACCTTCGCGGATGTCTTCCAACACACCGTCTTCAAAGGCTCGCACTGCTTCCAGAACTTGCATCATAATCAAACGGTGTTGCACTGTAATCAGATCAGGTTGTTCGTCAGAAACAGGCCAGTTTTGACGTAGACCTTGCCAAATTCCCGTACGTTTTCCTTTTTCATCATAAGCGTAAAACCCAGATTTGGATTTACGCCCCATACGGCCTTCATCAAAGAGCTTGAACAGGATGTCTTCGGCTTGCGTCCCTTTATAATCATCGCCCAAAGCAGCTTGCGTGGCTTTGACAATTTTTACGGATAGATCAATGGAAACTTCATCGGCTAATTGTAGGGGGCCAAGTGGCATGCCCATCAATTTAGCGGCATTTTCAATCAGCGCAGGTTCAATACCTTCGGCCAACATTGTGATGCCCTCATTCACATAAGGCAGAATGCAGCGGTTCGCATAGAAAAAACGCTCATCATTCACAACGATTGGGGTTTTCTTGATTTGACGTACGAAATCAAGGGCTTTGGCAACCGCCTCGGGGCCGGTTTTCTTGCCTTTGATGATCTCGACCAGGTTCATTTTATGCACAGGGCTGAAGAAGTGAATTCCTATGTAACGACTATCGTCACGGCTTGCTTTTGCCAGTTCGGTTATCGGCAAGGTGGAGGTGTTGGTGGCAAAGATTGCTGATGGTTCAAGACGCGCTTCGGCTTCTTTGGTCACACCCGCTTTGACGCCTACATCTTCGAACACAGCTTCCACAATTAGATCACAACCCTTCAGATCATCGTAATCAGCAGTGGCTTTGACCCGACCCAGAATTTCTTCTTTCTGTTCAGCGCTAACCTTTTTGCGTTTCACACCTTGATCTAAAATGCCCGTGATGGTTTCAACACCTATGTCGGCCGCAGCTTGATCACGATCTAGCAACACCACTTCAATACCCACACGGGCCGAAACAAAGGCAACACCAGCGCCCATCATTCCAGCACCAAGAACACCCAGTTTTCTGACGCTCACATCAGCCACGCCTTCGGGTCGATTGGCACCTTTTTCAAGGGCAGTTTTATTGGTGAATAAGGTCTTGATCATGGCAGATGATGACGGATTCATCAGTACTTTGGTGAACCAACGCGCTTCAATACGGATGGCCGTATCGAAAGGCACTTGCGCACCTTCGTAGATCGCCGACAACATTGCTTTGGCGGCAGGATAGACCCCTTGAGTTTTAGACAGGATCATCGCGGATGCGCCGACATAATTCATAAATCCCGCAGGGTGGTAAGGGGCGCCGCCCGGCATTTTAAAGCCTTTTTGATCCCAAGGCTTCACGATATCAGCGTCGGTCGCGTTTTTGACCCAGTCTTTTGCGGCTGTTTGCAGCTCATCTGCTGGCACAACATCATCTATTAAACCTGCGCGCTTTGCAGCTTGTGGATCAGATAGTTTACCGTTCATCAAAAATGGCGAACCTGTCATCATATCCAACTTGCGCGATAGGCGGGTCGTACCACCTGCACCGGGGAATATTCCGACCAAAATTTCTGGTAGACCGATTTTAGCCTTTGGATTGTCGGCCGCTATAATACGGTGACAGGCCAGTGGAATTTCAAAGCCTATGCCCAATGCAGTGCCGGGCAGGGCGGCGGCAATCGGTTTGCCGCCTTTGTTGGTTTTGGCATCCATTCCAGCGCGTTCTATTTTGCGCGTGATACGGTGGAAATTCATAATGCCGTCAAACAGGCCACGGGCAGGGTCGTCGCCCGCCATTTCAGCCATCTTTGCGATAACGTTCAAATCCATACCGCCTGCGAAATCTGGTTTGCCGGATGTTATCACGGCGCCTTTGACCGCGTCATCTGTCAAAACTTTGTCTATCAGGGCATCCAGTTCGGCAGTGCCTTCCAGAGACAGCACATTCATTGATTTACCGGGCAAATCCCAAGTAATTGTCGCAATGCCGTCTGCATCTACATCATAGTGAAAATCAGCCATAGTTATACTCTTTCAATAATCGTTGCGGCACCCATGCCAGAACCGATGCAAAGTGTTGCAAGGCCGGTTTCTTTGTCGGTGCGTTCCATCTCATCAAGCATTGTGCCCAGGATCATCGCACCTGTGGCACCCAACGGATGGCCCATAGCGA
>Ga0209344_10002945_pt1 | contig 17719 bp, 16 predicted proteins | sample Cruoilmetagenom6_FD_187293 | JGI IMG/M metagenome (GOLD analysis project Ga0209344, IMG submission 187293) | Oil polluted marine microbial communities from Coal Oil Point, Santa Barbara, California, USA - Santa Barbara Oil Seep Sample 6 (SPAdes)... | ecosystem: Environmental > Aquatic > Marine... | reverse complement strand
TCGATATGCCGGGTATTCCAGGCTAAGAAAATACCGGTTAATAAACCAAACAAATGTGATTCCCAGGAGACCCCGGCTTCGGTCGGGAAAATGCCCCAAATCATATAGCCGTATAAAAACGCAATGATTATAGAAATGCCCATACTTTGGAGGTCCTTCTTCAAAAAGCCACTAACAAATAAATAACTGAGTAAGGCATAAAACAAACCACTGGCACCAATGTGGTTTGAGCCGCGTGCCAACAGCCACACCAAAGCTCCGGTGATCAAGGTCGCTGAGATTAAAACACGTTTAGCCACTTTCGGGTAATTACCAAATAAGGCCACGGTGGTTAAAAAAAGTGGCAAGGTGTTATTGATTAAATGTGACCAGTTGGCATGTAAAAAAGGCATGGTCAAAATTCCCAAGAGCCCTTCAGCCGTACGCGGTTTATTGCCATAATAGGCCAGGTCAAAGGCAGGTGACAGTAAAAATACCACCCATACGATGGCCACCAGCCAAGTGGCTATACGGAAAGCCTTGGGCCACTGATGCCATCTGGCGCGGGCGTAATCAGGGTCTAAATGAGGTATTTTCATGCTTATTCCCGGTCCTCAGCTTTTAAATCCTTGTTGCTGTAAAAGTCCGGCTCACCATCGGGGCGGGTTTTAAAGCGTTTGTGCAACCATAAATACTGCTCAGGGGCGTGCTTAACCATGTCTTCAATACCCCGGTTAATGCGATCGGTATCGGCTTGTGCATCTTGACTGGGAAAATCAGATAAAGCGGGTGAAATATGCAGTTGGTAATAAGGCGCTTCAGTGATGCGCTTAACACGGTAAAATAATACTTTAGCACCACTTAGTCGAGCCAGTTGGTGAGTGGCTGTTATGGTGCTGGCGGGAACCCCAAAAAATGGAGAAAAAATAGAATGTCCACGGCGATAGTCCTGGTCCGGTGCGTACCAAATAACACCGCCTTTTTTCAGGTATTTAACAATACTTTTTAAGCGATCTCTGGAAAACATGTCTTTGGCATAAGCGGTACGTGCTTGGGTCACCACATATTCCATTACCGGATTTTTATGGGGTCGGTAAACGCCGGCCACCGGAAAGTGCTGGCATAAAGCCCGGCCACCGACATCCAGCGCAGTAACGTGGCCACTGACCAGTAATACACCTTGGTTATTATCCAGACAATCCTGCAAATGCTGATCGCCTTCAATGGTTAGTTGATTAAATAATCGATTTGACCGGTGAAAAAAAGCGTATAAAGTTTGACTGACCATATAACCGGTTTCTGTATAATTGGCTTTAATCAGTTGGTGTTGCTTTGGCACTGTGTGATCTGGGAAGCAGGCTTGAATATTACGGCTAATGACACGTTTTCTGACCTGAAAAACTGACCCAATCAGCCAGCCTAAAAAACCACCGATAACAAGCAGCACACGATAAGGCAGTTGTGCGATTAACCACAGAAAAGCATACACAAACCATGCGGGAAAATAGCGCCAGAAAGAAGGTCTCATAGGGCTATTATGTGGATATTTTGAGGCATTTAAAGGTATTATACGCATCTGAATTAAATATACCCATGAAACTTCAATTAGTGACTTTCGTAACATGAGTTAATAATCCATTAACATTACAATAACGCGCATGACAACTGAAACCAAAAAATCATCCTCCATCCGAACTTTTTTCGGCTTTTTTACCAAACCTTTTGTATTGGTGGCAAATTTCACCCGCCATATCTTGTTGCTGCTGATATTTATCTGGGTATTGTGGCTGATTTTTGGTGGCCAAAAAATCCATGTCAGTGATAAAACGGCACTGGTGCTGGCACCGAAAGGTTTTATTGTCGATCAATATTCAGGCGACCCGGCAATGCATGCCATCCAAACCATTCAAGGCACCCGTGTACCTGAAACTCGGATGCGAGATATTATGCGCAGTTTAGAGATGGCCGCCACCGATGACAACATTACGGCACTGGTGATTAATCCCGATGAGCTCATGGGTGTTGGTTTAACCCATTTGCGAGAAATCGCTGATGCCGTTGAACGTTTTAAAGACAGTAGTGACAAACCGGTGATTGCGATGGCCACGTCGTTGTCTCAATCACAGTACTATCTGGCCAGTCTGGCTGATGAAATCCTGATGGATCCGCAGGGCTTTTTGTTTATTCAGGGCTTTGGTGGTTACCGCAATTATTTTAAAGAAGGCTTAGATAAACTGGGTGTCGATGTCCATTTGTTTCGGGTGGGTGAATATAAATCCGCGGCTGAACCCTACGTTCGTAACAGCATGTCCGAAGAAGCCAAGGAAGCCAATCTGCATTTTATGAATGATTTATGGCAGACCTTTTTAACTGATATTGGCCAGCGCCGAAACTTATCGGTGACTGATCTCACAGAAATTATTGATAACCAGGCCAAACGCTTACAAGCACAAAACGGTTCGGTGGCTGATATGGCTTTAGAGGCTGGTCTGGTTGATCGCATCATGAAACAGCCTTTTATGCATAAACGCATTGCTGAAGTCAGTTCTTTTGATGATGAGGGTAATCATTTTAGAGGTATTGGCTTTAAAGATTATTTGACCCTTGATTTACCTGAGGTAAGTAGCAACAAACAAATTGCTGTGGTGGTGGCCGAAGGGGTTATTTTACCCGGTAAACAGCCCGGTGGTAGTATTGGTGGTGATTCAACCTCTGCTTTATTGGAACAAGCCCGTTTAGATAATAATATTAAAGCTGTGGTACTCAGGGTTAACAGCCCCGGTGGTGGTGTTTACCCTTCGGAGCAAATCAGACGTCAGGTCGAAGCATTACAAGTGGCCGGTAAACCGGTGGTGGTGTCGATGGCCAATGTGGCGGCTTCCGGTGGTTATTGGATTTCCATGACGGCCGATAGTATCTGGGCCAATGAGGGCACCATTACCGGTTCCATTGGCATTTATGGCATGTTGATGACGGTACCCAAATTATTTAATAAACTCGGCATCCACTCCGATGGGGTGGGTACCACTGAATGGGTCGGCGCCTTTAACCCGGATCGACCGCTGGATCCAGAGTTTGCTAAACTGATTCAATCCAATATCGAATATGGTTATCAACAATTTATCACCGCTGTTGCCATGGCCCGTGGTCTGGAGGTGTCGTTGGTAGACCAAGTGGCGCGTGGTCGTGTCTGGACCGCTAAGCAAGCCAAGGATTTGGGTTTGGTGGATGAATTAGGTAATCTTCATCAGGCCGTTGCAGACGCTGCTCAAAAAGCCGGTATCGCAGCGGACTATCAGGTTCGCTGGTTAGAAAAAGAATTGGGTTTTGTTGAACAGGTGTTAACCGACAGTATGGCCAAAGCAGCACAGTGGATTGAGCCACAGCAGTTAAGTGCTCAAGCCCAATTGCAACAGTTATTCGCGCCAGTGGTGGCTGATATGCAGTTGTTTATGAATCGACGCCCGGGTGAGGTGGTTAAAATGGCGCACTGCTTATGTCAAGCGCCTCAATTGTAGATATATTTAGCACTTAAATCGGCCTTCAAATAAAACCGTTTTTATGCTATAATTGCGCGTCCGTTGCTCAATGGAGGACGGAACTTTCGAGATGTTCAGCATGTCTAACCGAACATCAATTCTCAATCACATGGGCTTAATGAAGCCATGTCAGATTTAGGAGCATATAATGACAACAAAAAAACTTAAAAATTTACCCATTCCTTCTATTACCGGCTCTCTGGATGCCTATATCAGCACAGTTAATCAAATTCCGGTATTAACCGTCGAAGAAGAACGTGATTTAGCTGATATGGTGCGTGATGAAAATAATTTAGAAGCCGCCCATTCATTGGTTATGTCACACTTGCGTTTTGTGGTGTATGTGGCCAAAGGCTATGCCGGTTATGGTTTGCCCGTAGGCGACCTGATTCAGGAAGGTAATATCGGCTTAATGAAAGCCATCAAACGTTTTGATTCGATTCACAAAGTCCGCTTAGTTTCCTTTGCAGTGCACTGGATTCGTGCAGAAATTCATGAATATATTTTAAAAAATTGGCGCATATTAAAAGTGGCCACCACCAAAGCACACCGCAAGTTATTCTTTAACTTACGTAAGAACAAAAAACGCCTGGGTTGGTTCAGTTTGGATGAAGTGAATCGTGTGGCTAAAGATTTAGATGTAAAACCTGAGGTGGTGGTGGAAATGGAATCTCGCTTACACGGCCAGGATGTGTCCTTTGATTTACCTGGTGACGATGATGAAGATAACACCTATTCACCACAAGCCTGGTTAACGCATAACAGCCCGACACCTGAGGCCACCATGATTAAAGATCGTGAATATGAGAAAAATCATGCGGCATTATTTCAAGGCTTAGATAAACTGGACGAACGTTCGCTGGATATTATCACCAGTCGTTGGTTAGTGGATGATAAAACCACTTTGCAGGAATTGGCTGATAAGTATGGGATCTCAGCTGAACGGGTGCGTCAGTTAGAAGCGGCGGCTTTGAAAAAATTGAAAACACAAATGGCTGCTTAAAAAATCCATACGGATTATTCTAAAACCGCCTCCGGGCGGTTTTTTTGTGTCTGTGGGCTTCAAACTAATCTTGATTCACATCAAACATATCAGGTTTGCATTCTGATATTATAATAACCTTACGCAATAGAAACCTATTTAAGAGCATTGATGCCTGTTTATAAAGTTAACACTGTTTGAGGTGCTTGAATTTTATATCCGTTAAAGTATACTCATTGTGTGACGTGTGTATAATTTTTTAAGGCGTCAATATACTGATTGTGTTATCTGTGATGGCAGTTATCATCGGTGAATATAAAGGTGCATTGATATCTGCCATGGGTCACGGATATATAGTGAGCGATAGTTAATCGAATGATTAACCTAAGGAGTGATAAAAATGAATAAATTAATGTGTGTTGTTTTATTGGTACTGACACTATCGGTATCACAGGCGGACAATTCGACTGAGAATAAATTGAATCCTGATCAAGCAGTAGGTAGTCAGTTACCCAGTCACATTCGAAGTTTACTGATTGAGGAAATGCAGGCCATTACCAGGTCTATGGATGTGATTTTTCAGGCCATCATTGCGGGTGAGCATGATCAGGTCGTGCCACAGGCACAAGCCATACATGACAGTTTTATTATGGCCCAAAAAATGACCGAAGAAGACGGCAAAATTCTTCACCAAGCGTTGTCGGAGGAATTTATTGAGCGTGATCAAGCTTTTCATCATTTAAGTGCAGAATTGGCGGAAGCAGCCAAAAACCAAGATCAGCAAAGCCAGGTTGAATTATTTCAAGACATGCAAAAAGCCTGTTTGGCTTGTCATCAAAAACATGCCCTGGATCGATTTCCAAACTTAAAAGAGGTTTCAGTTGAAAAGTAGTCTTAGATGACCTAAACGGAGACATAAAAATGCCTAAATTAATGACGTTATTGAGCATTATTGCACTGATTTTATTCAGTACCAACCCACAAGCTAAAGAGGAGTCATCAGCCATGCAAGCATCAGAAAACAATGACTATATGCCAAGTTTAATTACAGACACACCTTTAGAAGGTCGGATGTTAGCGATTACCATGGTGCGTAAAACCATCGGCGCCATTCAACGCGATAGTGATATTAAAAAAGCGGTGCGACAAGAATATCAAGATGATGCCGCCTTGTTAATGCAGGCGGCTGAATTAGTGGCGATTGAATTTAAAACCATCGCCATCGCGAATAATTATTGGCGCGATAAAAAAGCGGATAAATAAAAAAACGGTGTCGAAATCAGCCTGGTTTCGACACCGTTTGGATTCATTTAAATTCTTTAGTCCGGTTTTCGCCGTCAATAATGACTTTCCCAGAGCCGGCACTTTTGATCTTTAATGAACCACCTAAGGCATCAATATAAATGCTGCCAGAGCCATCATCAATGACAGCGGAGCCGTTGACGCTACTGAGCGTAATATCGCCTGAGCCATCGTCAATATCGACATCACCTTCACTGTTTTTTACAGTGATATCCCCAGAGCCGTCCTCGATGACTTTATTACCGTTCGACTGATTCAGAATTATTTCACCCGAGCCATCATCAATATCAATATCGCCATCGCTGTTTGTGATGTGGATTGAGCCGGAACCATCATCAATAGTGATTGAGCCTTTAACTTGGTTAATCTCGATCGCACCGGAACCGTCATCGATGTCGATGCGATTGCTAACTTGGCTGATTTCGATATCACCGGAGCCATCTTCAATCTCCAAAAGACCCGTTAAGCCGACAACGCGAATGGCACCACTGCCATCATCAATGTCGACATCCAGATTGGCAGGAATCAGAATATCCAGATGAATCTGAATCTCCGGATTTTTACGCAAATCAGGTTTCGTGTGGCCACGTAAGACCGCATACTCACTTTCACGCTCAATACCAAAAACCATGTCACGCTCGAATACTTCTTTAAAGCGTTCCATAGAACGGTACTTTTTAGACACAATGGTGGCATTGACTTGAATGTCATTATTGTTGTGGGTGTTGATATCGATATCACCGGCACCACTAATCACATCCAGTGCACTAATGCGGTCAGTGGAGAGGTTAAGACTTTGTTGAAAAGACAGTTTTTCAGCGTTGACTGCACCACTGCTTAAAGCCAGAAGAATCAGAAATTTGTACATACGTGTTCCCCAAAACAATTATTGTAGCGTATTCGGGTTATATTTTAACAGTGCTTGAAGTCATGCGTTGTTCAATGGCGCCTATGTTACTGTCAATATCGGCAAAAGTAGAATCCATGATGTTGCTAATCCAGCCATACCATAAATCACAATCTCGTTGGATTTGTTGAAAGGTTAATAAACTGTGGTTAATACAGCCTAAGCCAATGCGTGACACCATGATGACCGGTAAATCCATGGCGATGGCTAAATCCTTAAGCATTAATGTGTCGGACAGGGGCACACACCAGCCACCCACACCTTCCACCAGAACCCGGTCGTATTGTTGATTGAGTTGTTTAAATCGAAGCAGGCAGTGGTTTAAATTAAAACAGTGGTGGGTATCGGCAAGATGTGGTGAAGCCGGACGATCGAACAAAAAAGGATTAATTTCTGTGATGCTTTGGCCGGTAACGGTGGCTAAACGTAGGGCATCTTCACTGACAGGTTGGCCTTGATGAATAATCGCACCCGTGGCTAATGGTTTAAAAGCGGCCACGGATAAGCCTTGTTGTTGCCATGCCTTTAATATGTCACAAGCCACATGGGTTTTTCCGGCATCGGTGTCTGTTGCGGTGATAAAGCACGATGGCAGTAGTCTGTAATCAGTGATGCGCATGGTAATGTTGCGCCAGTTGTTCATAGTGCGACACACTCAGTGTTTCTGCCCGTTGTTGGGGGTCGATATCTAAGGCCAACAGTGTTTCGTCGCTAAACCATTTTTTGAGGTTATTGCGAATGGTTTTTCGGCGTTGGGCAAAGGCTTGCTTAACGATAAATTCAAGGCTGTTTAAGTCGACCTCAGTCGGACTTTGTTTGGGAATGAGCTCGATAATTTGAGAATCAACTTTGGGAATTGGCTTAAATGCCTCAGGTGGTACAGTCAGTGCGGCAAAACAATCAAAACGATGTTGTAACATCACCGACAGTCGGCCAAAAGCTTTTACACCGGGCTCTGCACAAATTCGCTGAACCAATTCTTTTTGTAACATAAAAACAGCCCGTTCAATGTGGTTGGACTGCTTCATGAGATGAATGAGTAAGGGTGATGAAATGTTATAAGGCAGATTACCGACAATTAGATAAGGCCCTTGTTTTAATTGTAGCTTTAACGCGTCCTGATGGTGGATGGTGACTTGAGGATGGTCGGCATAACGGTGGCTTAGGGGGGCGATTAAATCAGCGTCAAATTCGATCAGTGTTAATGGCACATCCGCCGCCGCCAAATAATCCGTCAGCGCGCCGGTGCCGGGGCCAATCTCGATAATTTGTTGTGCCTGTTCGGGTCTGACAAGTTGTATGATTTGAGCAATGATATGATCATCTTGCAAGAAATTCTGACCCAGTCGTTTTTTAGCACGCATGATTTTTTTGGTTGAAAACACAATCACGAGCCAGTTTTATGGCGGCTTTTAAACTGCCGGCATTGGCAATACCCTGGCCGGCAATATCCAATGCGGTGCCATGGTCTACACTGGTGCGAATAATGGGTAAACCCAAGGTTATATTAACCGATTCACCAAAACCGGCATATTTAAGCGGCGCTAAACCCTGATCATGATACATGGCCAGTATGGCATCATAATATTTGACTTGACTCGGTGTAAAAAGCGTATCGGCAGGTATTGGTCCGCTTAATTGAAAACCGTGTTGTCTCAGTTCATCCAAAGCCGGGATAATAATCTCATTTTCTTCATGGCCCAGATGTCCACCTTCTCCGGCATGCGGATTTAAACCACAAACTGCAATATGTGGATTTGTGATGGCAAACTTAGTTTGTAAGTCTTTGATCATAATTTGAATCACCGACTGGATTTTTTTTATGGTGATGGCTTGTGCCACATCTTTGAGTGGTAAATGGGTGGTCACCAAAGCCACTTTCATAACTTTGTTTAACAGCATCATGACCACGTCTTTGGTACCCGTTAATTCAGCTAAATATTCAGTGTGACCTGAAAAAGGGATGCCAGCATCATTAATGATTCCTTTATGTATTGGATTGGTGACCACGGCATCATATCGGCCATCAAGACAGCCTTCAGCTGCGATTTTGATGGTGTCTAATACATATTGGGCGTTGGCGGTGTTGAGTTGTCCCAACACGCTGGGTTCGACTAAATTGACAGCTTCAATTCGCTCGGTAGGAAACCGTGGCAATTGACGGTGAATAAGTTGTGGATCACCAACCAACACACAGTCATTCAGCTCAGACCCCAATTGCTTAAGTAATTCAGAGCCAATTCCAGCCGGCTCGCCCAATGTTACAGCCAATTTCATAAGGACAATTTAAAGACGGATATCCACAAAAGCATCACCACGGATTTCACGTACCCACGATTCGATGGTTTGTTGCATTTTTCTTTGACGAATGGCCTGCTCAGCTTGTTGGCGTTTAAATTCTTCAGTGACGTCAGCCTGTTTTTTGTCTAACAACTTAACAATATGCCAGCCGATATCGGTTTGAAAAGGACTGGACATTTCATTGAGCTCCAAATTTTCAACGATATTACCCATTCGTGGCCCCAATTCTTCCGGTGATCGCCAACCCATATCACCACCCAGTGGTGCGGAGTTAAAATCATCAGAATGTTCTTCAGCCAGTGTGGCGAAATCTACCCCGTCCTGTAACTGTTGGTATAAATCGTTAATAATTTTCATGCCGTCTTTGGCAGAAACAATTTCGTCACTGGCAACCATCAGATGTTGAACTTTATATTGATCGACCATTTTGGTGGTTTTATCGCGCTTATCAACTAATTTAATTAAATGGAAACCACTGGCCGAACGTAAAGGCCGGGTGATTTCACCGATTTCCATAGACTTGGCTTCTTCAGCAAATAATGGTGGTAATTGATTCACCGGGCGCCAGCCCAAGCGACCCCCTTCCAGGGCTTTTTGTCCATCCGAATATTGGGTGGCAATCACTGAAAAGTCAGCACCTTGAAGTAATTGTTGGCGTAAATCGCTAACCACGGCTCGTTTAGCTTCGATGGTGGCTTCGTCAGCTCCATTGGGGATGGCAATAAGGATATGTTGAATATTAACCTCACCCTGATCCAATTCATTATCAGCCAGAAATAAATCTATTTCATGGTCGCTGACTTTAACCGTTGAGTTGGCGTAGGCGTAGCGAACCCGTTCGGTAATCATGTCTTTACGCATATCATCACGAAAATCACTGAAATTAAAGCCATCCGCTTCGATGGTGGCTCGCATTTGTGCCAGTGTAATGCCATTTTGTCGGGCAATATTGGTTAAAGTGGCATCCACTTCTGCATCAGAGATTCGAATTCCCACTTGTTCAGCGCGTTGTAATTGAACTTTTTGGACAATAAGCTTTTCTAATACCTGTTTATCCAAAATATCACTTGGGGGCAAAGGATTACCGGTGGCTTCAATTTGTTTTTTGATGGATTCTGCGGATCGTTCTAATTCAGAACGCATAATCACAGAATCATCCACAACAGCGACAATCTCGTCTAAAAATTGGTCAGCATGCGACAGTGGCGCAACGATTAAAAATAAATAAATAAATTTTTTCATAATTAAAATGTCTCTTGATACCCTAAAATGGATTGTTGAAGTAGTTCTCTTGGGTCTCTGCCTAAAGCACCCAAGCCGTTTAATTGAATTTCTGCATAAATGCCATTATTGCTTAAACCCGACTCATCCACCAGGTAGTGCCGCGCGACCAGTCGAAATGCCCAACAACAACTTTTGTGTTCGTAGCCGAACAAAGCTTCAATGGTTTTATGGCTTCGGGTTGAGTAGTTCCATCGGGCAATTATACGATGTCTTTGGTTAAGGGGTAAGACAACCGAGGCGTCAAACTGTTCAATTTTAGATCGTCTAAAACGATAAGCCAGATTATAAAGTGCATTATTATCCGTTTTGTGCTGAATACGAAATAAACCACGTTCTAATTCAGCCTCGTTTTCATTGTAATGCAACGATAAGCCGGCTGACCAGTATTGTGATAAAAATAAATTATAATCAAAAATAATGGGTGACTGGGTGATGGTCTGTGGTTCATCGTTGATTTGGACTTTTTGATCCTCAAAATAATTAATTTGACCGATGGTCCAATTCCAAAGCTCTTGCCCATTTGCGTCAAAACTTCGTTGCGTGAAAGCCAATGAAGCCTGGTTCATATCGGACTGACGATCGGCACCTGAAAATCGATTGGTTTGGAATAACAAAGCACTGCCAAAACTCAATTCCCGACTATCAAAAATCGGAATATCTGATTGGTCGCGATAGGGTGCATAGGTGTAAAATAATCTGGGCTCGATGGTTTTATAAAAGCCATCGGCCTCATTTTTTTGAAAAATCAGACCTGAATCGATGGAAGCAATGGGCAAACTACGATTGATGTCTGCTCGATTATCATCAAACTGATAACGGGTATTACGGTATTGGAGTTTGGGTTTTAAATAGCCCCACGAAGTGGTCCATTGTTTTTCAAACCAAGGCGTGATATCTGACCGCCAAGCGCCGACAGCATCTTCTTTGTAAAAATTGATGAGCTCGGTTTGCAGTCCGTAGCTAATCTGTTGGCGGTATTTGTTTTGATACCAATCAAAAGAGATTTCCGGCAAGGTTCGGTAAGGTTCATTATCTGGTGTGATTTGCTCACTCAGTACATCGTATTCATTAATAGAAGCAAAAAATCGCCATGAAGGTGAAGAGCCACGAACACTCATCTGACTTTTCAAATAGGGTGTCGACGTGATATAAGCACCGGAAGCAAAATCCTCATAATAACGGCTGTCTGAAACGGATTGAATATGGCTGTCATAGCGCCAGCCGTCATTGAATCGTGTGCTATGTCGATAATCAATCAAACTGCGGTTGCGGTCACGTTTCTTGTCATCGGACAAATAACTGCCCTCAAAGGTACCGCGGCTGTTTTCGGTTAAATACCGGTACTGGGCACCCAACATAACGCCATGATCAGCAATGTAACGGGGCGTTAAAGTCATGTCCATATTTGGCTTAATGTTAATATAATAAGGGATGGATAAGTCCAATCCAGTGGTGTTTGAATACGAAACCCCGGGCACCAAAAAGCCACTGCGCCTGTCATCATTAATGGGCAGTTTTGCATAGGGCAAATACAACACAGGGACATCTTTAATGCGTAATGTTAAATTTCTAAAGGTACCCACGCCCTCGGTGTGATCCAAATCTGCTGAGCCGGCGCGCACTTCCCAGTCTCGTTGTGCCGGTGAACAGGTAGAGAAAGTCACCGCCTCTAAATGCGATTGATTGTCACCGATTTTCATATAATCGGCCTGGCCATTCATATCTGAATCAATCAAAAAATAATTAACCTCAAGTAGTTCAGCCTGTTCTTGCTCGGTGTCCATGGTCATTGACATAGCCGACAGGCGTTGGGCTTTGTTTTGAAGTTGCACGATGCCCTGGGTTTGGAAGGTTAAATCTTGATGGTTATAAATTATGGCGGGTGTCAGCATGCTCATATCATTTTGTTTAATACACACATCACCGCTGATTAGCAGTCTATTGGCATCTAAGGGTTTCTTTTCATGGGCATCAAGGCGCACCTTACCGTCAAAAACAGGCTGTTCAAAACAGGCCCTGTGTTTGGCATTTAAAGGCATATCAATCACCGGGCAACTATTTATTTGGGCTGCCACAGAACCGCAAAAAGATAAAACTATGATAATAAAAAAGTGCTGTTTTTTTGGCAAGACAATTCCAGTTTTAAAAAATGATATATTTTATGATTTACATTAGCAGTGGGCTATTTTAATATGGATAGCGGTAAATGTCCGCATCGGATGTTTGATTTTTTTATAACGCCTTGCAACGTGCAAGTCAAAATACAAACAGAGGTTAACAATCATGGCAGGTAAATTTAATGTGTCAAAGGGTAAAGACGGTAAAGACTATTTTGTGTTAAAAGCCGGAAACGGTGAAGTGATTTTGCAGTCACAAGGATATAAATCGGCTGACGGTTGCATGAATGGTATTGAGTCCGTGAAAACACATGCGGCTGATGAGGCTAATTTTGAGTGTAGAGAGGCCAAAGACGGTCGTAAATATTTTGTTCTTAAAGCCAGCAATGGTCAGGAGATTGGTCGGTCGCAGATGTACAAATCTGAAAGTGGCTGCATGAACGGTATCGCTTCAGTGGCTAAAAATGCGCAGGACTCAAGCGTTGAGGTTGAGCGCGAAGACGCTTAAACATAAGTCATCTAAACTAATAAAAGGTGTTTTAGCTTGCTAAAATGCCTTTTTGTTTATCCTTTAGAATGAAGTTAACACGTGAATACATGGTTTAATCAAGAAGATATGTGGCAAGTCTTTTATGACTGCATGTTTGATGCGGATCAATTTAAGCAAGCACAAACAGACTGCACTGCCATGCTGAATCTGATTGATCGCCCCATTAAAAATGTATTGGATTTAGCCTGCGGGCCTGGTCGGCACCTGCTGGGCTTTGCCCGACAGGAATTACAGGTCACAGGTGTGGATCTCAGCGGGTTTCTACTTAATCAGGCCACCGCTCAGATTGAATCGGCTGGCATTGATGCCACACTTGTGCAAGCGGATTTGTTAGATTACAAACCCCAACAGAGTTTTGATTTAATCACCAATTTATTTTCTTCTTTTGGTTATTATGCTGACCCCGAAGACAATCAGCGACTGTTGAATAAAGCGCATCAATGGTTAAACGATTCGGGCTGTTTTGTGTTAGATGTGTTTTCTAAAGAACAGGCGGCCATGCATATCGAGCCGGTGCATTGTACTGAATACGATAACGGGGATTTACGTTTTGAGCGTCCGCTTTTGAGCGACAATATGTGCGTATATAACAATGAATGGATATTAGTGCGTGGTGATGAAGCCTTTCGTTGGCAATACCAACATTATGTTTATAGCGCCACAGAATTAACCACAATGCTAAAAAAAGCAGGTTTTAATACCATTGATATTTACGGTTCATTTAATGGTGATGATTACGATATGGATGCTGAACGTCTGGTGATGGTGGCACACAAGTAAAAGAGGCCGAATATCGACCTCTTCGCAATGAATAGTTGCTCAGCTTCCTTGTTTATACAAATGCACATCCTGTTGAGGATAAGGGAAACTACAACCACCGGCTTCAATATTATATTTTAATTGCTCTAATAATGCGGCTCGAACCGGCCAATAATCTTCAGAATTGACCCACGGTCTCACATTAAAGTTAACACTTGAACCACCCAGTTCATTGAGCATCACTTTTGGTTCAGGGTCAGTGAGCACTTTGTCATGTTTGGCCAGGGTGTCTTCCATAATTTTTTGTGCCGTCTTGATGTCGTCGTCATAACTCACGCCAATGACTAAATCAATTCGACGGGTATCTTTTGCGGAATAATTAACGATGACATCATTGATAATTTGACTGTTGGGGATTATCAGGTTTTTGTTGTCAGTGGAGCGCAGGTAGCTGCTAAATAATTTTATTTCTTTGACTGTGCCACTGACATCAGCAACGTCAACAAAATCACCAATCTTAAAAGGCCTAAACATCACCAACATAATTCCGGCGGCAAAGTTAGCCAGTGAATCTTTCAAGGCCAAACCAATGGCCAGACCAGCCGCACCGATCACAGCAATCAAGGAGGTGGTTTGAAAACCTAATTGGGTGAGGGCCGTAATAATAACCAACGTCAATAATAAATAGTAGACCATTTTACTGACAAAGTTGGATAAAATTTGGTCACCTTGGGTGCGACTAATGGCTTTAGAACTCATGTTTGACAACCCGCGCGCAACTTTTTTACCGATCCAGTAAATCAGTATGGCCATGAGTAAGCCCTTAATAATTGGTAACACGGTTTCCGGGTTGTTGAATAGATCAATCAGGTAATTTTTAGTTTCAGCCAAAAAATCGGTATTTTTAGCAGCCTCTTGTTGTTGCATTCATTATCTCCTCATTAGTTTAAACAGACATTCTAACAAAAACCCATGTCAAAATAAGTTCAAAACAGAGGAGGTTATTTTAAGAAGTTAATTTCAATCGTCATTGTTGCAGGAATTTAAGGGTCATATTTTTAGCTTCTCGATTATTTAATAAGCCCATATGAGACGTATGAACTACCTGGTGGTGATCCAACCAGTCGGCTTTGGTTTCGCTGAGAGCGACAGTACCATCGTGTCGGCTGTCCCAGCGGGCAAAAAAACGGCCCAAGCCATAGGGGGAATCACCGGCTATCATCATGGTTTGACGTGTTTTTAAGGTTGGTTTGATGCCTGTGGATAAGGGTTTGGCGGCATGTCTTAATAAGGCTTTGTCCCAGCCTAATTCGGCCAGTTTTTGGGCCACTTTGGAGCCGTTGATGGGTGAACCAATCAGTAGTAATTTGCCTGGTTTATTAATTTTTGGCAGGGCTTTGGTGGCCAGTATACCGCCCATGGAGTGCACCACCAAATGAATGGTATCCTCTGGCCTGGAATTAATAAAGGCAGCCAGACGATTAATATTAAAATCAAAAGTCTGGCCGGTGGTTTTATAGCCGAATAAATAAACTTTAAAGCCGTGATCTTCGAGAAAACGACGATAACCCATCCAGGTCCAGGGTTTCATCCATAAACCATGAACCAACACCACCGCTTTTGAAGCCGTTTTATTCATCAGTCTCCGGAAGTACCACTTGAATATGGACATCAGCCAACTGGCGGCCATCAATATCAGACGGTGCTTCGGTTAAGGGACAGGCACCACTGGCGGTTTTCGGAAAAGCAATGACTTCACGTATGGAATCTTCACCGCACATCAGTGCGGCCATTCGATCTATACCAAAGGCAATGCCGCCCATCGGTGGGCAGCCGAAATCAAGCGCATTCAACAAAAAGCCAAACTTTTCCTGGGCTTGTTCAGGCGTAATATTTAACAAATCAAACACTGCAGATTGAATCTCTGATTGGTGAATACGGATGGAGCCACCACCCAGCTCAACACCATTTAAGACCATATCGTAAGCCTTAGATAAGGCCTCGCCGGGATTTGCTTTTAATGTGTCTAAATCACAGGCCGGTGCGGTGAATGGGTGGTGTAAGGCATCCCAACGTTGGTCATCATCATTCCACTCAAACATGGGGAAATCGACCACCCAAAGGGGTCGCCATTCAGACGCTACACGCCCGGTATCCTCGCCTACTTTAAGGCGCAAAGCACCCATGTATTGAGATACATCTTGATAGTTACCGGCACCAAAGAACAGTAAATCACCATCTTCTGCGGCGGTTAATTCAATGATTTTAGCTAAAGCGACATCATCTAAAAATTTAACAATCGGTGACTGTAAGCCATCGCGACCGGCGGCTTTGTTGTTGACTTTAATCCAGGCCAAACCACGGGCACCGTAACGCTTGACAAAGGGTTCGTAATCATCAATTTGTTTTCGGGTAAAGTTTTGACCGCCCTGAGGGACTTTAAGAACGGCGACCCGACCGTTGTCATCATTGGCCGGTGCTGAAAAGACTTTAAATTCAGCATCCTTGACCGCTTCAGCAATATCTACCAGTTCCAAATCATTGCGTAGATCAGGCTTATCTGATCCATATTTGCGCATCGCTTCTTGATAGGTGATGCGTGGAAACGGATTCGGTAAATCAATATCAAGTACATCTTTAAAGGTGGTACGAATTAAGTCTTCAGCAGTATTCAAAACATCTTCCTGCTCCACAAAAGCCATCTCCACATCCAACTGAGTAAATTCAGGTTGTCGATCGGCACGCAAATCTTCATCTCGAAAACAGCGGGCAATTTGGTAATAACGGTCCATACCGGACATCATCAGTAACTGCTTAAAGAGCTGTGGTGATTGTGGCATGGCGTAGAACTGGCCCGGATGCATCCTTGCCGGTACCAGAAAATCACGGGCTCCTTCGGGCGTGGCTTTAGTTAATATAGGTGTTTCTATATCCAGAAAATCTTGCTGGTGTAGATGCTGTCGTAAGGCGTGGTTCAGTTGTGAACGCAGGCGCATATTGTGTTGCATTTTTGCGCGACGCAAATCCAGGTAACGGTATTTCAAGCGGACTTGCTCGCCAGCTTGTTCGTCCAACATAAAGGGCAAGGCTTTGGCGCTATTGAGCACTTCGTACTGATCCACCACCACTTCAATCTGGCCACTGGCCAAACGGTCATTGGCTTGACCATCGGGGCGTTTACGTACAGTGCCGGTAACGCGCAAACAATACTCATAACGGGCATCGTCGGCAATCTGAAAAGCGGCCTGATTATCAGGTTCAACCACCACCTGTAGTAAACCGGTATGATCACGTAAATCAATAAAAATCACACCGCCGTGGTCGCGTCGTTTGTCAACCCAACCGCAGACTTCCACTGGTTGATCTAACATCTGTTCTGTGACTTGGTTGCAATATTGGCTGCGCATGGTATTTCTATCCTGATATTAGAGACCTGTGTACTTTGCACAGGTCTAGTGAGAAAAAACGGCTAATTTTACCCCATCAAAGCCCCGTAATTACAGCCTTTTATGGTATCAAATATCGAAAAAGACGGGTAAAAAGGTGACCAGCTTCACAATTTGGGTTATTTTTGGGTTAAGCTAACATTCAAACCACTGTCTTATAATAGCGGTATTGTTGATTTATATTGGGGTAAACCATGAAAAAGAAATTTGGTCATTATGAAGTGGTCTCGGAACTGGGGCGTGGCGGTATGGGTGTGGTCTATAAAGCTTTTGAGCCCACTTTAAATCGCTATGTGGCGATAAAGGCGCTGGGCGAACATCTATTGAATGATGATGATTTAATCGAGCGTTTTACCCGTGAAGCCAAAAGTATGGCGGCCATTAATCACCCCAATGTGATTCAGGTTTATTACATCGGTAAAGAGGATAAACAGCCATTTTTTGCGATGGAGTTTTTAGAAGGAATTTCATTGGATGAATTACTCACCGGTAGAAGAATCTTACAAGTCAGCGATGCCAAAAATAATCTGCGCCAGGCCTGCGCCGGACTGAA
>Ga0209344_10002944_pt1 | contig 17721 bp, 14 predicted proteins | sample Cruoilmetagenom6_FD_187293 | JGI IMG/M metagenome (GOLD analysis project Ga0209344, IMG submission 187293) | Oil polluted marine microbial communities from Coal Oil Point, Santa Barbara, California, USA - Santa Barbara Oil Seep Sample 6 (SPAdes)... | ecosystem: Environmental > Aquatic > Marine... | reverse complement strand
GCCCGAGGCCTCACCGACACCCAATCCAGCAACGCCTTCCTCAGCCCAACCCTCGCGGGACTCCACAACCCCTCCCTCATCCCAGACCTCGACAAAGCCGCAAAGCGCATCCTTGATGCCATCGAAAACAATGAACCAATCACCATCTTCGGTGATTATGATGTCGACGGCATCACCGCCTCCACCATCCTCTACCACATGCTCGGTGTCATCGCACCCAACACCAAAGTCAACACCTACATCCCCCACCGCCTCGATGAAGGCTACGGCCTCAACGAATCCGCCATCCAAACCCTCGCTGATGCAGGCTCCAAAGTCATCATCACCGTCGACTGCGGCATCACTGCAACCAACCCCGCAATCGTCGCCAAAGAACTCGGCATCGACCTCATCATCACCGACCACCACAACCCACCCTCAAACCTAGACGACATGCCCGACGCCTACGCCGTCGTCCACCCCCGCCGCCCAGACTCAACCTATCCCTTCGGCGAACTCTGCGGCGCCGGAGTCGCCTACAAACTCGCCTGGAGACTTGCCACCCTCCACTGCAACTCTGAAACAGTCACCCCAGCCCTCCGAACCACCCTAGTAGATCTCCTCGTCCTCGCCGCCCTAGGCACCATCGCCGATGTCGTCCCCCTCATCGACGAAAACAGAGTCATCACCAAGTTCGGACTCTCCCGCATCAAAGCCACACCAATCCCGGGACTCCGCGCCCTCATCGAAGCCTCAGGACTCGCCACCGACCAAGTAGACGCCGAAGCCGTGGGCTTCCGTCTCGCCCCAAGACTCAACGCCATCGGCCGCCTCGGTCACGCCGAGGGCGCCCTCGAACTCATGACCACCGCAAGAGGGCAACGCGCCATCGACCTCGCCGATCAACTCTCGACCCTCAACGACGACAGAAGAGCCACCGAACAACGCATACTCAAACAAGCCCTCGAAATGGCCGAGCAAGCCGGCATGACCAACCCCGACAAACGAGCCATCATCCTCGCCCACGAGGACTGGCACCCCGGCGTCGTAGGCATCGTCTGCTCAAGACTCGTCGACCGCTTCGCCCGCCCAGCCATCCTCATGCAACGCAAGAACGGCATCTGCAAAGGCTCCGCCAGATCAATCGAAGGTTTCTCAATCCACGCCGCACTCGAAAGCTGCGCCAGCCATCTCAAAACCTTCGGCGGACACGACATGGCCGCCGGCCTCTCCTGCGACGATTCAAACTACGACATTTTTGTCGAATCCATGCTCGACCACGCCAACACCAACCTATCCCCAGAAGACCTCATCCACACACTCAAAGTAGACGCCGTCGCACGCATAGATGAACTCAACGAACAAACCCTCACCACCCTCGAACAACTCGCCCCCTTCGGCGCAGGCAACTCCCGCATCAAAGTGCTCATCCAGAACGCCAAACTCAACGGCCGCCCCGAACCCTTCGGCAAAACAGGTACGCACCTCTCCCTCAAAGTCGGCGATGCCAACGGAGGCAGCCAGATCATCCGAATCATCGGTTGGAGCTGGTGGCAAAGAGCCCGGGACATCGGCCCGGGCTCAGTAGTTGATCTGGTTGTCGAGCCAAAGCTCTCACGCTGGAACGGCCGAGTCCGGATCGAACCGGTACTCAGCGACTTGCGAGTCCATTAGCCAAGCGAATCACTTCGTTGGCACACTCGCCACAGCCTGAGATTTCAAGTTCTTTTCAAACTCAGCGAAGTCCGGATTTGATGGATCTAGCGATACCGCCCGCGAAGCACTCGAAAGCGCATTCTGGATCATCCCAAGATCACGCTGAACTACTGCACGGAATGCAAAGAGTTCAGGATCGGTATTGTTCCGATCAATCGCGTCATTGATAGAGCTGAGCGCCTTCTCCATGTTCCCACTACGCCGATGGATCATCGCCCAAAGGACATACCCCTCATGCGTGCTGGGGTGCATCGCCACGATCCGAGCCGCAGCCCGCCGCGCGGTTCGGTCATCATTGATTACATACGAAGTGTTCCCAAGCCCGATCCACGCATCGATATCGCTCTTCCCATTGGTCTGAGCGAGTAGATCCTGATAGATCGAACGAGCCTCAACGGTCCGCAGCGTTCCGATGAGTGCCTTGGCATGTAATAGTTTCAGGTCACGCCGATCTTTATGCTCAAAGTCCTGGAGCATCGCAGCGATATTCCGCTCCGCGTCACCGAAGTGTCCATTGATCATCTGCGTATGAATAAGCTGTTCAAGAATCCCGATATCATCCGGCGCCAGCAACCTCGCATCACGGAAATGAAGCTCTGCCTGCTTTGGGTTCCGGCTAATCAGTGCGATATGCCCGAGCGTCTGCTGGATCCCCGCGTTATTAACCGACATCGGAAGCGTCTCTAGATACCTCTTGGCCTCATTATTGCGATCGAGGTCAATCATCATCTCCGCAGCCGCGACCGCATACCCCGGGTTGTAATCATCAAACTCACACGCATTCTCAAAGTGCGCGAGCGCATCCTCAGGACGCGACAACCGTTCGTACACGACTCCAAGATAGTAATGCGTATCCGGATCCTGAGGACTCAAAGTCTCCGCCGTATTCAGGCTCTTGATCGCATTTCCAAGATCACCCATCTCGATCAAAATGCGACCCTTAAGCACATGGCTCTTAACCACAGTGTCATTGATCGCGATCGATCCGTTGATCTTATCGTGTGCTTTTTCAAGATCACCCGCGAGGAATGCCTGCCTTGCAAGGTCCCATTCCGTCGCCGATTTCATGAAACTCATCTTCTCTTTAGCGAGCGAAATGTGTTCCTGAGTGTACTTCCCGTGCCCGCCGGCACAGCCGGTCAAAGCGGGAATCATCCATGCCATCGAGGCAACGAGTGTAATACGAGAGATCTGCTTCATTGGTATCTACTCCCGGGGAAAACACACCCGTTCAGGTTTGGGATTATCGTGTTTATTCAAAGTCGCCCGTTGGGACTTCGGTGAACTGTGTTTCTTCGGAATCAGTTTCTTCAACGCTCTCAATAGAGTTCGCGCTCGTCCAATCCGATGCGCTCAGCGGCCAATCAAGCTGAAGCGCACCGCCGCCAGGCAGTGAGATAATCAGATGACCAAAGATCGAGGTAAGCTCCTGCTCAACAGCGATTCCAGGAGCGACCTCCTCGATGCACTGCTCTTCCCACAGGCTTTCATCAAGGCTCGTCGCCATCTGGGCATCTGAAAGGACTTCAGTAATGAATGGTGCCGGATCAAATGAGTACGGATCAAACGCATAAGGATCAAACGCAGTCTCTTGCTCGACGGCGAGTTCCTCAAAGCCCATCTCAGAGCCAAACTCCTGTGCATCCTCCACGACCTCAGCATAAATCGTCTCAGCAGAAGATTCATCGATGCCAGATTCGAATGCCGTTTCCATTGATTCTGAGAACTCTGATTCGGACCCAGCCTCAAACCCAGCCCCAGGCCGGAACTCTGGTTGGAACTCAATGACCTCGTCAGATGCTTCTGAGACCTGCTCGGGCACCTCCGCGACCTGCTCATTCACAACTTCCTCATAGCCCAAATCAACAGCAGGCTCAGGCCAATCGATATCACTCAATGGACTCACATCCACCACAGGCTCAAACTGCAAATCTGACTGAACCGACTTCTTGTTTGTATCCAAAAGCTCGCCATGAAGAATGCTCTGAATCATCGCACGGGTAGGTGCAACACGCATCTCACCGGTCAACTCTGTGCGAATCGCACGAGCATCAGGCGAGTTAGGCTGCAGACGCAACGCCTGGTCAACCTTCGCAAGCGCCTTCTCGGTCCGACCCTCATCAGCCAGACGTCTTGCATCGATCAGAATCTGACCAACACGGCGTTCACGTGACCAAGGCAGCAGCCCCTTCCGTGCACCATAACGGGCGTGCTCAACAAAGTCGCTCCCACGATCCCCAGTCTCGGTCAGGAATGTATCGTTCACGATCGAAGGCGTAATCAGGAAGATAATCTCACTACGACGTGTCGAATCATCGTTCCCTCGGAACGCCTGCCCGATCATCGGGATATTCCCAAGCAGCGGCACCTGACGGCGTGAAGCCGTAGTCGTCTCGGTAAACAACCCACCAAGCACAACAGTCTGACCATCCCGGACCATCACATTGGTGGTCATCTCAGTCGTATCCTCATCCGGAATCGTAATAGTCGATCCACCGCCATCAGTAATCTGACGCAGCGTAAAGCTCGAAACCTGAGGGCGGAGTTCCAAACGGATCAAACCGTTCTGTGAAACAAAAGGCCGCACAGCAAGCTCGGTACCAACCTCAAGGAACTCAACAGTCTGTGTAGTCGCGGTCTCCGTACTCACGGTATTCAAATACCCAACCCGGGTACCAACCAGCACACGCGCCGGCTGACGATTCAGAGTCAAAATCTTCGGATTCGAAACGATCGTCACATCAGTCACTTCATCAAGCACCCGCATGAACACCGCAACATCACCGTTAACAAGACCCGCCTTGAGTGTCGCTGGACCAGCCGTATTACCCACCGAAGACGATACCCCACCAGAATCTGATGTCGTACCGTTCCGAGCGTTCACCGCTGTACCATCAATAAGCTCACCGGCACCGCTGATCAGCCCATCGATCACACTCAAAGGACCGCCGTTGCCGACAAAGTCCGTGAAGTTCAGATTCTTAATCAAAGCGAAATCAACACCAAAGGCATTGGCCTCATTGAGCGCAGTCTGAAGAATTGTGGCCTCAACAAGAATCTGCGCAGGCTTGGTATCAAGTTCTTTGAGCAAACCCAGGATCTCCTCGACATACTCCTCGAAATCATGGATCACGATCGACGCGGAGGACGCGTAGGTATCAGCACCCGCTGGGGCGCCATCAGAGATACTGAACGCCTCAGTCGCCGCATGAGTCGAAATCGAACCCGACTCCGACAGCAGCTCCTTGGCAAACTCCGCAGCATCCGCGGAGTTCAAATAATCAAGATGCAGAATCCGTGACACCGGACGACGCGTAGCCCGCTCAAACTCCTCGAGCTCTTCGCGTGTATACACATAAATGAAGTTCCCCTGCTCAATGTAGCCAAACCCGTTGACATTGAGAATCGAATCAAGTGCCTCGTAGAAAGTCACCCCATAAAGATCCGCAGTCACCGTAGCCTGGACGCTATCGGCACTGACAATGTTTCGCTGAGACTGGATCGAGAGAAGCTGAAGAATGTTCCCAAGGTCCTCGTTGTTCACATGGAGATCCACGAGATCATACTCAGAAACCTCCACCTCACCAGAGAGACCCTCGATGTCATCGTCATCAAACTCAGACTCATCTTCCCCCTCAGTATCATCAACCTCGGTGTCATCTTCGATGACTTCCTGCTGCTCGTTCTGCTGAGCAAATGCCTGAAGCAGACCAAAGGCCCCAGGGTCGTCCTGAGCAATCACCGGCGTCGCGATCCCCGCACTCAGTGCAAGAATAAGAACCGGAGTGATCGTGCTGACTTTCGCACGAGAAATGGAGTTGAAAGTGGTGTTGGCCGTGTTCTTCATCAGTGAATCCTCGCGGGAGTTGCTCGCTCTGACTTTCGGCTCGCAAACTGCACGAACCGACTTGATTTCTGCCAAAGAATCGGCCGAAAAGGTCACCCACTTTGCGCATCCCCCCAATTTTGCGGAGGAATCACCCGCCTATCTTCACATTAACAGCCCGATAACTCAATCGTCGATGGTCTTCAGCGAATCACTCACCCCATCAGAAAGCACCTCAAAATCGCCCGTTCCACCAGAACTTTGGTCGATCGAGTCGCCCGAGTCCCCCTCAGCCGTATCCACCTGTTTAGGGTCGGCCAAAGCGCTCCGAGGAATATCTGTTACGAGCCGAAGCTTCGCCCAGATCAGCACACCCGCGAGCATGCCAAGCGAGAGCATGAAGGTCAGGGCACGGGCGCGTCGTTGATTGATCTTTGTGTTCACAGAAAAAACCTCCGATTATTCAAATCGGAGGAACGAGCAAACAAATCCTCATAGATCCACAACTAGCCGGATCGAATCACTCAGTTGAGTTGTACAACCGTCACACGCCCGGTAAAGGCCGCGATATCAATCCGGAATCGTGAATCAGTACCCTGGATCTGAACAGACCCTCCGTCCGAGAGCGCCGTAGAACTCGGCGATGCAATCGGAGCCCCCATCTCATCGAAGATGATCGCAGACCCACCATTAAATGTGATATCGCTCAGAACCGATCCACCGAACTGGTCACCATCAAGCATCACCCTGTACCGCTGATCAGGACCCTTAGGATCAAACAACGCATCAGCATCAGGATCGATCGTCCCACCGAATACATTGGTCAGCGTGTACATATTGGCATCCTCGTCAAACACCACCGCGCGAGGCTCCTGATACGCAAGCGCATCCATCTGCGCAAAGGTAATATCAGCCACCACCGATCGGACCGCAGACTGAATCCGAAGCACCCCCACCGACCCCATCGAAGGGATCACCATCGCCGCAGAGACTCCAAGAATCCCGATCACGATAATGAGCTCAACGAGCGTATATCCACCCGAAGCACAAGAACCATTCGTCGCACGAGTTGATCGCATGTCAATCTCCTTTCATCCACCCACTACGGGCGAGGCAGCGGCTGATCCTGCGCGTCAAACCCACCAGCCCATACCTGACCAGTCGCGCTGTCATACACCCATCCGTGTGTCGTCTGGTACGCCGCGTCAGGCGTATTGCCAATCGCTATGACCCGCGAGTTGATCCCACCAACATACTGGTTCTGAGGAGCCTCACGCAAATACGCAGGCGTCACGATCTCACCCCAGGTCCCGTCACCAGCAACAACCGCAGGCAGCGCGTTCTCATTGGACACAATGAACACCTCAACCGCACGCCGCACCTTATTGAGCTCAGTCTGAGCAGTCGCAACAGCCGCGTCCTGAGTCGCCCCCGCCATCAACGGCACAACAATCGCAGCAAGAATACCAAGAATGACCACAACGATCAGAATCTCAACAAGCGTGAATCCGTAGCCGATGCGTCGCATAAAGTGCCATCCTTCAGTCACTGGTGGAAATCTTCCAGCCCTCAAACAATACAAGGTGGACCCCGTTAAGAGCCCACCTCGCAAATAATCATTCAGCATTCATGCCGATTAGTACTGGGCACCGCTTGCACGGATAACGCCATTTGCTGGGTTGTAGTACCAGCCCTGTGAGCCGTCGCCAGCATTGGCTTCGGTATCAGCAGCAGCAGCGTTTGCAGCAGCACTGACGGTCACAAGAGTTGTACCACCGAATGGGTTCATTGGGGCTTCTTTGATGAAGTTCCCATCAATCATAACACTCCAGCCGTTGGCAGAACCATCAGCTGCATCAGCATTGAGCTCAACAACTGTTGGATAAGTACCATTATTCTGAGCCGCAAAGAGCTCAAGCTGGTTCTGAAGTGTTGAACCCTGTGTCGCAACATTACCCTGACGGGCATCATTTGCAGCATTGGTGAACTGTGGAACCACGATCGCGGCAAGAATACCGAGAATCACGACCACGATGAGGATTTCGACCAAAGTAAATCCCTTGGCCACTGAGGTGCGCATTGTTTGCATTGTGTGTACTCCTTGTACCATACCGTTGGTTATCCCGACGGCGTTGTGTTTCCGGCGGGTGTGTCCCGAATCCATTACCTCCACGGATTCGAAACCAAATCATCTCGTCACCCACCAGCGGACACGCGCCGCTTCGGGTTAACTGAAGAGTGACAAACAACTCATCGGAAGAACACCCAATCGTGTTCACATGCTGTACTTTCCTAGCAAACCAAGGGGGCACCTGTGCCACCCATGCCGGTATTGACGGCAAATCACCCAAAACCAACCAACATCTCGGACCACCACTAGATTCTCAAAAGCCCAATAAAAAAACGGACCCCAAAGGGTCCGCTTCATTATCAATATTGTCCAAGCTCGATTCAGTCAGCGCTCTTGAGAATCAGACCCAGAAGATCAGTATTCTCGATCTCCAACGCCCCCATCGACGCAACCGCCGCTGTCGCAAGCCCGTCATCAGCATCGCCAGCAAACCCGATCAATGCACGGATCTGTCGGCTGCTCAGGTGATTCCCAAACCGCTTACCAGAGTCCCCAACCAGAGTCAGCAGCTCAAGCCGCTCGTCCCCGTTGGTGTCCATCGCACGATCCATAATCGCTGTCTGAGCCGCGGGACGGTCAACATACGACAAGATCTGGGCAACATCAAGCATCGTCGATCCGCCAACATCCTCAAGCACATCAACCAAGATCGTTGAAGCATCAAGCACATTGAGTACACGGTTATTGGACACCGCCAGGTCACGCAGCACATCAATCGAACGCGAAGCGTATTCAGCAGCCTCGCCGGCCCCGATAGGACCACCAGATGCCGCCATCAGCAACTGCTCAACCGAAACCTCGACATTCGAACTCGAAATCTCAACCCGTCGCACAGCAACAGACTGATCACGCAAGTACTGACGACGCAAAGGCTCAACATCATCAGTCCGCATCAACGCCAATACAGGCGAAACGCTCATCTTCGTATCCGCACGAGCAGACTCAATCGTCAGCAATGTGTCGTCATACCCAAGCGATGTCACAATCAAATCAATCGAAGGCGTCTGGGCGATCGAAGCGTCAAGCCCATCAATCCCGCCACCAGACGGAGGCAGCACAGTAAAGCCCTGATTCTCAAGAATCGAGCTGTACTGGTCATACGACTCACGATCAGAACCCGTCAATACAACCGCAAACCGAGCCGATGCATCACGCACAGCACTCGCCAGCAGCGGGATCACCCGCTCAGCACCATTAAACGATTCCTGTGGCTGAGCACCGCCAAGAGCAAGCGCTGCCTCAAACTGTACACGCCGGTTCTGATACCCAAGCGATTCAAGCAAAGGGTACCGTCCATCAATAGCCTGACCCCAAAGCGAGCGGGGCCCAGCAGTCTGCGCCAACGCATCAATCGCGCTCCGAACCAATGGCGTATCGCGGGTATCTATCCCGCGACGAAGCACGAGCTGTGTGATATCCGGACCAGCCGCAATACCGAAATACTCAGCATCACGACGATCATCGCCATACAGCGGGTTGACATACCCAGCAGGCGAATCAAACTCACGGGAATAGTTCGATGAAATCCAAAGAGCGAGCGTCTCGCCCGAGTCCGCATTCACAGCCAGTGAGCCCTCAGCGTAACGCATCGCCATCGCTTCATGGAATACCGGAGTCACAACCGGGGTCATCACCAAACCAAGCCCAGGATTGAAATCCCAAACAATCTGGTAATCCTCACCCGGGAAACTCGTAAGCTCCGCAGGTTCGTTGTAGTACGAATCAGCCATCAACGCATACATATCCGCAACATCAGAACTCGGATTCCCGCCCAACCGCGAGATCGAACGCCCGCACGCCTGACGCACATCGTTGTTATCCGTATTCTGGTACAGATCAATCAGCACCGGAAGACTGGTACGGTACGGGATCAGCCCAAGAACCTCGCACACCGCCTGTTGACGGGTCGCATTCAATCCAGGAAGCGCCGTGATCAACGGGGCAATCGTCTGACGCCCCATATCAACCAGCAACCGCTGAACCTGAGCCTTGAGCGCCAGATTATCCTTCTGCAGATACGCATCAAGCAGCTGAGGCATCGCGTACTCGCCTGCAGCTATCAACCGCTGACGGCCAAGCTGACGAGCACGGAGCCCATCAGTCAAAAACTCGATATTCCGAGCGATTTCCTCTGGATTACGGGCGCGAGCCAGTTTCCCAGAGCGATACGAGCTATCCAGCCGAGCCGCGATCGGCTCAAGGGCGGGCACACGCATCGAAGCCGCGACCGCTTCTTCAAAGCGACCCAGCTCTCTCGAAGAATCGACAAGATCCACAAACTGCTCAGGACTCAATCCGCTATCAAGCAGTTGACCCCCAAGATCAGCAGCGACATCGAATCGAGCAATCTTCACAAAATGGATGAAATCACGCAGCAGCACAAGCTCCGCCTCGTGATCGTTATTCGCAGGTTGAACAGCGTTGGTCGATCCAAAAGCGGTCTGGGCGGGTACCGATACGGCACCGGCACAAGCCATAAGGAGCAATGCACTGGAAAGACAGGTTATATTCCGGGTCGTTTGACGCACGACAGACTCCTCAGGGATCTCAGGCAAGATTCATATATCAACAGAAGAGACAATCTCCCCTGCGGGCATCGTATACGGATACCTTTGCGTTGGTGTTGCCCCCCGATCAGAAAGACAGCCACAGCCAAGCCAACTGTATCGGACTTACCCTCAAAGTTCAATAACCCCTCAAATCCACATCCACACCCCCTACCCGCGTCTGGATAAGTCGATACTCGTGAATTGGCCCTCAAACCGTCAAGAGAGCCCCCCTTTGGGCCGATGCTACGGAAGTATCGGCATGAATGGATTATGCCGGTCCACTTCTGTGTATCCCGAGGTGAGAATATGCCAATCGAGAAAGATGTGCTTACGACCGGCGAGGTCGCAAAAATCTGTAATGTTGCCCCCAGAACCGTATCAAAATGGTTCGATTCGGGACAACTCAAGGGATACAGAATCCCCGGGTCCAAGGACCGCAGGATCCCCGTGCCCGAGCTTTACCGCTTCATGAAGGCCCACCATATCCCAATGGAAGGCATCTCCACAGGCACCACCAGAGTCCTCGTCGTCGATACCGACCAAGAAGTCTCCGATGTACTCAACACCGTCCTCACCGAACAAACCAACTACGACACCCAAGTCGCCAACTCAGCCTTCGCCGCAGGACTCGCCTGCGAACGCTTCCGCCCACATGTCGTCCTCATCGATGTCCATGTTACCGATGGCGAACCAAGAGAACTCGCCGCCATGATCCGCTCCAGCGAAGCCATGCAGATGACCAAGCTCATCGCCATGTCAGGCAAACTCACCGACGGCCAAGCTCAAAGCCTCCGCGCCGCAGGATTCGACTCATTCCTCAAAAAACCATTCCAGGTCCGAGCAATGATCGAAGCCATCGAACAAGCCACCAACCTCGCTGCCTGATTAAAACAATCACCTGACCCACCACAAAGCCCGACCCTGCAAGGACGCAGAATCGGGCTTTTTTATTTGTAGCACTATGAATATAGACTTACTTCAACTCACCCATCGCAGCGGCAAGAATATCACACGCCGCCTGAAGATCTCCTTTGTCGATCATCTCAGTCACCGTATGAATATACCGTGTGCCCACAGTGATACCCATCGCCTTCGCACCAGCCGCCGCCTGCTGTGCAGCCGCCCCGTCTTGGCCGCCGGCACCAAGAATCGAACGCTGGTACTTGATCTTCTTCTTCTTGGCGATCGACTCCACCTTCGAAACAAGCTCAAAGTCAGAGATAAAGCTGCTGTCCTTGATGTGCAGCGCAAAGCCCTCGCCATGGATAGACACAGCCTCGTTCTTAGGAACACCAGGAGTATCGCACGCAAGCGTCACATCGATCCCAAACCCGATATCAGGCTTCACAGCAAACGAAGCCGTCTTAGCACCACGCAGCCCAACCTCTTCCTGCGTCGTAAACGCCACGACGATCTCGCACGCATGTGCCGACTTCGCCTTGGCCAGCTTTTTGACCGACTCAATCCCGAGCCAGCATGCAACACGGTTATCGAGTGCCTTGGAAACAAGCTTGTCCCCGATCTCAATGAACGGCTCGTCCATCACCACATAATCACCAATCTTGAAAGTCTTCTTCACCTTGGCTGCAGCCATCCCTGTATCAACAAAGAACTCCTTAACCTCAGGAACCTTCTTACGATCCTCAGGACTCGCGATATGAACCGGACGACCGCCCGGATTCATGACAGCCTTGTAATCACCAGAGTCCGCACACACAAGCACGCGACGCGAGAACAAGTTCCGCGTATCAAACCCACCCGCAGGAGACAACCAGATAAATCCATCATCATCAATGCTCGAGATATAGAACCCGATCTCATCCATATGACACAAAAGCATCAGCACCTTCGCGTCCTTCACTTTCTTGACAGCACCATTGGCACCCCGAGGCTTCCGACGACAAATCAGCGACCCCATCGCATCGGTCTCCACAGAATCAAAGAGCCCCTTGATCTCTTTGGTAATCAGCTTCCGGACGCGTTCTTCGCGACCAGGAACACCAGGAACTTCACAGAGGTTGGCGAGCAGTTTCGTATTCAAAGCCATGGGGCACTTCCTTACTTCATTTTTTGGTGCATTTCAGAACGGTTCTACTCTAGGTCATTTCCCCCCACGAGTCACCGCTACCATCCACCCTTATGACCACCCAACCATCAATAAATAGCCCATTGCACCCCCTCCACTCCGCCGCAGAGGCCTACTTCCTCAACTACGGGCCACCCGAACTCCAAACCCCCATCGTCGAAACCTTCGGCCAGCTCGACATGGAATACGCCGCCCTCCGCAAAGCCGCAGTCGTCTTCGACGAGCCACACATGGCTACCCTCAAAATCACAGGCACCGAACGCCACGCATTCCTCAACAACATGCTCACCGCCAAAGTAGATGATCTAAAACCAGGAACCAGCACCCACTCCTTCTGGCTCAATCGCCAAGGCCGGATCGACGCCGATCTCCGCCTCGTTGAAACAGCCGACGCCACCCTCGTCAAACTCGACCGCCATCTAGTAGACTCAACCACAAAAACCCTCAGCGACTTCATCTTCGCCGAAGACCTCGAAATCTCCATAGACAACTCCAACTGCTGGCTCTCCATCCACGGCCCCACCGCCTTCGAACTCCTCAACATCGACCCAATCGAAGAACACACCAACACCACAATCAAAATCAACAACACCGAAGTCACCGTCGACCGCTTCGACCTCACCGGCGAGATCGGCCTCTACCTCGCCGTCCCAGCCGACCAACTCGAATCCATCTACAACCACCTCATCGACCCCACCAAAGACAGCCAAGCCAAACCCACCGGCTGGCTCGCCATCAACACCGCCCGCATCGAAGCCGGACACCCCCTCTACAACATCGACTTCGGTCCAGACTCCGTCCCCGCAGAAACCGGGATCATGGAATCAAGAGTCAACCTCACCAAAGGCTGCTACCTCGGACAGGAGGTCGTCGCAAGAATGCACGCACGAAACATCCGCAAACAATCAATCGTCGCCCTCCGCCTAGACGACCAACGCATCACCACAGAATCCCAATCAATCCTCCAGCCCCTCACCGGCTCCCACATCAACCTCCCAGACCAACAAGGCCAAACCCCAGTCGGTGCCGTCACCAGTTCCACAATCTCACCAATGCTCGGCGCCATCCCCATCTGCTTCGCCATGATCAAAGACGCCCAAACAACCCCAGGCACCAAACTCGCCGTCTGGGCCGAAGGCAAGTTCGCAGACTGCACCGTCAACGACACCCTCACCTTCTGGACCAAACCCGCTAACTAATTACAACCGCCCCTCACCTTCGATAGTGCAGATGCACATCATCCCCAACCTGCTTCACCAGCCCCAACTTGAACCGCTTCATCTGATCCAACGATGAACACTCCCGCCCAGAAGCACAAGCCTTCGCGCCATCATCCCCCATGATCCCCGCCGCCAGATGAACCACCGCCTCGTCAATCAGATCCCCATCAAGCAACGCCCCCAAAAGCGTCGGCCCCGCCTCAATCAAAATATTCGATACCTTGCACTCAACATGCAACAACCGCAACGCCGCCTTGAGATCCAGCCGCCCATCAATCGCCGGACATTCGAGCACCCGGATCCCAGGCACCGTAATATGCTCAGGCCGACTCGTACACAGCACAGTCTGATACGCCCCCGCAGTCTCCGCCAGCTTCGAGTCCACCGGAAAACGCCCATTCGTATCAAACACCACCCGCACAGCCGACCGCCGAACCCGCCGCACGCCCCGAGCAGTCAGCATCGGATCATCCGCTAAAACAGTCCCCATCCCAACCCCAACCGCATCCACCCGTGACCGCATCCGATGCACCGACGCCCGCGACCGCTCATTTGAAATCCATTGACTCTCCCCAGTCGAAGTCGCAATCCGCCCATCAATCGTCTGCGCCCACTTCGCAACAACCCAAGGCAACCCCGTCTTCACCACATGAATAAACGGATCCGAAATCGAAACCGCAAGCTCCGAACAATCATCACACCGAGTCTTGATCCCCGCGGCCTCAAGCAGCTCATGCCCCCCGCTGCTCACCTCCGCCGGATCCCGCCGAGCATAGATCACCTCGGCAACCCCCGCCTCAATCAACGCGTCGCTGCAGGGCGGCTGCTTCCCATGATGACAACACGGCTCAAGCGTGGAGTACACCACCGAGCCCTTCACATCATGCCCATTGTCCCGAGCATTCTTAAGCGCCTCACGCTCGGCATGCAACCCCCCGAACTTGCAATGGTGCCCAATCCCAATGACCTGCTTCTCACCCCTCGGCCCGTCCTTGACAATTACCACCCCCACCAGCGGGTTCGGCTCAGCATACCCCCGCGCCCGGAGCGCCGCCCGAGCCGCCATGTCTAGGTATTTTTTTGTCAATCGTTGATCATGCATTTCTGTACTCTTATCCATTCAGACTCTGAATCTTTACGCCATGCTATCCATCCCTCGGGCAAATCATGCAACTCAACAATAGACGGGTCATGATCGACAACTTCCCGTAGTCCAACGATCATTGCTGACTGCTCATCAATATCACCACCCCAATGAAACTGCCAGGATCCATCGTCGAGATCGTGGGACACATGCAAGATCGGCAACCCGTCTCTAAAAATATGGCGAGTGGTAAACACTGCGACATTTTGCGGATCTAAAAATTTCCATGTTTCATCACTCATATCACACCTGTTTTTCCCGATGACCCGACTCGCGGTTTTTTGACGCAGTGAAGCCTTCTCACACAAACAATCCTGACCAAAGTCACCATGCTCTTTCGATTTTGACGATTTCCCCATCTAGATCTCGAACATACCTCAAACCAAAGGCTTTCATATCCAGATTCGAACTCTTTCGATTGGAAAAATCAATTATTTCATCCCCTGCTTCTCCTCCAAGAACCAATCCGACTCGCTTAAAAATTTCCCGAGGTTCTTCACCTGCTACCAACAACCCATTATAAATTGCTGACCATCCAACCAATACATCCCGAAAATCGTACGACCCGTTAAACAACCAGTGGCCTACAAGACATGCCTCTGCCCGCTCTACCGAGGAATACTTTGCCTCAGTTCGCGTTTCCGACGAATAGGATTCCCGTTTCGCTGGAATAATATTACTAGGGCACTCCCAACCCAACCCATCATCATACTGCGATTTTATCTTCGCCCTGTCCTCAACACTACACGACAACACATAGCTACAGAGTCGCATATAGGAATCCAAAGGTTCGTCCTTGTTATAAAATTCAACTATATCCATATTCTTCTTTCACTTGGCACTAAGCAATCCGAACCAACCCCTCCCGATCCCCACCCTCTAAAACTCTTTCCGCATCCACCAACCACCGCCGAGCATCCTGCACATACCCCGCCGTCGGCTTCAGCCCATCCAGCCGCCCCCCCCAATACCGATTGAACCGCCCCATCATCAACTCCCGCACATACTTCGCCGCCATCGATGCCAGCGACACCGGGAAGTACCCATCATCCGCCTTCGACACCAGCAAAACTCCAAGCTCCTCACCAACTACATACCGCGATGCCCGATCCGACTCCTCAAGAATCTCAAGACCATCCCACACCCGTGACAGTAAGTTCATGTAATGCGTCCGCCCGCTCTGACGATCGATCACGATCCGCGTGTGATCCATGCCCGAAACCTCATTGATCTCCCTCAGATGCTCAAACAACAACTGAGCTGTCGTCGCCGCCTTGGTCCTGTGCTCGCGAACCACAGCATTAAACTCCCCCACACCCATGGTGTGTACCTTCAAATCCACCAGCCCAACCCCGGCCTTCTCCATCGCCGCACGCAACCCATTGGAATCAATCCGCAACAAATCCCGATCCGACCCCACCGGCAGTTCAATCGGCTCCCCCCCAAACCAAGGCCGATCCTCAACCCCCGCCCCAAGCAACTCAAACAACTCCAAATCCGTCTTCGGAATCTCTCCGATGGTTCCAAGCATTGCCAACACGCCGCGCTCTAAATGCACGAGCGGATGATTCCGAACCGACGAGCTCGGCAGTTTGAGTTTCTTCGAATCCGCGACCGTGATCCGCCCCTTGGCCTCCTTGCGGGTCCGAGCCGTCACCGACGACAACATGGCCCATAAATCCGGCACCCGCTGAACCTGACCATCCTCCCCTACCGGCACCCAATCCTCAACAGACAACGCCGCCCGCCCAACACACAACGGCCCAAGCATCGGTCCGTACCCGGCTTCATCTAATCCTGCATACAACAAACTCATGCCCAGATTCTATACGCATAGGAAATGAGCGCACAAAAAACCCCGGAACATGTGTTCCGGGGCATATTCTGAAGTGCGGATGAGAGGACTCGAACCTCCACGGGATTTTACTCCCACTTGGACCTGAACCAAGCGCGTCTACCAATTCCGCCACATCCGCAATGGTTGTGTAGGTGGGTCGAGGATCATTGGCCCCTCAATCCCATTTGGCAAGACAATCGGCTCCATCAACGCCGGTTCGGGCCATTCAACTACGCCTCGGCCGTATCAAACTCCGGCTGCTTCTTGGACTTCTTGCCCTTGACCACAACCTCGGGGGCTTCTTCCCCAACCGTGTCACCAGTTGCATCCTCGCCCTCCTCCACCTTATTGCGGTCAGGCAGCCGGGCATCGAGCACACCCTCGCGGATCTCGACAAACAAGTCCGGGTTCTCGCGGAGGAAATCCTTGGCATTCTCTCGCCCCTGGCCCATGCGGATGTCGCCGTAGGAATACCACGCGCCGGATTTATCAACAACATTGTCCTCGACAGCCATATCGATCAGGTCACCCATAATCGAAATGCCCTCATTAAACATGATGTCAAACTCGGACTGACGGAAAGGCGGAGCCACCTTGTTCTTGACCACGCGGACACGGACATGGTTGCCCACGGCTTCATCGCCGACCTTGATGGTCCCGGTACGACGGATGTCGAGGCGGACCGATGAGTAGAACTTGAGGGCACGCCCGCCGGGGGTGGTTTCTGGGGAGCCGAACATCACACCGATCTTTTCGCGGATCTGGTTAATAAAGATCACGGTACAGTTCGAACGCGCGATCACGCCGGTGAGTTTCCGCATCGCTTGGGACATCAATCTTGCCTGGAGACCGACGACAGCATCGCCCATCTCGCCCTCAATTTCAGCACGAGGGATGAGAGCCGCGACCGAGTCGATCACGACGACATCGACAGCATTCGACCGGACCAGCAACTCACAGATTTCCAGTGCCTGCTCACCCATGTCCGGCTGGGATACAAGAAGATCATCAATATTGACCCCGATCTTGCGGGCCCATGATGGGTCGAGCGCGTGCTCGGCATCGATGAACGCCGCGACGCCGCCCTCTTTCTGGGCGTGTGCGAGAACGGTGAGGGCGAGGGTGGTTTTACCGGAGGATTCAGGGCCGAAGATTTCGACGATGCGGCCGCGGGGGATGCCCTTGCCGCCGAGTGCGAGATCGAGGGAGAGTGCGCCGGTGGAGATTCCGGGG
>Ga0209344_10002943_pt1 | contig 17729 bp, 8 predicted proteins | sample Cruoilmetagenom6_FD_187293 | JGI IMG/M metagenome (GOLD analysis project Ga0209344, IMG submission 187293) | Oil polluted marine microbial communities from Coal Oil Point, Santa Barbara, California, USA - Santa Barbara Oil Seep Sample 6 (SPAdes)... | ecosystem: Environmental > Aquatic > Marine >... | reverse complement strand
GGTAGGTGAGATCACCATCAAGGCCTGCGCCCCCGACCACGCCTGTTCCGAGACGACCCGGACCCTGGCCGAGGGCGCCGGGGTTGAACCCACCCTCCTCCGGTTGGCGCCGGGCCACGATCTGCGTCTGGTAGTCCAGGACGAATATGGGCGGCCGGCCGCCGGCGCCACCGTCATCGACACCACGGCTTATCGCAGACACCGCACCGACGATGATGGGGTCTTTGTTTTCGAAGGCGTCGAGCCCGGCGAGGCGTTTGAACTCAAGATCTCCGGCGCCGGCCTGCAACCATGGCAGGGCCGGGTGGAGGCCGATCGGGTCGAGGTGGTCCTGCGCATCCCGGCCGGGGGGGTCCTCGAGTGGCCGATTCTCACCGACCGCACGATCGACGACGACGATGTGGTGGCCGGCTGGTCCAGGCTCAACGGTCAGGGTCGCGAGATCGCGGATGGTTTTGCCCACTGGGATTCCGATGAGAAACTCATCCGGGCCGATGGGCTCGAACCCGGTCTCCACCGTCTCGAGGTCCGCCTGCCCGGCGCAGCGACGCTGCGCAGTGAGATCATCGAGATCGGTCCCGGTGAGGAAGCCCAACTCGCCGCGGTGGTGCCCGACAGAGGCCTCGCCATTACCGGTCGGGTCCTCGACGCCAAAACGGCCCAGCCGGTTCCCGGCGCCCGTGTGAGCTGCGAAGGAGGATCGCCGAACCAATTCAGGAAGCCGCAGAAGCTCAAGCACCCGCAGACCACTCTCAGCGATATCGATGGCCTCTTTCTCCTCGAAGGACTCGATTTGGGACACTGCCGGGCATTGATCCTCGCCCCGGGCTTTGCCGGTTGGCGCCGCGACGATGTCGAGCCCGATGAAGCGGGCGCCGATCTCGGTGATATCGAGCTCGACCAGGGTATGACCATCACCGGTCGGGTCCTCGATCGCACCAACCAGCCTCAGGCTGGGGTCACGGTGGAGATCACCGAAGACGCGGCGTATGCCTATTTCGCCGAAGCTACCGCGAGGACCGATCACGACGGCTGGTTTCGCGCTGCAACCCTGCCGGTTGGCAACTGGGTGGTCCGCGCCAGCCGTGGCGATCAGACCGCCCGCGCCACTGTCACCGGTGGGCCCGATGAAACCGTATCGGTCGAGCTCCGCCTGGGCGGTCTTCGACTCGAGGGCGAGATCCGGATCGGCGATAGGCCCGCGTCCGGCGGCAACCTGGTACTCACCACCGAAGGCGCTCGCGGCGATGGTGTTGTCGTCATGGTGCAGACGGACGCCGATCGACGTCGATTCTTCGGAATTGAACAACCACCGGTCGCCATCGCCGTCGACGGGGCCGGCAGATTCGTTGCCGATGGGATTTCCTCCGGCGTCTACACCGCCTCCTACACCGCTCCCGGAGGAGGCGGCTCTCCCGTCGGCCGGGAGTTGGTGGTACCCCAGACCGAGCACCACCGCTGTCTGATCCAGTTCTCCGATGCGGGTCTCGACGGTCTCGTGGTTGATCCCGATGGGCTGCCGGTCGCGGGAGCAGCGGTTTTTGTGCAGTCGGCGGATGGCAGATATCTGGCCAGTGGTTTCAGCGACGGCAACGGCGAGTTCGCCTTTACCGGGTTGGACCCCGGCGCCGTCCGTGTCGGGGCGATCCACGGCGAGTTCGGCGATGTTGAACCCATGGAGATCGATCTGAGAGACGGTGATCGCGTCGGACCGATCACCCTCGAACTGAAAAGCCCGGATGGCGCCGAGATCACCCTGAGTGTTCGATCAGCGGTGGGATCTTCAGCCGGCGCTCCGGTCTATCTTGTGGGTGCCGAGACCCTGACCGCTTTCACCGACGCCCGGGGTACCGCCGGTTTCATCGGGATCGAGCCCGGTCGCTACCGGCCGTGCGCAGCGGCCTTCGGCGGCGGCGCCGGTTGTGGCCCCGAGGTCGAACTCAATGACGGCGATCGCCGCGACCTGGTCCTCGATCTCGGTCGGGGCGGCGCGATTGATGTCCTCCTCGGGCCCATGGAACGGCTGCCGGCGCTCAGGGTCATGACTTCAGAAGGCATCGACTTGACGAGCATGCTGATGATGGTCAGTCCACCGATGCCGGGACCCGAAGGCGTGCGGATCGGCCCCCTCAAGGTCGACAACTACCGCATCACCGTCGCCATGGCCGAAGGCACGCGGCAGGGCACAATCAGCACCACCGAAGGGGAAACCGCGGTCCTCGATCTGCGCTGAGGGTCTACCGCCGACCACCGCCTCCCCTTGAACGCCCGCCGCCGCTGCGGTTCATTTGCTGTGAACGTTGGGAACCGCGTTGCCGAGCGTTGTGATCGCGGTTCATGGAGTTTCCGCCGCTGTAGGACGGTGTGCTGGGGCGGGTCTGACCACCGGTTGATGGTCGTGTCGATGGCTGTGATCCACCCGACGGCCGTGTGGATGGCTGGGCACCGCCGGAAGGTTGGTGTGCCCCGAGGTTCCCACCCGACAGGGCCGGTTTTGTTGACGGCCGGGTCGATGGCTGTGTTCCGGTGGACGGCCGGCTCCGATCGCCCGCCGAGGGAACACCGTCGTTTTTGGACCAACCTCCCTGGTCACGCCGATCCCAGCTGCCGTCGTTGTTGCGCCGGTAGACATCGCCATTGCGGTCGCTGTAGACGTTGTTGGCGCGGTCGTTGGCAACTCTGGGCTGCTGGCTCGGCTTCGCCCGATCACGGGTCTGGGCAACCCGGTTGGCGTTGTCGGGTCTGGAGTAGATGTTGTTGCGGGTGGCCGGACGGGAGTGATGGCCCGGGCGGTTGGCGCCCTGGCGGTGGCCATGCCTGTAGCCGGCACGGTAGCCGGCGCGATAACCGGCCCTGAAGCCGGCCCGCGCATAGGGTCGGTATCTCGCCGGGCCCCACCAGCCGCCCCAACCGCCGTAGCGACCCCAGCCACCGAAGCCGATGCCGAAGTGGAAGGGTCCGTTGGAGTAGCTGAGGCCGAAGCTCCAGCCGTACCACGGGTTCCACCGAACATGGAAACCCCAGGTTGCCGGTCGGGGATAGTAATAGTGGCCCCACCACGGGCGGTACCACCACCCGGTGCCGTAGACAACGCACCCGTTGGAGACATAGCTGCCCGTGTATCCGGGCGTGTAGCCGACATAGACCACCTCGGGCGTGGATTCATAGATATGGACATGGGTGACGTTGTAGACCGGACTCGAGGGAGGAATGGTCGAGATCTCGGCGGGGATCTCTGCGGCGACGGTCCACGGGCCCTTTGGCGAGGGACCCGAGTACCAGACGGCCTGCTCGCAGGCCCAGTATCTGCCATTTGCCAGAATCACCGATGAGGCGGTATTGACCGCGTAGGACATCTCCGTGTCCTCGATGAGCTCGAACTTCGGTTCGCCGTCGTACTCGACGGTGAAGGAGGTGTCCGATCGGTCGACCGCAGCAGTCTGAGGAATGGACTGCTCGAGCACGGCCTCGCGAGCTTCGTCCGTACCGGCCACATGAGCCCTGAGATAACCGACATCGGAGTCGGCCGGGATCTCACCGAAGGTCTCGGTGAGCTCGTTGTTGGCCACGTACTCCCAGGGGCCCTTCTCGAGGTCTTTTGACCGGTACCAGCGGCCGGACAGCAGGACATAGTAGTTCTGGCTGGCGACCTCGAAGACGACATCGGAATCTGTATTGCCGACATAAAGGATCTCGTTGCCCTGCAACGGCGCCATCTCGATGTTGCCGTCGATAAAGATGAGCTCGGCGGGCTCGGTGGAAACGACGATCTTCGGAACCCTGCCATCGGTGGTGTCGGTGGAGATATCCTCGAGTTCCGCCTCCCGTTGCTGCTCCATCTCCTGGCGCTGCTTCTCGAGTTCGGCGTCGACTTTCTGGACCTCTCCGGGGAGAGAACTCGTGATCTTCCAGGATCCCAGGATGTCGCTGGCCGTGTACCAACTCCGGTCGGAGGCCAGGAAATAGTCTCCCTTGTATTTGACGATCACATAGGGACTATTGGCCACTCGTTGTAGCTCGGAGCCATCGATGTCCTGGAGATCGGGCTGCCCGTCGATGAGGATCAGGACCGAAGGTTCGTAGCTGATGATGATCTTCGGTGGGTCATGCTTGAGGCCGGCCTCAGACTGTTCGTTGTGATCGGCGAGATCGAGGGAGGGCAGGAGCACGTCGAGAGAGATCTCGAGATCCCACTTAGGAATCTCACGTTCGAGGATCTCGGACAGTTTCTGTTGCTGCTCTTCGGTGGCCTCGGGGAATCGGACCGATGGCACCCGAATGTCGGTGAAGGTCACCATCCGGGTGTCACGATCGGTTTCGAAACGGGAGCTGAGCCAGACCGCGCCGAAGACCGGCGCCGCATCGGCGGTCATCTTGATCGAGACCGCGGCGCGGCTCTCGACCTCATCGCCCTCCCAGCTGTCGAGCTGGGGCTGGTACATGGTGATGACGGCCTCGCCGGTTAAAATCTCTCGCGGCCATTCCCAGCCGCCCTCTTCCTGGGCCAGGGCCGACCCAAATGACAGAAGGCCGATCGCCAGCAGCAGAACTGTGACGATTCGGTCTGTCCGGTTCGTGCGCGTATTCATTTCAGCTCCCTTCGATGTAGCGCAAGCCTATCACCGACAATTGGAATCGGCCGGCGAGCGTAATCCGGGTTAGAATGAGTCGATTCCGAGATCTGGAGGATCCAACGATGAAAAAGGTCGTTCTCATTGCTGTCGTGGCCGTCATTGCGGTCGCCTTTTCCAACCCGGTGGCGGCGCAACAGATGCGCGACCAGACCAAACTGACCTACGATGTGCTGACTTCTGAGTGGACCAATCTCATCGGCGGAGTGCTTGATCTCACCGATGCCGAGGCGAAAGCCTTCTGGCCGCTCTACAAAGAGTACGGCGCAAAGAAGGGAGATATCTGGGACCGGCGCATCGATGTCATCAAGATCTTCGTCGGCAGTTACTCCGATATGACGCCGGAGATGTCGCGGATTCTCCTCGACCAGAGCTTCAACCTCGAAAAGCAGATGCTCGAACTCGAGATGACCTACGCGGACAAATTCGACGACATCCTGCCGCCCAACAAGGTCACCCGTCTCTTCCAGGCTGAAAATAAACTCGAAACCACCATGATGATGGAGATCGTCAAGGACGTACCCCTCGCCAAGTAGGGGGTGATTCGAACCTGCCCGAAGGTTCGATCTACAGAGTAACGAACACATCAAAGGCAGGGCCTGAGCCCTGCCTTTGTTCGTTGACGTACCTCGCTTCTCGGTTCGAATTCGATTCCTAGGAGAACGAAGCGATGGCCATTTCCTCATCGTCAAACATCTCGAACACACCCACCAGCTGCGCCATGGTGAGGAGCTTGCGGGCCTTCAGGTTGACGTGCAACAACTTGACCTGGGCTTCCTTCTCGGACGCCGTCACTTTGCAACGGATCAGCTCGCCGAGGCCCGACGAGTCGATGACCTTGACCTTGTCGAGGTTGACGATCACCTTGCGCTGACCCACATCGAGCTCGTCGACGAAGGCGCCGCGGAGCACAACATCCCCTTTGCCGATGGTCAGCTTGCCCTCGAGATCGAGAATCACTACATCGTTCACTTCTCGCCTGACTACTTCCATTTTTCACTCCTGAGTCTCGACGATCGGGTTGGCCCGCGTCGAGCGTAGATTCCGCTGCATTATGGCACACACCCGATACCAACGGGTGCTCAGGTCGCTTCCTCGTCTGGTTCCTCGGCGTCGCCCGAATTGGTCATCGGCGCGGATGGCTCCTCGACTTCGGTGAATTCCCCGGTCAGGCGCGCCGCCGTCCGGCTGTCCACCGTCCGCAGGTGAAGATCGCGTTGCGGGAATGGGATCTCGATCCCATTGGAGGCGAGTGCGTTGTCGATCCCAACCCGAATATCGCTTGCGATGGCGACAAAATCGCCTCGAGTCCACGCCCGAAGCTCGAAATCGAGCGAGCTGTCCCCGAACCCGGTGAAGATGCTTTTGGGCCCCGGATCGTCGAGAACCTCGTCATGGGCACGCGCCACCTCGGTCAGGAGCTCGATGACCCGCTCGGCGGGGGTCCCGTAGGACACACCCACCGGGATCTCCATCCGTCGTCGATCATCGCTCAGAGTCCAGTTGATGAGGTTGTCCGAGATCAGGGTGGCGTTGGGGACGATGACCTCGGCGCCCTGCCAGGTCTGAACTACGGTTGCCCGGATCCCGATGTCCTTGACCAGACCCGAGATTTCGCCGATCTGGATCTTATCGCCGACGTTGATGGGCCTTCCGAAAAGCAGGATCAGGCCGGACACGAAGTTGTTCACCGCGTCCTGGAGTCCGAAACCTATGCCCACTCCGAGGGCGCCGACGAGAATGGTGGCCTTGCTGAGGTCGAGACCGGCGGCGATGACGGCGATGACACACCCGAGGGACACGACGAGGTAGGTCGAGGTCTTCGAGATGGTCGCCGGCACGCCCTTGGGGAGATCGAGGCGCGGGAGTACATCTTCGTCGAGCACAAAACGAATCATTTGAGAAAGTTTGACCGAGAACCAGATGACGACGATAAAGGTCAGGAGGCTGGAGATCGAAAGGGAGAAACTGCCGAGGGTGAATTCGAAGAGGAAGAAGCTCTTCAACGCCCGGACCGTCCATTCCAGAGCACCGAAGTAGTCCAGAACAGCATTGATCCAGACCAGAACCGCGACCACCTTGATCAACCGGAAGACCGCCGTGCGGATTCTGTCGCTGTGGTATCGAACGATGAGGAGACGTCGGGCGGTGGTTGTTCTGAGCGCGATGGTCACCGCACCGAAGCAGACCACCACAAACATCCAGAGCGTGATGGCGTCATAGATCGAGCCCAGGGTTGCCGCGGCAAATGTCGATGATAATGCGACGGCGCCGACGATATTGGCCACCGCGGACACCGAGAACGCGATGGTTCCAGCAGTGGCGATCCAGACGGCGCCCCAATACCAGAAGTCCTCCGTCACGTCGGCGAGCGATTTTTGGCGGTGAAGCGCCCAAGCGCAGGAAAAGGCCCCAAACAGAGCCAAGAGGAGCTCACACGCCCGATGCAGGAAAAAGGTGCTCGGAATCAGATCGACCAGGAGGTAGAAGGCGACCAGGCCCACCAATAGACCGATGGCCGGCCGCATTTCCGGTCTGACGAGGTCTGGGAGTAGGCGAAGCATGATCAGCAGAAGGACCAGACCCAGAAGATTAAGATAGGCGGTCGGTGCGGATGGTTGGAACCAACCCCCGAGGACCATGATGGTGACCAGCAAGCTCGATTCCACTGGCCGTTGAAGGAGCGCGGCGGTGGTCTTCAGCGTCTCGTCCGACCGGACCCAGAGCTCAGCCTTGCGGCCAAGGCGGAAAAAGACGATGAGGACGACGACGAAGAAGAAGACGTCACGCACCAAGGTCCGCAGGTTCTCGTCGGCGAACGTTCTGAGAACCGCGGTGTTCTTTCTCGCCGATTCAACCACCTGTTCACCGAGATCGCTACTCCGGGGTCCGCCAAAGGCCCGCCACAGCGGCGGGCTGTCCAAACGCAGGAGATCGAGCTGACGGTGCTCCACTTCCTGGGCGATTTGATCGCGCAACGCCCTCAATCGACTCCGTCGCGTAGACGTTTCGGCCTGAATGGTCAAAACCTCGGCGCGCCGATCGCGGACCGTCTTGTGTGTTTTTTCGAAAGCCGAGATGGTCTCTTGAACCTGTTGCACGAGCACGGTCGGGAGTTCGGCGACGTCGGCCTCCTGGAGAGTCAGCTCCCACAGCTCTTTCCGGCTTCTGAGATCGGCGATATCGACGTCGAGCTGAACGGTACGGGTGTTCAGGGTGTTGAACCACCCGTTGAGTTTGCGTTCGATCCGAGCGATTTCGGCATCGGCGTCCTTGAGAACCTGTGCTAGCCCATCATCCTCCAGCAGCGGCAGCGTTTCGCTTTCGAGCGAGTCAACCGCTTCTTTGTTCGCCGGCAGAGCGCTGGCGATTTCAGCGATCTCGTCTCGGGGCTCCGCTCTCGCTTCGATCCCGCGCAGCAGAGCCGCCACTTCGCCGGTTCGGGCGGGGATTTGACTTCCGGGGATTGGGGTCGGTACGGGGACGGGGGTTGGTGTCGGGGCAGCCGGTTGATCCCCTTGGGCGAGGATGGGAGATGCCGCCGCCAACATCAAACCCAGAATGACCGAGGCCAGGACCAGCTTGCTGAACGATTCCGCCAGCCGGTGATGTTGAGATTCCATGCTCTTCCCTTCGATACTCCCGTCTAGGTTATCCCACGGGGTTCGAATTTTCGCCAACCGGGAACTTTTTCGGCGCCAAAGGTATTTTCTACTTCGACAGAGATCTCAACGCGTTCGGCGAAGGTGGCTACAACGATTTCGGGATGGGTTCCGAAGCACGCAACTTCTTCGAGTCCTCCGGTGGTAGCGGTTCCACCTGTTCGCTCGTTCATCGCCACGAGGAGCGAAAAACGAACTCCCAGCATCTGATCCGCTAGGATCGTCCCATGGCTTTGAAAAAACTCTCTCTCTCGGCACAGATCCTCTTCGGGCTCGGACTCGGTGTGGCGTGCGGACTTTTCTTCGGCGAATACTGCGCCCCGCTGAAGATCGCCGGCGACGCCTTCATCGGGTTGCTCCAGATGACGGTCCTGCCCTATATCGTGCTCTCGCTCCTGGTCAACCTCGGTCGACTGTCGCTCGACAAAGGACGGCGGCTGGTGGCCGCGGGCCTCGCCGTGCTCGCCCTCTTCACCACCCTCGGTATCGTCGCAGTCCTGACCACCCCTCTCGCCCTGCCGGAATGGGAGACCGCATCATTCTTCAGCACCTCGTTGGTGGAGCCGCCTCCGGTCTTCGATCTCGTCGGTCTCTATATCCCGACAAATCCCTTCGCCTCGCTGGCCGACAACGTGGTGCCCGCGGTGGTCCTGTTCTGCATCATGGTCGGGGTCGCCCTCTCACGCCTCGAGAGTACGAAGAACCTGCTCGACAATATGGATGTTCTGGCCTCGGCGCTCAACCGGGTCAACTCCATGGTGGTCAAGCTCACTCCCCTGGGGGTCTTCGCCATCGCCGCCTCCACGGCAGGGACCATGAGCCTCGAAGAGATCGGTCGGCTCCAAGCCTATCTCCTTCTCTACAGCGGCATGGTGTTGGTCCTGACGTTCTGGGTGGTTCCGTCGATCGTCGAGTCGTGTACGCCGTTCAGGGCCCGCAGGGTGCTTCGAGTTCCGAGATCGACCCTGCTCACCATCTTCGCCACCGGGAAGATCATCGTCGTCCTGCCGCAGCTCATCGACAACGTCAAGGAGCTCTTCCGCGAGGCCGATCTCGGTTCCGATGAGGTCGACTCCTCGGCCGAGGTCCTGATGCCCCTGGCCTATCCCTTTCCGAACCTGGGCACGATCGCCATCATGGTCTTCGTCCCCTTCTCGGCCTGGTTCCTCGGGATGGTGCTCTCCCTGAGCGACTGGCTCACGCTCGCCGGCGCGGGTGTTCTTTCGAGCTTTGTCGCGCCGGTGGTGGGGATCCCGTTCCTGATGAACCTGCTCCACATCCCATCTGACATGTTCCAGCTCTTCGTGATCTCGACGGTCTACACCGACCGCATCCGAGTGGTCCTCGGAGCGGTCAGTCTCTTCGCGCTGACGATCATGGTCACCGCAGCTCTCACCGGTTCGTTCAGAATCAACAAAGCTCGACTCCTTCGGACCGCCGTGGTGACGGCGATTCTGTCCGTCATCGGGATCATCGGGATCCGCTCCTACATCGGTCTCTCGTTCCGCGATGCCTACACCGCCGATCAGGCGCTGGTCCACATGCACAATCTGACCCGGCAATCCGAGTCCGTTCGCACTTTTCTCGATGAGGTCCCGCCGCCGATGCCCTTGGATCCCGAACGATCACGACTCGAGCAGATCCTCGATCGCGGCCTGCTTCGCGTCGGCTTCCTCCCGGACCGGCTTCCCTTCGCCTTTGTCAACACCAAGGCCGAGGCGGTCGGTTTCGATCTCGAGATGGCCCGCTCGCTGGCCGAGGATCTCGGCGTTGATCTCGAGATCGTCCGTCTCGAAAAGGGTGAACGGTTCGATCGCCTGGCTGACGGGACATGCGACATCCTCATGTCGGGTCTGATTCTGACCCCTTCGAAACCACTGGAAGCTAGATTCTCGCAACCCTACCTCGATCAGACCCTGGCCTTTCTCACCCTCGATTACCGGCGCCGTGATTTTTCTTCTCGACAGGAGCTGCAACGACAGCACGATCTGCGGATCGGTGTGGCCGATGCACTCGCCGACTGGGCGCCCCGGTTGACGAACTACCTGCCTGACGCCGAGATCGAGATCCTCTCCTCGGTTCGGTCATTCGCCCGAGGGAAGGCTGATCTCGATGCTGTCCTCTTCACCGCGGAGGCCGGTTCGGCGTGGACCTTGCTCTACCCGTCGTACTCGGTGGCGATCCCACAACCCGATGTGGTCAAGGTTCCCATGGCCTACGCCATGCCCGCGGGCGAGACCGAACTCGCCGACTATGTCGACTCCTGGATCGAGATGACCCGGCGCAACGGCACCATCGACCGACTCTTTGCCCACTGGATCCTCGGCGAGGGCGCGCAGTCCACCGAGCCGAGGTGGTCGGTGATCCGGAACGTGCTGCATTGGGTTGATTGAGGGAGGGGGCTTGAGGGCTTGAGGACCTGAGGGCTTGAGGGTTTGAGGGTTTGAGGGTTTGAGGGTTTGAGCGTCGCAACCACGAGGGCAAAAAGACACGAAGTGGTCACGAAAGCATTGCCGTCGAACCTTAGAGGCGCCTACCCGAGGAAAGACAGCGGCCTCCCCAACATGTCATCCTGAGCGAGCGTAGCGAGTCGAATGGATCTCCCGAAGGAACGAGGCGGTCATTCGCGAGAAGCGCGCTCCCAAACCTGTGGGGACCCTTCGACGCGCTCACTTCGTTCGCTTGCTCAGGGTGACAGGGTGGTTTGTCCCCGGGAGCGAGCAAGGTCCGCCAAGCGAGTCGAAGGGTCCCCCGGAGCAGATGTGACGTCGAGGACATCAACACTCTTCCAACCCTCAGGGGATTCTTCGACTCGCTACGCTCGATCAGAATGACAAGTCGATGGTTCACTCCCCCTTCGGCAGTGCCCTGCTCAAGATCAGGAATCCCAGAATCCCCGAGGCCAGGGAGGCGGCGAGGATACCGATCTTGGCGGCAGTGATCAGCGTCGGATCATTGAAGGCGAGATCGCTGACGAAGAGCGACATGGTGAAACCGATACCGGCAAGACACCCGGCGCCGACGACCTGGCCCCAGGTCACACCCGCCGGCAGCGCTCCTTTGCCCACGCGTACCACCAACCAACTCAGAAGGCTGATCCCCAGAGGTTTCCCCACGACAAGACCGACGATGATCCCGAGGGCCAGAGGACTTGCCAGGACTTCAAGGACATCACCTCCCAGCGGCACCCCTGCATTGGCGAGCGCAAAGAGCGGAAGAATGACCCACACTTGAACCGGATGCAGGGCGTGCTCGAGCATGAGACCGGTGGGCAGGGTTTCTCCGGCCCGCGTGTGAATCACCCCCACGGTGTTGAGCTGCTCGGAGTCGGTGACGATACAGCTGCCCGATTCCAGCTTTTCCTTTGCCTTCTCGAGGCACGCCTCGGCGTTGGAGATGAACTGCTTGATGTCCATCTCGGGTCGCACCGGAATCACCATGGCGAGCAGAATGCCGGCGATTGTGGCGTGTACCCCCGAGGCAAAGACCGCGAGCCACACGGCGACCATCAAGGCGAGCAGAACTCCGGTTCGACGGATCTTGAAGCGGTTGGCGGCGACAAGCGCGCCAAGGAAGATCGCCGCCACGACAAGAGGGCCGAAGTCGATCTTCTCGGTGTAGTACAGCGCGATCACCGCAACCGCCCCCAAATCATCGGCGATGGCCAGCGCGGTCAGAAAGACCTTGAGTCCGAGGGGGACCCGTTTGCCGAAGATCGCCAGAACACCGAGAGCAAACGCGATGTCGGTGGCCATGGGAATCCCCCACCCACGCGCGGCGTCGCCACCCTGATTGAAGAAGAAAAAAAACAGGGCCGGCACCACCATCCCACCGAAGGCGGCCGCTACCGGCAGCGATGCCTTGCCGAACGACGAGAGCTCGCCCACCACGAGCTCGCGTTTGACCTCGAGCCCGACGACAAAGAAGAAGATCACCATCAGTCCGTCGTTGATCCAGTGGTGGAGCGAAAGCTTGAAAACTGAATCGCCCCACCCGACCCCGATGTAGGTGTGGAGGAGATCATCGTAAACGCCGGCCCACGGCGAGTTGGCCCACACAAGCGCGGTCACCGTACACACCAGGAGCAGGATGCTGCCGGTGACCTCGGAGTGGACGAACCACTCGAAGTAGCCGACGAACGAGTTCTTGTTCGGTCTTTCTGACGAGGTTGCCATCTTGCCTCCGCTCGGTTAACTCCAAGAAATGATACGTCATCTCGGTTTTCCGGGCACTGTGAGACCGTGACGGCCCCTTCGTAGCTCTGTGGTGCAAATGGACACGCATTGGGGTGTCTATTTTGCTAGGCTGAATGACCGCGGAGCCGGAATTCCGCCATGGAGGACCCACATGAAGAGAATCGCCGTCGCGTTGACCATTGTCGCGCTCATGCTGCCCGTCTGCGCAATTGCCGCCGAAGAGGGCGAAGACACCGGCATGACCGCCAAGGCCTTCAAGGGGCTCGAGCTACGCAATATCGGCCCGGCCCTCATGTCCGGCCGGATCGCCGATATAGCGATCCATCCCACCGACCCCAGTGTTTGGTATGTCGCAGTTGGTTCGGGTGGGGTCTGGAAGACGATCAACGCGGGCACGACCTGGGAGCCGATCTTCGATGGTGAGAGCGTCTACTCCACCGGCTGTATCGCCCTCGACCCCGCCAACCCCGAGGTCGTCTGGCTCGGCACCGGTGAGAACGTCGGCGGCCGACACGTCGGCTTTGGCGATGGAATCTACCGAAGTGCAGATGGTGGTGGCAGCTGGGAGGTGATGGGACTCGAAGACACCCAGCACCTGTCCAAGATCATCATCCACCCCGAGGATTCTCAGACCCTCTTTGTCGCCGCCCAGGGCCCACTCTGGTCCCCCGGTGGCGAGCGGGGTCTTTTCAAAACCACCGATGGTGGAGCGACCTGGACCAATGTTCTGTCCGCCGGCGAGTGGACCGGGGTCACCGATGTTGTGATGGACCCGAGAAACCCCGATGTGCTCTACGCGGCCACATGGCAGCACCAGCGCACGGTGGCGGCCCTCATCGATGGTGGTCCCGAAAGCGGGATCCACCAGAGCACCGATGGCGGCGAGACCTGGACGCGGCTCACGAGCGGTCTGCCCAAGGGAAACATGGGCAAGATCGGTCTCGCCATCTCACCTCAGAAACCCGATGTGCTCTATGCGGCCATCGAGCTCGACAACTCCAAGGGCGGTGTCTGGCGTTCGACCAACCGCGGTGCGACCTGGGAGAAGCGCTCCGACGCGGTGGCCGGCGCCACCGGACCCCACTACTATCAGGAGCTGGTGGCGAGCCCACACGCCTTCGACCGGATCTATCTCATGGATTCCCGGGTTCAAGTCTCGGATGACGGTGGGAAACACTTCCGACGCCTCAAGGAAAAAGCGAAGCACTCGGACAATCACGCGCTGGTCTTCCGCGCCGACGATCCAAACTGGCTGCTCATGGGAACCGACGGCGGTCTCTATGAGAGCTTCGATCTCGCCGCGAGTTGGCGCTATATCGCGAACCTTCCCGTAACCCAATTCTACAAACTGGCCGTGGACGATTCCGAGCCGTTCTACAAGATCTATGGCGGTACCCAGGACAACAGCACCCAGGGCGGCCCGGTCCGCACCGACAACGTCAACGGGATCACCAATGCCGACTGGTTCATCACCCTCTTTGCCGATGGCCACCAACCGGCCGTGGAGCCCGGCAACCCCGATATCGTCTATTGCGAGTGGCAGGAGGGCAACCTCGTGCGCACCGATCGCGCCACCGGCGGGATCGTCTATATCCAGCCCCAGCCCGAGCCCGGCGATCCGCCGGAGCGTTTCAACTGGGATGCCCCGATCCTCGTCAGCCCGCACTCACCGAGCCGCATCTACTTCGGTTCTCAAAGGGTGTGGCGGTCCGATGATCGCGGTGACAGTTGGACCCCGGTGAGTCCCGATCTGACAAAAGACGAGGACCGGATGCTGCTGCCGCTCATGGGCCGCCAGTGGAGCTCCACCGCGCCTTGGGACTTCCAGGCCATGTCCGCCTACAACACCGTCACCTCGCTGGCCGAGTCACCCGTCGAAGAGGGCGTGCTCTGGGCCGGAACCGATGACGGTCTGATCCAGGTGAGTTCCGATGGCGGGGCCAACTGGCGGGCCATCCCGGTGGGCGATCTGCCCGGTGTCCCCGACACCGCATTCGTCAACAACATCGTCGCCGATCTCCATGACGCCGACACCGCCTACGTAGCCGTCGACAATCACAAGTTCGGCGACTTCAGACCCTTCTTGCTCAAGACCACCGACCAGGGCAGGAGCTGGAAATCCATGGTGGGCGATCTTCCCGATCGTCATCTCGTGTGGCGGCTGGTCCAGGATCACGTCAAGGCCGAACTCTTCTTCGCCGCCACCGAATTTGGGATCTTCTTCACCGTGGACGGTGGTTCCAGATGGATCCGACTCGAAGGTGGTGTTCCCACCATCTCCTTCCGCGACCTCGCCATCCAACGCAGGGAGAACGACCTCGTGGCCGCCTCCTTCGGCCGCGGCTTCTATGTCTTCGATGACTATTCGGCCCTGCGTCATGTCAATGAAGAGGTCCTCGAGGAAGAGGCGATCCTCTTCCCGATCAGGACCGCCCCGTGGTACATCCCGCGGCGACCCCTCGGCGGTGGCGGCCAGGCGTCCCAGGGCGGCGCCTACTATGTCGCCGACAACCCACCCTTCGGAGCGGTCATCACCTATCACCTCGGTGAGGGCTACAAGGATCTCGAAGCGACCCGCCGCGAAGCCGAGGGCAAGCTCGAGAAGGAATGGGAAGACACACCCTATGTGGGTTACAACGCCCTCGAGGCCGAGCGGCGCCAACCCGATCCCGAGATCCTCTTGACCGTGCGCGACGCCGATGGCGAAATCGTGCGCATCATCACAGGGTCCGCCAAGAAGGGCTTCCACCGCGTCGCCTGGGACCTGCGCAATCCCAGCACCAAGGCCATCGAACAGGTCAAGAGTCAACGGGAGGAGTGGGACCGGGTCGGGAGCGGCCACATGGCTCCTCCTGGAAGCTACACGGTCACCCTGTCGAAACGAGTGGATGGTGTCGTGACGCAGCTCGCGGAACCGGCGCCGTTCGAGGTCGCTCGGATCTTCCCGGGCTCGCTCGAAGGAACCCCACCCAAGGAGACCGCGGACTACATGGCCCAGGTGACCGAGCTGCGACGCGCCGTCTCTGCCGCCGATGAGGCCCTCAAGAACGGCTTCGACCGGGTGACCAAGCTCGAGGAGGCTCTCGCGCAGTCCACCGTCGATCCAGGGACCTTCGATACCGAACTCGAAGCGCTCAAACAGAAACTCTACGACGTCGACTTCAAGCTCGCGGGGAACCGCACCATCGCCGAGTTCGGGCACCCGAGGACACCCAACGTCTCACGCCGCCTCATGGTCGCCGGGTTCAGTGATGGCCAGTCGGACTACGGCCCCACGGCCAACCACCGGCGTCAGCTCGAGATCGCCGAGACCGAGTTCTCGCAGATTCTGCCGGAGCTCAGACAGCTGCTCGAGATTGATCTTCCGGAACTGGAAGCGAGGATGGAGGACGCCCGCGTTCCGTGGTCCCCAGGACGACCCCTGCCGACGGTGAACTGACGGACTCTATTTTCGATGGATGCGGGGCGATGGAGACAATCTCCGTCGCCCCGTTCATGATTCAGGAGGCCGACGGGATCACGTCAGTCCAGCGCAGGTACTTCGGACACGTCGCTAACTCCCGCCACACCGACTATGATGGGGACTTCGAGAAGGAAATATGGAAATGGAGGCGGGATTCTGATGCGAGTCGCGCAGTCTCGGATACGAACGGTGACGCGCTTCATGGTCTCGAGTGCTGCCGGATTCCTGGTACTCGTTGCCGGCTGCACGGTTTGGCAACCGTCCGAGCCGGTGATGCCGTCGACTGTTGAGGTTCCGGATGCGTGGGTTTCGCAATCTGAGGAGAGTCCCCGAAACCTGCCAACCGGATGGCTGGCGGATTTCAACGACCCGAGGCTCGAGGAAATCGTTGCCGAGGCGCTCGAGAACAACCAGAACCTGCAGACCGCCGCGGCCCAGTTGGAAGTGGCCAGACAGGCTGCCATCAAGGCCGGTGCAGGGCGCTACCCGTTCATCGGTGCGGGGGCCGGCGGCTCATCTCAGGGCGGCTACGACGGCGGTGACACGACCACCACCAGTGGCGTCTCGCTCGATGTCGCCTGGGAGGTCGATCTGTGGGGCGGGATTCGTGCCGGCAAAGCCGCCGGACTCGCGGACTACGAGGCCGCCAGTTCACAGTATGAATTCGCTCGTCTCTCGCTGGCTGCGCAGACGGCCAAGGCCTGGTTTCTGGCTGTCGAAAACAAGATGCAGGTGAGGCTGGCCGAGCAGAACATCGAGCTCTTCGAGCGCAACCTCTCGCTTGCCCAGGCCCGATACCGCGCGGGTCTGACCTCGGAGTTGGACATCCATCTGGCGCGTTTCCAGCTTGCCTCCGGCGAGGAATTTTTGAGCCAAAGTCACGCTCGATTCGAACAGGCGGTGCGCAGCCTCGAGGTGCTGCTCGGGCGGTATCCCGCGGCCGAGATGGCACTGGCGGCCGAGCTGGCGTCGATTCCGCCGCCGGTGGCGGGCGGCATTCCAGCTGAGATTCTCGAGCAGCGGCCCGATCTGGTGGCAGCCGAGCGTCAGGTCGCTTCGGCTTTTTACATGATCCAAGTGGCCCAGGCGGCTCGCCTCCCCAGCCTCAGCCTGACCGGATCGACCGGCACCGCGAGCAGTGACCTGAGAGACGTAATCGGTGCCCCCGATCCGTTCTGGAGCCTCGCTGCTGGGCTCTTTGCTCCGATCTTCGCCGGTGGCGAGTTGAAGGCCAATGTCGAGATTGCTACGTCCCAGCAGCAGGCGGTGCTCCATCAGTACGTCCAGGCCGTCCTGCAAGCCTTCAACGAGGTCGAAACGTCCCTGAGCAATGAGGAGTTCCTCAGAGAGGCTGCGCACTATCAGCAGATCGCGGCAGACGAGATTGCGGATGGGCTGCGGCAGGCGTTGGTCCAGTACGACGTCGGACTGATCGACTTCACCAGCATTCTGCAGATCCAACAGAACCAGGTCGCGGTCGAGCGCAACCTCCTCAGCCTGAGAAACAATCGGCTGGCCAATCGCATCAATCTCTATCTGAGCCTTGGTGTTGACGAATCGATAACCCCTGACCGCGAAGACGCGGCGTCCCCGGGTTCCGGAGAAAGGTGAACGAAATGGTGTTGAACATCCTCACCATCGTCGTGTTGATCGCGCTTGTGGCATTGGTCGGCATCGTTGTGGCGTACCTGGGAATGCTGCCCGGCAAAATCGCCAAGGGCCGCAATCACCCGCAGGCCGAAGCGATCAACGTGGCAAGCTGGCTCGGCATCATCAC
>Ga0209344_10002942_pt1 | contig 17733 bp, 13 predicted proteins | sample Cruoilmetagenom6_FD_187293 | JGI IMG/M metagenome (GOLD analysis project Ga0209344, IMG submission 187293) | Oil polluted marine microbial communities from Coal Oil Point, Santa Barbara, California, USA - Santa Barbara Oil Seep Sample 6 (SPAdes)... | ecosystem: Environmental > Aquatic > Marine... | reverse complement strand
ATGATATGGCCCTGCAACTATCTGCCTTGGCGAAACAGATCGGTTACCCGGGTGCCACCCCCCCACCGGAGCCCGAACTGGACCGACCATTCAGCCTGGCGGACATATACGATGATGACATCGAAAAACTTGTCGCTGATATCTATCAGCGCGACTATGCGATGTTTGGGTTTGGGCGCTGGAAGTAATCCCAGAGCCATTAAACTGTTTGATCAAAACGTTTCGAGTTCAAGTAATATTGCGGCTTAAACTCGAAACGATTTTGTTAGGCTGCAATCATTGACTGGGCTTCAGTGACGATCGCATACAGCGTGGCAGCATCACGGTTTGCCCGTAATTTAGCACACAGGGAAGAATCCCTAAGTGTTCTTGATACCAACGCCAACGCCTTGAGGTGTTCAACCCCAGCATCGCGTGGGGCAAACAACGCAAATGCCAAATCAATTGGTTGGCGATCGATGGCATCAAAATCGATAGGTTTTTCGAGAACAACCAATGCACCAACCACGTGATCGACGTCATCCAGGCGGGCGTGCGGCAAAGCAACGCCGTGACCCACACCTGTTGGGCCAAGGCTTTCGCGTTCCTGCAATGCATCGACCGCGGATTGCGCATTTACGCCGTAGGCGGAAAACGCAATTTCCCCAAGATCGTGCATCAAGCGCTTCTTGCTGGACGCAGACGACAATACACGCACGGCCTCAGGTTTGAGGATCATTGAAACATCCATCTATTGCTCCGATAGGAAAGGCGCATCTGCGCCCGCCACCTTTTGTTTTACGGATCGATCCACCCGATGTTCCCGTCGTCGCGACGATACACCACGTTCAATCCGTCTTTTGCCTCATTACGAAAAACAAGAACGGGGGCCCCTGCCAACTCCATCTGCATTACAGCTTCGCCAACTGACAATGAGGGAATTTTGGCCTCGATCTCAGCGACGATAATGGGTTGTAGACTTTCCGGCTCTGATTCCCCGCCTTCGCTTTCTGAAGCGAGGATATAAGAGGAAGCACCGAAGAGTTCAACTGGCTCCGCACGGTCCTTGTGATGATCCTTCAATCGCCGTTTATATCGGCGCAATTGTTTCTCAAGTTTCTCGCAGCTTTTATCAAAAGCGGCATAGATTTCATGAGCATGACCTTTAGCTTGTGCTGTAAGCCCAGTCGAGAGATGCACAATGGATTCACAGACATATTCACTAGCACTCTTCGAAAATACAACCTGAGCGTCCGTGGGGCGCTCTGCGTATTTTCCCACCGCCGAGGACAATTCGTCCCGTACATGTGTTTGCAGTGCTTCGCCGATATCGATCTGTTTTCCACTGATTTGATAACGCATCTTTTCTCCTTCAATTGGCAGTTCAGGCGTAACCACGCAGCGCGAATATTTCACGTGCGGGACTTTAGACCTGAACTTTGGGAATGGACATTTGATCAGCTTGTTCACAACCGGCCCCGTCATGATGGAACCACTGCAAAGACAGCACGAGAACGTCAAATGTCATGCTTCAATTGAGGCGGTTTCGGGTACATTTGTCAATGACGATTGAACAAAAACAAATGAGATTTTTGATAAGAATTTCGCCGTCTCAGGAGATTCGGAAATTCTCGCCCAAGTAAACGCGGCGCACATTTTCGTTTTCAACCACTTCTCCCGGCGTGCCGGACATCAAAACCTGCCCATCATGCAGAATATAAGCCCGGTCCACAATTTCGAGTGTCTCACGAACATTGTGATCGGTGATTAAAACGCCAATTCCGCGCTTTTTCAGATCAGCCACAAGATGGCGAATATCATCGACGCTGATCGGATCAACACCTGCAAAAGGTTCATCCAGCAAAAGATACCTTGGCTGCGCTGCCAGGCATCTGGCAATTTCAACTCGGCGACGTTCACCACCCGACAAGGCCAACGCAGGCGCCCGGCGCAAATGTTCGATTGAAAAGTCCGACAGCAATTCTTCGAGCCGCTCACGACGTTTGTGCCTGTCTTTTATGGAAATATCGAGAATGGCCAAAATGTTATCTTCGACAGACAAACCCCGGAAAATCGACATTTCCTGTGGGAGGTATCCAATCCCCATTTTGGCACGACGATACATCGGCAATTGGGTAACGTCTTGGCCATCAATCTGAACACGGCCACCTTCTGGGTAAATCAACCCGGCGATTGTGTAAAATGTCGTGGTCTTGCCCGAGCCATTCGGACCAAGCAATGCCGCAACTTCACCTTGGCGCAACTGCAGTGAAACATCGCGGATTACCACACGTTTTTTATAACTTTTCCGAAGGTTATCGACCCTCAGCCCAGTGCTTTCATGGGCCACATGCAGGTTGGGTTTGGTCATTGTTTTGGCTCAGGTTGCAAAACCGTTTTGACACGCCCGTTCATCCGCGCGGTACCCGCAAACGTATCAACAAACATCTTATCAGCAGTCAGCGCATTCACACCCTGCACCAACAAAACATCGCCGTACATTTCAATCATTCCGGTTTGAACGTTGTAATCTGCCTTACGCGATTCCGCCGCGTCTTCGCCGCTAACCAACGTCACACCACCGGTAGCCTCAAGACGTTTAATCCCGGATTGGTCTTCGAGATATACCACCAAAACACGCGGAGCGGACAGGCGCATCTGCCCTTGGCCTATCAAAACATCGCCGGTAAAAACCGCTGTGCCGTCGTTCTGATTTACGTCAAGTTTATTTGCAGTTACCTCGACAGGCAGGCTGCTGTCATGTTGAACGCTGCCAAATGCCACTTGCGTACCTTGCGCAGACGCAACTCCGGCCAAACCAGAGATACATACAATCAGCACAATTTTAATAAATCGGAACACGCGTCTCAGTCCTTCGTCTGTGGAGGTATGTATACCAGTTTGACTCCATCGGTGAACACCAAATGTGCGGTGTCCGTTTTCGGGTCCGTACTCAGGATCATACGTCCCGCCGTCAGATCACCAGGTGGCCCTGTACCTTCAACCGGTCCGGGCGTTTCCACATACAAAGTATCAAATTCAGCCATCAACTTGTCTGACCGAATATCATAACCGGTCGTTGTTGTGACCCGCACATCGCCATCAAGCATTGCGGAAAAATCAGCTTGGTTGGATTCACCACGATTCGACACGATATCTATCACAGTGCCATTAGTGAGCTTGAGTTCGGCCCGTACACGTTCGGCTATCAATCGGTCCGGATTCGACGCCACCGGACGCACAATATCGGCCTCAAATGAAACCTGTTCACCCCCGGTCGAGACACCAGCAAATGTCGGGTTCGTTGCCCCCTGATCATGCGCACGCTGTTCAAGGTCAATTTTTGTAAACGGAATTGGATCGTTCAGATCGACGGAACGGGAAAACAAAAACAAAGTGGACAACAATCCCAAAGCGGCCATGGGCAAGATGATTTTCATCCATGCCACAAGTCGCGAGTGAAAGTTTTCCTGTACTACCATCAGATCAATGCGCGAAAATATCTTGTTCAGGCCACCCAGCCAGATCCAATCGCGCCCGCATTGGCAGAAAATCAAAACAGGCTTGGGCCATGTCCATACGCCCCTCGCGGATCAAACGTTGGTTTAGTTCGTCCCGTAGCTGATGCAGGTACAAAACATCCGATGCGGCGTATTCTAATTGAGCAGCGGTCAATTCGGGTGATCCCCAATCCGAGGATTGTTGTTGCTTTGAAATATCAACGCCCAACAATTCCTGCAAAAGGTTCTTCAACCCATGCCGATCAGTGTAGGTCCGGATCAATTTGCTTGCGATCTTGGTGCAATAGACCGGCGCGGTGACAGCCCCGAATGCGTTCAACATGGCGGCAATGTCGAACCGTCCAAAATGGAACAGCTTCAGAACGTTGGGATTTTCCAACATGCGGCACAGATTTGGTGCCTCGGTCTGGCCCAGCGCCACCTGCACCAGATGTGCATTGCCATCGCCACCAGACATCTGGATCACACACAGCCGATCCCGATGCGGGTTCAACCCCATTGTTTCGCAATCAATCGCCACCACCGGGCCCAGATCAAGCCCATCAGGCAAATCGCCCTTGTAAAGAGTATTCGTCACGCCAAATTCCTTCTCGCCAGCAAAAGCCGCCAACGGGTTTTATCTATATAGGAACGCCCCGCATGGCCACCAACATTTGTGTGGAAATCTATGGCGAAAATTCGCGCACTTCTTTGGTAGTTTATTCTTCGCCCGTTACCTTACCACGCATCGCCTTGACCTCGCCGCGTACTTTCTTGGCTTTCAGGCGACGCTTTTTTGATCCAAACGTCGGCTTGGTCGCCACACGACGTTTGGGTGCAACCAATGCTTTACGGATCAGATCGGCCAGTCTTTCGCGAGCGATGTCACGGTTGCGGGATTGATGGCGTGTCTCGTCGCATTGAATAACCAGCGCTCCAGTCAGCGTCCACCGCCGCCCCGCTAGCCGGCGTAACCGGCGCTTCACCGCATCAGTCAAACTGGGTGAACGTTCAACCTCGAAACGCAGCTCGACTGCCGAGGCAACCTTGTTCACGTTTTGCCCACCCGGACCGCTCGCACGCATAAACTGTTCAGTTAGTTCCCAGTCTTCAATCGTGATGTCATCATTTATTCGTATCATGTCGCCCCCTTGCGGGCGGGCATTGTTAGTACATAGCCATTCTTGAAATTTGCACTCAAAAGGGCCGCTCCAGATGCGGAACGGCCCTTTAGAAGTTAACGGAGGCGGGCCGGTTAGGCGCACCAATTTGGATCAATTGTATCCCGGGTTTGCCCTAGACACATGTCTCCCAAACTGTTCCGACACCTCGCTCCAATACCTCTGTAGACACTGGACCACCTCCTTTCAAATGTTAAACCTGACCCCAGATTGCCACAGATTTTTCATTTGTCAAAAACAAAATGCAGTGGTGCGCGCAAGTTATGCCACATCATACAGATTGTGTGGCTATTTGGACTGCAGGACCCCAACGCATTGACGGGGCAAATCCACCATCGTCAGCTCGCGTCGTGGCTTGGGTTTTGGGGCATTCGGGTTGGGTGGCGGTGGGTTCAAAATATCATCCACCCACTTCTGCGCATCTGCACATCCATCCCCCGCCGGTGGCGCGGATTGGTTGGTACATCCTTTGACGCCTTTAGGGCATTTCAACCGAACGTGGAAATGGTAATGATGCCCCCACCACGGCCTGATTTTCCTAAGCCATTTGCGGTTGCCCTTGGCGTCTTTGCACATCTGTACCTTGGCACCCGGAAAGACAAAAATGCGCGCCACGCGCTTGTCTTTTGCCGCCGCCTTGATGATTTCATGATGCGCCCGGGTCCAGCTTGAGTTCGTAAATGCACCTTTGGAACGGCGCATCGACACCGAAGACAGGCTTTCCCGTTGCGCACGTGACAAGTTCACGCTTTTCGGGGCCAGCATCCAAATATCGGCGTCCAAACCCAACTGATGGCTTCGATGCCCGGACAACATCGGTCCACCGCGCGGTTGACTGATGTCGCCGATGTAAAGACCACTCCAGCCTTTTTGCTTTGCGGCAACGGCCGACAGTTTCTTAACAAAATCGATCGTATCAGGATGGCCCCAATTGCGGTTTCTGCTCAATCGCATAGCTTGCCAGGTAGGCCCGGACTCAGGAAGCTGAACACCTCCGGCCATACAACCTTTCGCATAACTTCCATACGGTTTCGCCTTCTGGCGTGACGCCGCACTATGCGCGCCAAACAGCTTTTTGGCGTGTACACCTTTCATCGATTTGGGGATTTCCTGCGCGCCTGCACAGACAGGGAGGGACAGTGCTGCAAACAATATGGCCCTTTTTAAGAATGAAATCATAATGCGCTGTCTCCGTCTGGTTTAACCCACGCTAACAAAAACAACCCTACTAAGAAAAGCACGATCAGTGGCAGTACGCCTAATTGCTGACTTCCAGTGGCAAGCGTGACAACCCCAATCGACATCGGCGCGATGAAACTGGTCGCCTTACCAGACAATCCATAAAGACCAAATGCCTCAACCATACGATCGGGGTGGGCCTGGCGCACCATCATTGTACGGCTTGCCGATTGGATCACGCCGCCCGCTGCCCCAATCAGGGCACCCATTGCGTAAAACAGGATGTCTGGCAGTGACGATTCTGGCGCAACTGCCATCCCGTAAACGCTTTCGCGTGAAATAAACACGATTGAGATCGCCACAAAACTGAGCACAAGTATGCACCAGGTGATCACACGCTTTGGTCCAAATCGCACATCTGCGTGTCCACCGAGCCAGGCAAAGATTGCGCCGAACAGAATTGCAATAATTCCGAACACACCCGTGTCTACAACAGTCCATTCAAGAACCCCCGCAGCGTAGATACCGCCAAAGACGTACATGCCGTTCAACGCGTCCCGATAAAACATCGACGCACCAAGGTAGGAAAACATCGAAGGCGTTTCCGGTAGCTTGCGGATAGTTGCGAGCACAGATTTTAAGGCGCGCGCCACCAAGCCGGGCTCGCGTGCCGCAGGTTTTGGATCACGCACCCACAGGAAAAAGGGCACCATCGACAGGGCAAACCACATCGCGGTCAACGGCCCGACAAACCGGGTTCCTTGGCGTTGCGCGGCATCCAAACCAAAAGCCGGATCAAGCCCGATAAACGTTTTCCCGGTTTTCGCGCTTTCCGCAAAGAACAACAGCATGATCACCAGTGCCAGCAATCCGCCGACATATCCAAACGCCCATCCGTTGCCAGAGATACGGCCAATCTCTTCCTTGGTGCCCAAATCAGGCAACATCGAATTGGTAAAAATCGTGGCGAACTCCATGCCGATCATCCCGACCACAAAAAGGGCCAACGTCAACATGAGGTTGAAATCCCCGGGGGCCGCCCACCACAGGCCAAATGCGCCCATGACGTACATCACCGAAAACAGCTTGATCCATTGCATACGATTGCCGGAATGATCCGCCATCGCGCCAAGGATGGGCGCGAATATGGCTATAACGATCCCGGCGAACCCAATTCCAAATCCCCAAACTGCCTGTGCCTGAGCGCCGTCGCCGATCAATTCCTTGACGTAGGGGCCAAAAATGAAGGTGATCAGCAGCGTGTTGTACGGTTGGCTGGCCCAATCGAAAAAGAACCATCCCCATATGCGCTTGCGATTAGAAATGTCTGCCATGCCTGCCCCTGTTTATTGATGTGATATGACAGGCTCTGACAACGGCTGACAAGTCATTCCGATATTTGGGGCCAAGATCGGCGGACAAACTTGCCGATGACAGACTTGCGCTTTTGATTTCCTGCGCTTACCTGTTGGGCGCTTTTGATCAAAGGAACACGCGCATGTTGTCACTCTTCCAGATTTTGATGTTGATATTGGACATCGTGTGGTTCTTCATCATTGCGCATGTGATCATGAGCTGGTTGATCAATTTTCAGGTTCTGAACCTCGGCCAACCACTGGTCGCGCAAATCTGGCACTTGCTGAACCGCATTCTGGAACCGCTTTACAGCCGCATCCGCCAATTTTTGCCATCTATGTCCGGAATTGATCTCGCACCGCTGGTGGCATTGGTTGCAGTTTATGCGCTTCGCATCATTTTGATGAACAATATCGCCAGCTTTTACTGATAAGTACCTTGCCCGTCGAATCCGGGTATGAAATGATTCCCTGTAAGAGCATATAAAAACTTACAGGACTATTCATGCCAGGCGCTGCCACGCTTTTGCGCGATATATTCGGCTTTGATGCCTTCCGCCCCGGGCAGGAAGACATCGTGAACGCCGTCGCTGACGATCAGAACGTGTTGGCAATTATGCCGACGGGCGGCGGCAAATCCCTGTGTTTCCAACTGCCAGCGTTGATGCGCGACGGCGTAACGGTGGTCATAAGCCCACTGATTGCCCTGATGCGCGATCAGGTGCGCGCCTTACGGGCCGCTGGGGTTGAAGCAGGCGCACTGACATCTGGCAACACCGAAGAAGAAACCGATGCCGTTTGGCAAGCCTTGGATGAGGGTCGCCTGAAACTTTTGTACATTGCTCCGGAACGGCTGGCAGCAGGATCAGCGCAGGGGATGTTGCGCCGCATTGGCATAAGCCTGATCGCCGTGGACGAGGCCCATTGCGTTAGCCAATGGGGCCACGATTTCAGACCCGATTACCTGCGCATCGGTGAATTGCGCCGCGCCCTGGGTGTACCTCTGGCCGCGTTCACCGCCACGGCGGACGCGGAAACCCGCGATGAGATTGTTGAAAAGCTGTTTGATGGCGAGGCGCCACAGTCATTCCTGCACGGGTTTGACCGGCCCAACATTCACCTTGCCTTTGCGGCCAAGGATGGCCCGCGCCGACAGATCATGGATTTCGCTGCGGCCCGCAAAGGCCAGTCCGGTATTGTCTATTGCGGCACACGCGCCAAAACCGAAACGCTGGCCAAGGCCCTGTGCGACGCGGGGCATAACGCCGCCGCCTATCACGGTGGAATGGACCCGGACACCCGTCGCCATGTCGAATACCGTTTCAACACCGAAGACGGCCTGATCGTCGTGGCCACAGTGGCCTTTGGTATGGGCGTGGACAAACCTGATATCCGTTGGGTCGCGCATGCAGACCTGCCAAAATCCATCGAGGCCTATTATCAGGAAATAGGCCGGTCCGGGCGTGACGGCGCACCAGCCGAAACACTAACGTTGTTTGGTCCTGACGACATCCGCCTGCGTCGCAGCCAGATCGACGAAGGGTTGGCCCCACCTGAACGCCGTATGGCGGATCATGCCCGTCTTAACGCGCTGTTGGGGTTAGCCGAAGCTCTGGAATGTCGTCGCAAAAACCTGTTGGGGTATTTTGGTGAAGACACGATTGCCTGCGGACATTGCGATCTGTGTGACACCCCGCCAGAAACCTTTGACGGGACCGAAGCCGTGCGCAAAGCACTGTCGGCAATTTTGCGCACCGACGAATGGTTTGGTGCAGGTCATCTGATCGACATTCTGACCGGCAACACAACCGACAAGGTACGCGCGCGCGGGCACGAATCCCTACCGACATTCGGCGTGGGCCGCGACATAGATCGCCGCCGTTGGCAGGGAATATTCCGGCAAATGATGGGACATGACCTGATCCGTCCAGACCCCGAACGACATGGCGCCTTGCGCATGACCGACCCCGCCATTCCGATTTTGAAAGGCGAAAATACCATCACTTTGCGTCATGATACCTTGGCTACGAAAACACGACGACCAGCCGTCAAGTCGCTCGTATCAGACGAAGATGCACCGTTGTTGTCGGCGCTCAAGGCCAAACGTCGCGCCTTTTCCGAAGCCGCCCGTGTACCGGCCTATGTTGTTTTCACCGACCGCAGCCTGATTGAGATGGCCGAAACCCGCCCTACAACACTTGACCAGATGTCACAGGTGAACGGCGTAGGGGCTAAAAAGCTAGAAAGATACGGCAACGCTTTCCTTGAGGTCATCAACGGCGAAGTGGCCGAAATGCATCCGTCCCGACGCAAATTGGCAGGACGGGAGTCTGGCAATATCTTTGATCAACTCATCGAAGTGCACTCGCAACTGTCTCGCGGAACGAATGGATTAGACAAACCGCTAAGCTGTTCTACGTCGCTTATCACCCGCGTTGCATCCACCCGACCACGTAATGATAACGAAATGGAGCGCCTGTTGGGTAACAAACGCGCAGAACGTTTTGGATCGGCTTTTCTGGACGTTTTGCAATCCACAGATTAGATCAAGTTTAAATCAAAGGAATCGGAATATGCTCGTCGTAGTTTCACCTGCTAAAAAGCTTGATATGTCACGGGTCAACGGTGTGAACCCCACACAGCCACAGTTTGGAAATGACGCGACATATCTCGCCGAGGTTGCTCGTGGTCTGAGTGTAGGTGAATTGCGGAAACTGATGCATATCAGCGAACCTCTGGCGCGTTTGAACGCAGATCGCTTTGCTGCGTATGGCGATTTGGAATCCAAGCCTGCCGCGCTGGCATTTGCCGGAGACACCTACCTTGGCCTGGAAGCGGCGTCACTTGATTCAGACGAAATGGCATGGGCACAGCGTCATTTCCGCATTCTGTCAGGCCTTTATGGCCTGTTGCGCCCGTTGGATGCGATCCAACCCTATCGCCTTGAAATGGGAAGCCGTTTGAAGACGGCGCAAGGCAAGTCGCTTTATGCGTATTGGGGTGACCGAATTTCGATGGCCCTGAACGACCATGCTAACAGCGTCCAAACCGACACCTTAATCAACTGCGCCAGTCAGGAATATTTCGGCGCCGTGGATCTTGATGCCCTCAACCCACGTGTCATCACACCAGTGTTCATGGAGGACAAAGCAGGCACCCCCAAAATTGTCAGCTTTTTTGCCAAACGCGCCCGCGGCGCAATGGCACGATTCATCATACAAAACAGACTGACCGACGCAGAGGCGATAAAAGATTTCGACACTGGCGGGTATCGTTTTCGGCCTGACATGTCAGAGGACGGGAAATGGATTTTTCTGCGCACTGAAGATGCAAAAGCCAAGGCTGAATTGGCAGTGTCGGCTTAACGCTTTAAGCGGAGTGACGTGGGGATAACGGTGGTCGCGCACCATCAGGGCACGTTTCGATGACATGTTTTTGTATCGCAGCCTTGCGCAGAGGTTTGGTTAGGTAGTGATCCAACCCGGCCGCCAGAATTTCCATTTTATCGCTGTCCATCGCATGGGCGGTCATAGCGACAATTGGAACGTGAGCACCGCTTGCCGCCTCTAGTAGGCGAATGTTCTTTGTGGCTTCTTTGCCGTCCATTTCAGGCATAGAAATATCCATGAAAACAATATCCGGCGCGTAGGATTGATAAAGCTCAACAGCTTCAATGCCGTTGTTGGCAAACACCAAATCTACGTCGAGGGTTTTCATCATTTTCCGTAACACCAGTTGGTTGGTCTTATTATCCTCTGCTGCCAACACCCGCATTTTACGCGCCTCCGCCGCAAGTGAATCTGGCAGTATTTCTTCCGGTTGTGGTGCTAGTTTGTCTTCAGATACCTCCGGCCGTGCGGGATGTTCCGGCACATGAGGCCGCAACGATTGAAGTGCCATAAAAAGGTCGCGACGCGGCACTGGTTTTTGCAAAACCGAGTGCAGGAACCGGCGCGAGGGATCTTGTTCCGCGTACCCTGTATTACCACTAAACATAATTATTGGAACTTCCGAACCTCCTTCCCGGATCTGCGCAGCCAATTCCAGTCCATCCATTTCAGGCATGTTATGTTCCGTCAAAACGACGTTAGTTTCCGGTGAAAGGTGACGCAAAACGTCGGCACCATTGGTGCATACCGTCGTCTCTATTCCCAGAAGCCGCATTTGTTTTTCGAGGATCGTGCGATTGGCGTCGTGCGGATCAACCACTATTGCCCGCGTCAATCCGTCTGGCATGCCTTCAATTTCCGGTTCAACTTCTTCGGCATTGGGCAAGGATATCCGAAAACCAAAAATCGATCCTTTGCCTTCTTCGGATTCGACCCAAATTTCGCCACCCATCAACCGCACCAATTTTTGGGAAATAGCCAGCCCAAGGCCGGTCCCTTCAAAGCGGCGATTGCGTTCATCATCCACCTGATTGAATTCCCCAAAGACATGATCAACTTTGTCAGCCGGAATGCCGATTCCTGTATCTTCAACGGTGACGTGTACCTGGGTAGTTCCATCTTGCGCATTACCAACCCCAACAACCCGGATCAGAACATGGCCGGACAGTGTGAATTTAACCGCATTCCCTATGAGGTTGGTCAACACCTGTCGCAGTCTACCAGGGTCGCCCACGAATTGGGTTGGCAGGAATAGATCATAGTCCAACAGAATGTCCAATCCACTGTCGCCCGCTGATGGTTGCATCAACATGATAAGTTCATGAATGCACCTCTCAAAATCAAACGGTTCGGGGTGCAGAACAAGCTTTTCGGCCTCAATTTTGGAATAATCCAGCACATCGTTGATGATCACCAAAAGCGCTTCGCCGGAATTCTTGATCGTGTTGGCATACAACAGTTGTTCTTCGTCGAGTTTGGTATCTTTCAAAAGATCCGCCATTCCGACGACGCCATTCATTGGTGTACGGATTTCGTGACTCATGTTGGCCAAAAACGATGACTTGGCCCGGTTAGCAGACTCCGCTTTGCGGCGCGCATCCTTCAACTGTTTCTCGTATCGGACGGTTTCAGTGATGTTCAGGGCCAAACTAACCACGTCACCGCCATGTCCCCGTTGATCAATCAACTTGATGTATTCACCGCTCCACAATCGGATCACGGTGGATTCTGGTGTCGGGCTTTGCCAGCGATCCAGCATCATTTCACGCCATTCAGCCGGGCGTTTGCTGTCAATGTTAACGATCCCTTCTTCCGTCGCCAGCTGAAGGATTTCAATGTAGCTGATTCCCGGTCTAATCTCCTCCAATCCATCGAAAACGGACATGTAAGCAGGGTTTGCCGCAATCATGCGGCTGTCGACATCAAAGAAGGCAAACCCATCCTGAATGGTTTCGATTGAATGCCACAATCGCCGTTCCGCAATTTCCACTTTTTCATTAGCAACGGTCAAATCGGACTTCACGCGTTGATTTTCGTCTTCGACGTTTTGCACCTTCTTGCGTGTTACAACGATCTCATCCGAAAGCGCGCGCGCGTGTTTTCCAAGCTTTCTGTTCGCTGAATGCAACTCGGCCTGTTTTTGTTCCAAAAGACGTTCCGCGGCCAACCGGCCACGTCGTTCTTCCGCCAATTTATTGGCAAGGCTCATACATGCCCTCCGCCGCGCCCTTGAGTTTCTTGGCGTCACATTCGGCGATCTTGGTGAACAACTATTTAATAGTACCCCTAGAAAAGTTGCCTCCACAGCACCCACATGTCACCATGTGCACAGTCATATTTGGGAGGGTGTCATGCTCCGCAGGATCGTTTGTTTCGTAATTTTCGCTTTATTCGCAACTCAGCTCGCCGCACAATCCGGCGTGCCCGATCGACGGGTGGTCGTCACCCGGGACGTGGATTTTTACGGATCTGACCTTCAGGCGTTGTTTGACACGACCTACACTGCGTGCCGCCAAACGTGCCTCGCGAACCCAGGCTGCAATGCATTTACATTCAACGGTAAATCAAATGCCTGCTTTCCGAAAAGCGAAGTAACCGAAGAAAAAGCATATGAAGGTGCCATTTCCGCCAAGGTCTTGCCGACTGACACACAGGTATTGGCCCAGGCAGAAGCGCACATTGCTGATCTGAAATTCGTGTCCAGCTACACAGTTGACCGCGCAAACGAACAAGCCCTAAAAATTGGTGGTAAACATCCCGGCGGACAATGGAGCGCCGAGGCGATGTTGCAAGCGGCACAAGACCGCATTGCACAGGGTGATATGCTGAACGCGATGCGTTGGACCGGTGCGGCAGTTTCCGTAAGTGATGAAAGCGACCAATGGACCGAATACGCACGTCTGTCCCTTGCAATCGAAACAAGCAATTCCAGCGACAAATACACCTACGCATCACAGGCGCTTCAGGCTTCCGTTAACGGATACATTCGCGCGAAGAACGATGGATCACGCGTAAATGCATTGGTGATCATGGGCGACGCGTTGGAACGCGACAATCGTGGTCGCGACATGCTTAGCGCCCTGCGTTTGGCAGAATCCATTCAACCCCGTGCCGATGTCATTGCCGCACTTGATAGTGCGATTGGCAAATACGGATTCCGCATCACCGAACACCGTGCGGACAACGAGGCCGCCGCGCCGCGTATCTGTGCAGAATTTTCCGAAGCGTTGGTTACGGCAGGCACTGATTACACGCCATTTGTAAAACTTCCTGATCCGGGCCTTGTTGTGCAGGCTGACGGTAATCAGATTTGCATCGACGGCGTACAACACGGTGAGCGATATTCCGTAACGTTCCGCGAAGGTATGCCCGCCGCCAGCGGTGAAAAATTGATCAAAGATATGACCATTGCGCTTTATGTGCGTGACCGCACGCCCAAGGTTTCTTTCCCGGGCCGCGCCTATGTTCTGCCGCGCGCAGCTGATGCCGCATTGCCGATTGAAACCGTCAACCTGAACAAAGTTGACCTGGCCCTGCGCCGCGTCAGCGACCGCAACCTGCTGCGCGCCATTCAGGACGATTATTTTGGTCGCCCCCTCAGCGAATACCAGCTGGACACGTTCACCAACGAAATTTCCGAAGATGTCTGGACAGGCGTTGGCGATGTACAAAACAACCTGAACCAAAACATGACCACCCGTCTGCCATTGGGCGAGGTGTTGTCAGATCAACCACCGGGCATTTACACGTTGTCGGCACGTGTCAAAGGACGCAGCACCTATGACGATCCCGGCGCGACGCAGTGGTTTGTTCTGACCGACCTTGGCCTGACAACGCTCAAGGGCAACGATGGGTTGCATGTCTTCACACGCGGCTTGTCGAACGCCGCAGCGTTGGAAGGGATCGAACTTACCTTGCTGTCCCGCGCAAATGGTGTGCTTGGGACCACAACAACAGATGCCAATGGGCACGCGATGTTTGCCCCCGGCCTGAGCCGCGGCACAGATGGCGCGGCACCGGCGTTGGTATTAGCAAAATCAGGTGACCAAGACTTCGCCTTCCTGTCACTAACGGACCCGGCATTTGACCTGTCGGATCGCGGCGTCGAAGGGCGCCCGTCATCGCCACCAATTGACGTTTTTGTTGCCACTGACCGGGGTGCATATCGCGCGGGCGAAGTGATCCACGCAACCGTTTTGGCCCGTGACAGTGTCGCATCAGCAATCACCGGATTGCCAATGACCGCAATCCTGACCCGTCCCGATGGTGTGGAATATTCGCGCCATTTCTCTGCGGATGACTCTGCAGGTGGCCATGTGTTCGCCTTGCCCGTCGGTGCCTCCGCACCGCGTGGCACATGGCGATTGGATATCAAGGCGGACGTTGACGCGCCCGCGTTGAGCAGCACCAACCTGTTGGTCGAAGATTTCCTACCGGAACGTATCGATTTCGACCTGTCCCTGCCCGAAGGATTGATTCAAATAGCCAATGCCCCGCAATTGACGGTCGAGGCACGGTATCTATTTGGTGCCCCCGGCGCCGGTTTGAAGGCAGAGGGCGATATTTTCACCCGCCCCATGCGTCGGTTAGAAGAATTTCCCGGATATGAGTTTGGTCGACATAATCAATACGACACAAGCCGGGCAACTTACCTCGACAATTTCTCAACCGATCAGGCGGGCATCGCAACAGTAGCGCTGGACCTACCCGAAACGGAAGTGTCGGACCGCCCCCATCAGGCCACGGTCACCATTCGCCTGCGCGAAGGATCAGGTCGCCCGGTTGAGCGGCAATTGACCCGCATGTTGGCCCCGTCCGGCCCGATGATCGGTTTAAAGCCTGACTTTGATGGCGTGGTCCCTGAAGGTAGCGAAGCCGGTTTTCAAGTGATCGCAGTCGGGCCAGACCTCGGCGTTGAACCGATGAAGGTTCGTTGGACCATCAACCGGGTCTCCACCAGATATCAGTGGTACCAGCAATGGGGCAACTGGAACTGGGAACCCATCACAACCCGCAAACGCGTCACCTCGGGTGACGCTATGTTGGGCAGTGATCCGTTGACCGTTTCAGCACCTGTTGAATGGGGAAGCTACGAATTGGTCGTGGAACGCATCGATGGCAAATATGTTGCTGCATCCTCGGAATTCTATGCTGGCTGGTATGCGCCGGCCGATGCCACCCAAACACCAGACACATTGGAATTGTCCCTCGACAAACCGGGATACCAAAGTGGCGACACTGCCGAGCTTCGCTTGGTACCGCGCTTTGCCGGAACTGCATTGGTTACCGTGATGTCTGACCGTGTCATTGACATGCAGGCGGTCGAGGTCAGTGAAGGTGAAAACCTGATCCCGCTGACCGTTACAGACGACTGGGGTGCGGGTGCCTATGTCACCGCTCAAGTGATCCGACCGATGAATGTGACCGCCGGGCAAAACCCTGCGCGTGCCTTGGGGTTAAGCTATGCCAAGATTGACCCCGGCGCGAAACAACTGTCGGTCCGCATTGACGCCCCGGATAGCAGCGCACCACGGGGCCCGCTAAACACTACCGTCACAGTTGATGGGTTGGTCGACGGCACGCAGGGTTATGTCACCCTCGCGGCGGTTGATGTGGGCATTCTGAACCTCACTGGCTTTGACAGCCCCGACCCGTCCGAACACTATTTCGGACAACGTCGCCTAGGCGTGGAAATTCGCGACATTTACGGACGTTTGATTGACGGCATGAATGGGGCCGCCGGTCAGGTCAGATCGGGTGGTGATTCCAGCTTTGGCATGCAAATGCAATCACCCCCACCAACCGAAGAACTGGTCGCCTATTTCAGTGGCCCAGTCACGGTTGGGCCGGATGGCACCGCCGATGTCAGCTTTGACATCCCGGATTTCAACGGAACAGTGCGGTTGATGGCCGTTGCGTGGTCAGATGGTGCTGTTGGTCAGGCAGAAGATGATGTTCTGGTCCGTGATCCGGTTGTGGTGACGGCGTCTGTGCCTCGGTTCCTTGCACCGGGCGACACAAGCCGGTTGTTGTTGGAAATCATCCATGCGGACGGCCCTGCCGGGAAAATGGGTCTCATGATCTCGGCACGTGGTGTCACGGTTGAGGCAAACACACCTGAACAAATTGATCTGGCCGCTGGTCAAAAAGTGACCCTTGATTTGCCGATCAAGGCCGTTTCAGCAGGTAATCATTTCATGACCATCACGCTCACCACTCCGGATGGAAAGCAACTAACCAAGAGCGTCAACGTGCCAGTACGGTCAAACGATCCGGCCGTGTCCACAACGCGCCGGTTCTCTTTGGGGGCGGGTGACACGTTCAGGCTGGACCACGAAGTCTTTGCTGGTCTGGTTGAAGGTTCTGGACAAGCAGTTGTTTCAGCCGGGCCATTGGCCAGTCTGAATGCACCTGCATTGTTGCAAGCATTGGACCGGTATCCTTATGGCTGCACCGAACAGGTGACGTCACGGGCGATGCCACTCCTCTACTTCAATCAGGTTGCCCAAACCCTTGGCCTTGGCAATGCGGATCAGATCGAAAAGCGTATTGATCAATCCATCAAACGGGTTCTGGCCCGTCAGGCCAGCAACGGGGCCTTTGGCCTGTGGCGCGCGCAATCCGGTGATTTCTGGTTGGATGCCTATGTTGGTGATTTCCTGTCACGTGCCCGCGCTGAAGGGCATAACGTGCCTGATCAGGCCTTTGCGATGGCAATGGACAACATTCGCAACCGAATCAACTATGCCCCTGATTTCGACAGTGGTGGAGAGGACATCGCTTATGCATTGATGGTTCTGGCCCGCGAAGGCGCGGCCAGCATGGGGGACCTGCGGTATTACGCGGACGTGAAGGCCGATGCCTTTGCCACCCCACTTGCCATGGCCCAACTGGGTGCGGCACTTGCATCATATGGCGACCAAACCCGCGCGGATCGGATGTTCCGCAGCGCCGTTGTCAAAATGGAGCAACCTGTTGAAAAAGAACGCCACGTATGGCGATCCGACTACGGTACGCGGTATCGCGACAAGGCTGGTGTTCTAGCGTTGATCGTTGAGGCCAAAAGCAGTGTCGTTGATCTGGTTCAAATGACCGACGCGCTGCGTGGCGCGGGCCCGTATATGTCCACACAGGAACAGGCCTGGACATT
>Ga0209344_10002940_pt1 | contig 17742 bp, 15 predicted proteins | sample Cruoilmetagenom6_FD_187293 | JGI IMG/M metagenome (GOLD analysis project Ga0209344, IMG submission 187293) | Oil polluted marine microbial communities from Coal Oil Point, Santa Barbara, California, USA - Santa Barbara Oil Seep Sample 6 (SPAdes)... | ecosystem: Environmental > Aquatic > Marine... | reverse complement strand
CCGTAGGTTATTGCCGCCGCAACGCCACGCACAACCTCGGACACGCGTTCGATCGCATCGCGCACCCGGATCGCGGTGATATTGGGGTAAGCGCCTGCCAGATCGCGCAGAATTTCTGCCTCGGATTGTTCGTCGGCATAGATCGTCGCAATATGGGTATGGGGCGCACCGGCAATTGCCGCAGGATTAATTGATAAAACAAACCCCATTCCGGCACTGGAAAAATCGACCTCGCGAAAGCTGGTGATTTCCGCTTTTATATCGCGACCAAGCACGTTCAGGGTTATGGTATCGCCAAGGGCCAAACCAATTTCCATCGCTTCATTTGCTGCAAAACTGATTTGCGGCGGGCCATCGTAACCTGCCGGCCACCATTCGCCCTGGGTTACTGTTGCGCCCTCGGGCCGGGCATCGGAATAGGTTATGCCGCGATCCCCGGAGACAACCCAGTGATCGCCTGCAACCTCGCGTGCCGGGCGTCCGTTGATCTGGCTGACAACCCCGCGCAGCATCGGCGCGGTTTGGATTTTGTCAACACCCGCATCGCTTTCCAGCCGCTCAAGAAACCCGTCCAACTGGCTGGTTTGGATATCCAGAACGAAATAGGACGGCGCGACCTTTGGAAGATCACGGGCGATTGCACCACGAAGGTTGGAATCGATTTGCCCGACTGCCGCCAGAACCGACAGGCCGAGGCCAAGCGACAGAACGACGGATGTCGCATCTGCACCCGGCCCGCCGACCGACGCCAGCGCCAGCCGCAAGGATGTCCGCCCCTGCAACAGCTTTGCATGGGATACCCGGCGTGCCAGCCAGCGCGTGGCCAATGCGGACACAACCAACGCAAAGAAAGCTGCGGAAATTCCGAAGGCTGCCCAAACGGTTATCCTTACTTCACCGGAAAAAACCGTGGCCGCCCAGATTAAGGCGACCAGCAACACCCCGGTCAGCACCACATATCTGGCCCGCGGCATCCCTTGCAGCCCAAGGTTGGCGTCACGAAACAAAGTGGCTGCGCGAATATTTTCTGTCCGTGCAAGCGGCCAGAGCGTGAATATTGCAGCCGTCAGCGCGCCGTAAAGCGCCGCCTCGAACAGCGGCATCGGGTAGATTGCAATCGCAGAGGGCACCGGCAGGCTTGCCTCAATGATCGGTGCCAGTGCAAGTGGAACCGAAGCGCCCAGCACCAAGCCAATAACAATGCCAAGTGCGCTTAGCACGCCGATTTGCAGCATATAAACTTGGAAAATCGTGCGCCCGTCCGCACCCAGCGATTTCAGCGTCGCAATCACCGGAACTTTTTCGTCCAGATAGGAACGAACCGCCGCGGACACTCCGACACCGCCGACCGCAAGCCCTGCCAGTCCGACAAGGATCAAAAAGGTGCTCAACCGTTCGATAAACCGCGTGGCCCCCGGCGCGCCATTTCGCCGGTCATTCCAGCGAAATCCGCCCTCGCCAACCGCTGCCCGGGCTTCATGTTCAAGATTATCCAGATCGACCCCATCGGGCAAACGCAGGCGGTAACCGGCTTCAAATAAAGTACCCGGCTGCAACAGCCCCGAGGTCGCCAGATCAACCCGGCGCACAATTGTCCGCGGACCAAAGCTGAAACCACCGGCGTTGTCAGGTTCCCTTTCCAGAATTGCGGTCATCGCGAAGGGCTGTTCGCCAAGCTTGAAAATGTCGCCCACCTCCAAACCAAGCCGGTCGGCAAGCACACGGTCCATCACACCACCGGGCATTCCATTGCGACCGTCAAGGGCCTCAGAAAGCGGCATATCCGGAGCCAGACGAACAGATCCGTAAAGCGGGTATGCGTCGTCGACGGCTTTCACCTGAGTCAAGCCGCGTTCGGCCCCCGATGGCTGATCGACAGCGGCCATTGAGCGAAAATCGACGACCTCTGAAACGGCAGTCGCCTTTTGCGCCATCCAGTCACGTTCTTGCGCGCTTGCAGATCTGTAGGTCAGTTCAATTTCGGCGTCACCGCCAAGCAGCGTCGCGCCCTCTTGCGCCAGGCCCTGCTCGATGCTTTCGCGCACCGAGCCTACGGCGGCGATTGCCGCCACTCCAAGTGCCAGACAGGTAAGAAACACGCGAAACCCCGACAACCCACCGCGCAGTTCGCGCCGGGCAATTCGGGCTGCGACTGACAGGCTCATTCAGCCGCTTCCGCGATCAGGCCATCGCTCAGATGGACCACGCGATCGCAGCGCGCTGCCAATTCCGGGGCATGGGTTACCAGCACCAATGTCGCGCCGTGGCGATCGCGCAAACCAAACAGAATATCCATGATCGCCTGCCCGGTTACCCCGTCAAGATTACCGGTCGGTTCATCTGCCAGCAGTATCGTCGGTCGCGGCGCGGCAGCGCGTGCCAGCGCCACCCGTTGTTGTTCGCCGCCAGACATCTGCGAAGGATAATGATCTGCCCGATCCCCCAAGCCAACCGCCGCCAGCTCGCTAGCGCTGCGCTCGAACGCATCCGTAACACCGGCCAATTCCAACGGCGTGGCAACATTTTCCAACGCCGTCATTGTCGGGATAAGGTGGAATGATTGAAAGACCACACCCATATGATCCCTGCGAAACCGGGCCAATGCGTCTTCGTCCATGGACGTCAGATCGTGGTCCAGAACCGAAACCACACCGCCGGTGGCCTTTTCCAACCCGCCGAGCAACATCAGGAGCGATGATTTGCCCGATCCGGACGGACCAACCAGCCCGACAGTTTCGCCATTTGCAATGTCTAGATTGATCCCGCGAAGGATATCGACCACACCAGCATTCGAAGCCAAACTAAGCCGGGCATCTTTCAGGGAAATAATCGTGTCGGACATAATGAACTTTCTCAAAAAGCAATTTCATACTCGATATGGGGTAATTGCCCGGGCCCGCAACCTGTCGTTGGCATTTTTTGTCATTCTTGCAACCATCAGTTTTGGCGTGCGCGCTGGCGCTGAACCCATCACAATCGCAGCACTCGGTGACAGTCTGGTGCAGGGCTATGGGCTGCCCCCGGAACACGGTTTTGTGCCGCAATTGCAATCTTGGCTGGATGTGCATGAAATTGACGCCACTGTGACAAACGCGGGTGTGTCTGGCGACACCACTGCGGGTGGGCTTTCGCGTGTGGACTGGACGCTAACGCCCGACGTTGATGCATTGATCGTCGCCCTTGGCGGCAATGATGCATTGCGGGGGCTGGACCCTACCGTGTCGCGCGAAAACCTGCACGGGATTCTTCAGGTAGCGGCGCAAAAGGACATTCCGGTTCTATTGGTCGGCATTGCCGCGCCAGCAAATTACGGTACCGAATACAAAACCGAATTCGATGCAAACTATCCGGCTCTGGCAAGCAAATTTGACACGCTGCTTTACCCAAGCTTCCTGTCGGTACTGTTGTCGCGATCGGACCAAGCCGAAACATTGCGCACGTTAATGCAAGGTGACGCTATTCACCCAAACAAAGACGGTGTCAGCCTTATCGTTGAAGATATTGCACCGATGGTCGTCCGGCTTTTTGACCGCGCAGCGGGCGCACAATAACCGGTCAGGGTTTGGGCTTGTCGTCGTAATCCTCGGTCAGAAACCGCTGGCTGTCGCCGTCTGGATCATCAAACTGCCGGGTTTTCAGCGCCCAGAAAAAGCCCACAAGGGCCAGACCACCCAATATCAGAGATATCGGGATTAAATAGACCAACACGTTCATTTTCGCCCCAACCGCAGTGCGTTAAGCGATACCGAGATTGAAGACGCCGACATCGCCAGCGCGGCAAACAGCGGTGTCGCAAACCCGGCAAGCGCCAATGGAATAGCGACCAAGTTATAAATTGCGGCGATGGCAAAGTTTTCCTTGATCCGCCGGGTCGCAGATTTGGCGACACTCACCGCCTGCGCCACTGGTTCAAGCGAGTTCCCAAGTAAAACGATATCAGACACAACCCGAGCGGCCTCCAGTGCCGAAGCGGGCGAGATTGACGCATGCGCCGAGGCCAGCGCCGCCGTGTCATTTAGCCCGTCGCCTACCATCAGAACCTTGCGACCTGCGCTGGATAAAATGGCGATACGGGCCGCCTTGTCCTCGGGTAGCATATGCGCTTCCCAAGCGGAAATACCCACGCGTTCGGCCACATCAGCCACAGCCCCGCTCACGTCGCCTGACAGTAATACAATATCCAAGCCACGCGCACTCAGCGCGGCAATTGTGTCGCGTGCACCGGGGCGCAGGGCATCACAGAATGTGAAGGCAACGGGCGCGTTGTCGCCGGTTTTCAGATAGGTTGCGGTCACCTGTGAAGGCACGGCCCCGACCCAACCGGGTCGGCCCAACCGCACTATTTCGCCGTTCAGAAATCCCTTGATGCCCTGCCCCGGCTCTTCGGTGATGTCAGAAACCGGTGCCGGTTTGATGCCCGCCGCAGATGCCGCGCGCGCAAGCGCAACCGCCAATGGATGGCCCGACCCTTCGGCTAAAGCGCAGGCGACGGCCATTTCGGTTTCAGAATATTGCGCCAGATTTTCAAGCTCTGGCGCACCCATTGTCAAGGTTCCGGTTTTGTCAAAAACGACGGTATCGACCTGCGCCAATCGTTCCATCGCGGTGGCATTCTTGACCAACATTCCAGCGCGAAACAACCGGCCCGAAGCCGCCGTTGCAACCGCAGGAACCGCCAGCCCAAGCGCACAGGGGCAGGTGATAATCAGCACCGCAACCGCGATATTCATTGACAAGCGCGCATCACCGCTGGCCCAGAACCAGCCCACGAACGCAACAAATGCCAATGTATGAACCAAGGGCGCGTAGATCCGCGCAGCCTTATCGGCCAGCGATGTATAGCGGTTGCGCCCGCTTTCCGCGATCGCCACTAGGTTCGCCATGCGCCGCAGCGATGTGTCCTGCCCCGCAGCGCTTACGCGCACGATTAATGGCCCCGTCAGGTTGACCTCTCCGGCACTTACGGCGGTGTCCGGGCCAGCGGCGACCGGCTGGCTTTCACCGGTTAGCAGCGAGCGGTCCAATTCACTGTTGCCACTTACAATGACCCCATCGACAGGCAAACGCGCGCCCGGCAGCACCCGAATTCGATCACCAACTGAAAGCTCGACCACGGCAATAGGCTCGCCGTTTTCATCCAGCGTGCGCGGCACTTCCAGGGCTGTCAGTTCTTCGGCGGCAGAGCGCGCAACAGAACGTGTCCGGTGATCAAGATAACGCCCAGCCAGCAGGAAGAACGTCAGCGACAGGGCCGCGTCAAAATAGGCATGCTGACCACCCAAAGAAGTTTCATAAATCGACATGCCCGCCGCCAGAATGATCGCCAGCGAAATCGGCACGTCCATATTCAGGCGTCGCACCCGAAGCGCTGACCATGCATTGACAAAAAACGGTTGGGCAGAAAATGCGATTGTCGGCAGCGCAATCGCGCCCGAAATCCAGTGAAACATGTCCCGCGTCGCTTCGGTTGCGCCTGACCAGACCGCAACCGACAGCAGCATCACGTTCATCATCGCAAAGCCCGCGACCGCCAGCCGCATCAACAGAGCCCTGCCCTGCTTATCAGTTTGGGTGGCAGACAGCGCGACACCGTCAAGTTCCCGTGCTTCATATCCAGCACGCGCCAGCGCATCGACCAACTGACGTGGCTCGACCCCAGTGTCGGCCTCAATAGTGGCTCGTTTCAGGGTCAGGTTGACCCTTGCCGAATTGACACCCGGTTCCGCCATCAGCGCGCGTTCAACGGCAGAAATACAACCGCCGCAATGGATGCCGGGCAATGCTAGATAAAGGGCTTCGTGTGTTGGGATGCTGTCAGCCGACACCGCCTGCGCCATTGGCGCCACTGCACAGGCCGGGCAGGCTGCTATCTGCGGCGCAGCTGTCACGATTTGCGGCCAACATAAAGCGCCAATAGCTGGCGAAACGCTGTGCCGTCATGTCCAGTGGCCAGCAACCGCAGATTCCAATTTCCGGGGCCAAGATCGACGTTGGCCGTGTGTGCTTTGCCATCAAATTCGAAGGCCGGAATCTGGTCTTCGCCCACGTGGGTTGCGCGGCCCAATGTCGCCTTCAGGCTGGCCGGTTGAACCGGCTGACCGGCTTTGTCGGTAATGGAAAGGCGCAATACGCCATTCTCGACCACCGCGCGGGCAGTCCACCCCAAAGAAATTTGCGCTGCACGGTCACGATCAAAGCTTTGCGAGGCAACATAGGAATTCTTGGTAACCAGTCCCGGAAATGTGGAAATTGCCTTAACGGCCAACATTATATTCACGCCGATGACCACGCCGAACGCCGCCAAGAATATGAAAAACACTTTACGTCCTGTGACCACTTTTTGCGTCATCGTCCGCTCCCATGGAAAACCGAGTTCGTGAATGCCCGATCATCGTTCACCGTATCACGCACCCAAAACCGCACGTCAGTTGTTTTGTTGTTCGCTGCGGCATTTTCTGGCGGAGCAATCACATAGACGCGTTGCAACAGGGTATCATCAGCCGGAACAAGCACCGATTTGCCGTCTTCAGAACCTTCAAGTCTGATCGTCAGTTGCGCTTCGGAACTTACCGTCATTTCAAAAACCCGGTCATCGCCATGCTTGTTAAGCAGTCGAACATCATAGGCATTGCGTATTGATCCATCCGACATTGTCACAAATAGCGGGTTTCGCACCGGGGCAACCGATAAATCAATTTCGGGCCGGATAAACAAGGCAAATACTAACCCAAACCCGACAAGCGACCAAAGCACTGTATACAGGATTGTGCGCGGACGCAGGACGTGCTTCCAAACCTTCTTGGGTTCCTTGCCGGCTATTTCCGCCGTTTCATCGGTCAGCGCCATATAGTCGATCAACCCGCGCGGTTTGCCAATTTTGTCCATCACATCATCGCAGGCGTCGATACATAGGGCGCAGGTGATACATTCCAGTTGCTGGCCCTCGCGAATATCAATGCCCATGGGGCAGACGTTCACGCATGCACTACAGTCGATACAATCACCCAGCTTGTCGGCGTCGGCAGCTTTTCTATGCTTGCCGCGCGGTTCACCGCGCCAACTGCGATACGCAACGGTCAGGGTGTCCTGATCCATCATCGCAGCCTGGATCCGCGGCCATGGGCACATGTAAATGCAAATCTGTTCGCGAGCAAAGCCGCCAAACAAAACCGTTGTCAGTGTCAAAAAGGCGATGGTCGTATAGGCGATTGGATGGGCGTTGAACGTTAACAAATCGGCAAGCAATGCAGGTGCGTCCGTAAAATAAAACACCCAGGCACCGCCGGTGGCCAGTCCAATCAAAGCCCAGATAATCCATTTGGCTATCCGCAATCGCCACTTGCGAAAGTCCCACTTGGATTTCCATAATCTGACCCGCGCGTTTCGGTCACCCTCGATCCAGCGTTCAACCAGTATGAACAGGTCGGTCCAAACCGTCTGTGGGCAGGCATAGCCACACCAGACACGACCCAGCGCCGACGTAAAAAGAAAAAGGCCGAGCCCCGCCATAATCAACAATCCAGCAATGAAATAAAATTCATGCGGCCAGATTTCGATCCAGAAAAAGAAAAAGCGGCGCCCGGCTAAGTCGACCAGGATAGCCTGGTCTGGGAGATTCTCGCCCCTGTCCCAGCGGATCCAGGGGGCTAAATAGTACACACCCAATGTGGCGAGCATAATCCACCACTTGAGAAATCGAAATTTACCAGACACACGACGTGGAAACACGGGTTCCCGCGCCGCATAGAGTGATGCCTGATCGTCCGAAGGAGACATAAAATTCGTCCAGTCACTGTTCGCGTCGGCTTGTTATGGGGTGGTTCGACCGGGCCGACTTTGACTTAGGTCAAAGGTAGATCGAGACCGTGTAAATCCAACGCTGTGAAGTTTGTAGGATCAACGTTTCAGACACAACAGGTTTTGCACGCAAAAGTCAGCTACAGTTGGCCTCAGCAATCGCCCCAAAAGATGGCGGATATCGACTGGCTCCGACCAGCCAGGCAACACGGGTTTCGTCCCAGCCATTGATAAATGACCAGACGACGGATCCATCCGGGGTGACTTCAAACGCGCGACCGGCATCTGTTTCGGCAATCAGGATATTGCCATTTCTCAACACCTGATGCTTGCCCCGGTATTGCGTGTAGAATTTGTTTCTTTCATCTGAGCGATAGCGAGTCGTCCAGGTTCTAGTTGCCGGATCAATTTCCACGATCCGGCTACCGCCACGATTGCCTAAAAATCCGTTTTCGGCGCCTGCCTGAACCGATACACGATTGTCCAAAACCGTGATTTTTCCGTCTGGCTGAAAATCGGGATCATGCTGGCCCAGCATCGGCCCGCTAAAGCTCCATTTCAGAGTATGGTTTTTACCATCCACAACCCACAACTGGTGCAAATTTCTGGACGACGCCAGAATATCGCCCGGCTCAAACATCGGGAAAGCAGATGCCATTTGGTCACTCAGGACTTCCACATCATTTAGGTGGAATACATCGCCAAGCTGGTCCTCATGACGTTGCGCCAGCCCAAACTGATCCGATTTCAGCAACACTTCAAACAGATTAAATTCCGAAATCTTCTGACCTGTCGCCGGGTCAAATTCCGCAATGCTGTCAAATACAAACGGAAGCGGCGAATACAGCGGATCGCGCTGCTCTTCAGCCAAGGTTGGCGCCCAGATTGCGCCAGAATCGTCAATGAAAACAGAGTGATGGCTTCTATCCTTATTGCGCCAAAGGATGTTCCCACAAACGTCAAACCGGACGACACCACGCCCATCAAAATTTGCAACCACATCGCCGTTTTCGTAAAGATGCGCGCCATGGATCAACGCATGAAACTTGTGTTTCATCTCGTCCGGAGCGACGTTGAAAAAATTGATCGGCCACTGGTGCAGCAGGGCTCCATCGGCGGCGTATAAACGAAAGCCCAATACGTCGCCAAATAAGCCGGATACAAACGTAACGCCAGGCTGCATGTGTTCCGGCTTGGAGACGACAACGCCATCACCCGCCTGTGTTCGCACTCTTAGGTGCTGGGTGGGTGTATCGGCGAAATAGGCCTTCCAGTTTGTTTTGAGGTCTTTCAGTTCACCGATGACCGCAGCAATATGGCGTGCCGGGGGTTTGTCCAAAATGCCAAGCGAAACACCCAGAGAAAAGGTAAGTATAAAGGCAGCAATCGTGGCCAAGGCCAAAAACCCGAATCGCTTGATCCATTCAAACAATCATTCACCCCCCGTGCGAATTACGCGAATACATGGCCTGACAGGGATAAACCGTTCAAAGCGCGATTCGTTCAACAGGGATGTTAACAGCATCGACCCCAAAGTAACGCGCGAACAGGACTTGGGGTCGATGCTTTATCCGGGTGTATTGCTACAACCAGACCTCGATTAGCCTATTCGCCACCTCCGAGCTGGTGCACATAGGCTGCAACTGCGTTGACTTGCGCATCGGACAATCGCGGGCCCCAGGCTGGCATAACCCCGAACCGGCTGGTGGTGACCGTGGCCGTGATGGTTTCAGCGTCACCGCCATAAAGCCAGATCGCATCGGTCAGATTGGGCGCGCCCTGATCGCGGTCACCTGTGCCGTCTTCCATGTGGCAGGACGCACAGTTTTCCTCGAACACGACAGCACCCGCTGTTGCCAGATCAGCGTTATGTTCCTGTCCTGTCAGCGACAACACATGGTTAACGACCTGAACGATCTCTTCTTCTTCAAGAAACTCGCCAAAGGCTGGCATTTCCGAATAATGCGCATCGTCCGTATCATTGCGAACCCCGTGACGGACCGTATAGGCAACCGCCTCGATGTCGCCGCCCCAAAGCCAGTCGTCGTCAAGCAGATTGGGGTATCCCTTGGCGCCCGCTGCACCCGAGCCATGACATTGGGAACAATTGGTTCGAAAAACCGCCGCGCCCGCGTTCACTGCATAGGTGTGCAATTCTGTATCTGCCGACATGGTCGTCAGATCGGCGGCAGCCAGTTTAGCTTCGATCGCGGCATTGGCCTTGTTAACGGACTCGATTTCAGCGGCAACTTCGGCGCGTGTCGAAAAACCAAGCACGCCTTTTGTGGCCCCGTTAATCAACGGCCAGGCCGGGTAGGCAATCATATACAGAATGCCCCAGACAATGGTTGCGTAAAACGTCCACACCCACCAGCGCGGCAACGGATTGTTAAACTCTTCGATTCCGTCCCAACTGTGGCCAGTCGTTTCAACTTCTTTTTGCTCTGGCTTTTTGCTCATTTCTTGGGCTCCTCGGCGGCCGGATCTGCGGCGGGCTTTTTGTCATGCCGGAACGGAATATCGCTTGCGTCTGCGTGAACGCTCTTGCTGCCGGGGCGCCACGCCCAGACGATCACGCCCAGGAAAAACAAAACCATCAGCAGCAGTACCCAACTGTCGGCGATTTCACGTAAGAATGAATATGTGTCCATGATCGCCTCCTATCGGCTTGGGTCTGGAATGAAGGTCGAGAAATCGACCAATGTGCCAAGCATTTGCATGTAAGCAATCAGCGCATCCATTTCGGAAATGCCCGGTGCACCGTCAAAGTTTCGCACCTGTGCGCCGGGGTAACGTTCCAGCAGCGCGTCATAATCGCTGTCCGGATCGGCCTGAGCCTTGAAATCAGCCTGCGCCGTTTCGATCATCTCATCGCTGTAAGGCACACCGACCAGACGATGCGTCTGCACCAGTTCGCCGACATATTCGCCGTCGAGCAAAGTGTCCGATAGAAAGCCGTATTTCGGCATCACCGATTCGGGCACCACCGATTGTGGGTCGGTCATGTGATCCAGATGCCATTCGTCAGAATAGCGTCCGCCAACACGCGCCAGATCCGGCCCGGTTCGTTTGGATCCCCACTGGAACGGATGGTCATACATCGATTCTGCTGCCAGCGAATAATGGCCGTAACGCTCTACCTCATCGCGCAACGGGCGTATCATCTGGCTGTGGCAGACGTAGCACCCTTCGCGGATGTAGATATCACGACCGGTCAATTCCAACGGCGAATAGGGGCGCATGCCGTCGACTTTCTCGATCGTGTTTTCGAGATAATACAGTGGTGCAATTTCGACGATGCCGCCGACAGAGACCACCAACAAGCTGCAAACCAACAGTAAGGTGCCGTTTCGTTCAAGAGCTTTGTGTTTGTCCAGAATACCCATGTCTCCGGCCCTCCTTATTCAGCCGGAGCCATGGCAGGTGTATCGGCTTTTGCCGGCACCCTGCGCACAGTCATCCAGAGATTGTAGCACATGATGATCGCACCAGCGAGGAACAAGATCCCGCCCAAACCGCGGACCACATACATTGGGAACTTAGCACCAACGGTATCAGCGAATGAATTCACCAAAAAGCCGTTTGCGTCCACTTCGCGCCACATCAGGCCTTCCATGATCCCGGTGACCCACATCGAAGATGCGTAAAGAATGATCCCGATTGTCGCGAGCCAAAAGTGCCAGTTGACCAGCGACAGACTATACAGTCGCTCGCGGTTCCACAGCTTCGGCGTCAGGAAATAAAGTGCACCAAACGAAATCATACCGTTCCAGCCAAGCGCGCCGGAATGAACGTGACCAATGGTCCAGTCGGTATAATGGGACAGTGCATTCACCGCACGGATCGACATCACCGGCCCCTCAAAGGTCGACATGCCGTAAAAACCGAGCGACAGAACCATAATCCGCAGGACCGGGTCTGTTCTAAGCTTGTCCCAGGCACCGCTGAGCGTCATCAACCCGTTAATCATACCACCCCAAGACGGCATCCACAGGATGATCGAAAACACCATGCCAAGCGTCGAGGCCCAATCGGGCAAAGCCGTGTAATGCAAGTGGTGTGGGCCAGCCCAGATATATAGAAACGTTAGCGCCCAGAAATGAACGATGGACAGTTTATAGCTATAAACCGGACGGTCAGCTTGTTTAGGAACAAAATAGTACATCATCCCCAGAAAACCCGACGTCAGGAAAAACCCGACTGCGTTGTGGCCATACCACCACTGGGTCATCGCGTCCTGCACACCCGAGAACACCTGAACCGATTTGGACCCGAAGATCGAAACCGGGATGGAAATATTATTGGTGATATGCAGCATCGCCACAGTCACGATGAAAGACAGGGTAAACCAGTTGGCCACGTAGATGTGGCGTTCTTTTCGGGTAAGGATCGTGCCCATGAACACCAGCAGATATGACACCCAGACAATCGCCAGCCAGATATCCACATACCACTCAGGCTCGGCGTATTCTTTGGATTGCGTGGCCCCCAACAGATAGCCTGTGGCGGCCAACACGATGAATAGTTGATACCCCCAGAATACGAACCACGCATAATTCCCACCCCACAGTCGGACCGCGCTGGTCCGCTGAACAACATAAAAAGAGGTGGCTATAAGGGCGTTCCCGCCAAATGCAAAAATCACAGCGGATGTGTGCAGCGGCCGTAGCCGCCCGAAATTCGTATAACCTTCGGCCCATTCGATATTTAGCGACGGAAATGCCAGCTGAAATGCAATATAGGTTCCGACAAGGAACCCAACCACGCCCCAGAACGCGGTTGCAATAACCCCTGCCCTTACGACGCCATCCATATATTCCAATGAGGGGGGCGGACTTGGCTCATCGGTTCTTCGAACCGTCCAAAGGAACAGCCCTCCGGCTACAAGCATGATGATGATTGCATGAACCTGATATGGCAGGTCGCGCCCAAAATTAGCGGCGATCGCCGCCAAAAGCGTAATCAGCCCCAAGGCAATCAGTTTCAGATAGTTCCACATTCGTTGTCCCCTGTCCTGCACAGACCAAAGCTGTGCGTTCGCCAAAGCAAATTCGATTTTCTTTTGTCTGTGCAATGCTAACGGATATTCCGCATTGATCCATGTCAAAACCCTCGCCCTGAGGGGTTGATCGAGGTCAAAGCGGAAAAATATATTTCCAGGATGCTGGTTGTGAATAGTATCGAATAAAATTGGGAGATAGGCACATGGCATATAAATCGATCACAACTATTATTACTGATCCCGTCGCCGAACGAGCGGCGCTGGATGCCGCGATAGAGTTGACGGCACGTGAAGGTGGGCATCTGGAGGTGCTGTGCCTTGGTGTTGATCGAACCCAACCCGGCATCTATTATTCGGGCACCAGCGCAATTGCGATGCAGACTTCGCTGGCCGAAGCCGACGAAGCGGCAGCAAATGTCCAAAAAGAAGTGAAAGCAATTTTGGATGCCGCAGGTAGCGTAGGGGAAACACACCCGATTGCGGCGCAGACCGGAAGTCTAGCCCAGATTCTGGGTAATTATACGCGACTGTCTGATATTGCGGTTTTGCCAAAGCCATACGGTGACGACCGCGAACACGAGCACGAAGCAATCGTTGAAGCGGCGCTATTTGATGCCCGCGTTCCAGTTTTGATCATTCCGCCGAATACAAAACTGCCAGCAAGCCTTGATACAATCGTCGTGGCTTGGAATGAAAGCCGCGAATCCTTAATCGCCGTTCGCCATGCGTTGCCAATTTTGAAGAATGCAAAAGTCGTCAACATCACCATAATTGATCCACCGGTGCACGCGCCGGACCGGTCCGACCCTGGTGGCGCGCTTTCACAAATGTTGTCACGCCACGGCGTTACTGCCGAAGTCTCTATTCTGGCCAAAACGATGCCGCGCGTCTCTGAAGTGATTGAGCGTCACATGAACGATCTCAATGCCGATTTACTGGTGATGGGCGCTTATGGCCACTCACGCCTGCGCGAATCAATTCTTGGCGGCGCAACGCGCAATACGTTGCAGATGGCTGAAATGCCTGTGCTGATGGCGCATTAAGCCTTCCTAGGCCGGCATGCCGCCATCGGCGTCATCGCCGGTTTCAGACATCAACACCCGGAAATCCGGAATATGGACCTGACGGTTGCCCACCAGTTCAATTACACCGTCCCGCTTCAATGCTGAAATCTGGCGACTTACAGTTTCAAGGGTCAATCCAAGATAGTCGGCCATTGCTTCGCGCGTCAGGGGCAGTTCGAAACGAGCGGCATTTCCCACTTGGCTTAATTGTAGCTTGGATTCCCGCCGCGCGATTATCGCAATCAGGCTGGCAATTTTTTCCCGGGCGGTTTTCCGGCCCAGAACCAGCATCCATTCACGCGCTGCATCCAATTCGTCCAGCGTCATTTCCAGCAGACGCTGGGACACGTTGGGTGTCACGGACAGCAGTTTTTCGAATGGCCTGCGACGAAAACAACAAAGCGTCAGATCAGACACGGCTGTCACATCAAACGGTGTTATTTCCCGACCCGGCCGACCCAAAAAATCGGACGGCAGCAAAAGCCCGACCATTTGCGTGCGCCCGTCTTCCATGGTCTGGGTCAGGGAAGCGATCCCTGTCACCACCGAAGCCACGAAATCCAACTGATCGCCGGACCAGACGACCGGCTGGCCTGCTTCGTAGTTGCGATAATACTTAATTTTGTCCAGCTCTAACAATTCGTCGGGCTCACAACGGGCGCAAACGGCCCGGTGACGGATCGGGCATGTTCCGCAATCACGCGAATTGAAGGTCGGTATGTCCAAGTCGCTGGTCCCTTATTGATCTGGATCAAAGTGTTCGCTGTGCCTAATAACGCAGTTTAGGCGAATGTCGACTCTCTCGCAACTTAGAGAACTGGGGCTCTTTGATGCCCGGGTTCCCCGCTACACCAGCTATCCCACGGCGCCGCAGTTTTCTGCAAGCGTTGACGCGAAGCTGACGGACGACTGGATCCGCGCGATTCCGGCCGGATCAAAGGTTTCGCTTTATGCGCATGTGCCATTTTGCAAACGCCTGTGTTGGTTCTGCGCCTGCCGCACTCAGGGCACAACAACGCTTTCCCCGGTTCAGGCCTATATAGAAACACTGGAACAGGAACTGGGCACCATAGCTGAACGTCTGGCCGACGGGATTTGCATCGAGCATCTGCACTGGGGCGGCGGCACGCCAACGATTCTTCCCGCCGAAACGATCGCCCGGCTTGCCGACACGATTCTTGGCCACATCCCATTGGCCGAAGGCGCGCAGTTCTCGGTTGAAATTGATCCAAATGAGATTGACGACGCCCGTCTGGACGCACTTGCGGCAGCAGGCATGAACCGGGCGTCAATCGGCGTGCAGGATTTTGACCCGCTCATTCAAGAGACCATCGGTCGAATTCAGAGTTATGAAGTTACGCACAAGGCGGTCGAGGCGCTGCGCGAACGCGGGATCGACAGCCTCAACATGGATATCCTTTACGGCCTGCCACACCAAACCAATGCCGGGATTTCCGAAAGTGTGCAAAAGGTCCTATCACTGTCGCCAGATCGCGTCGCGCTTTACGGTTATGCCCATGTTCCCTGGATGGCAAAACGTCAAACGATGATCCCCACGGATGTCCTGCCAACCCCGGAAGAACGCCTTGAACTATTTGACACCGCCCGACAGCTATTTTTGGCGGATGGCTACGAAGAAATCGGCATCGACCATTTTTCCCGGCCCGATGACGGGCTGGCCACAGCACAGAAAAGCGGGCAACTGCGCCGCAACTTTCAAGGCTACACCGAGGATAAATCGCAGACATTGATCGGCATCGGTGCTTCGGCCATTTCGCGCTATCCGGGCGGTTACGCGCAAAACAACCCTTCAACTTCGGCCTATCAGGGATTGGCAAGAGACGGGCAACTGGCCACCTCGCGCGGGCATGAATATGTGCGTGACGATCTGCTTCGCGCACGTCTGATCGAGGCTTTGATGTGTGATTTCGCCGTCTCTATCAGCGACATTGCGGCGCAGACGCACACATCACCGGACCATGTGCGGGACCTTTTGAACGATCTTCCACAGAATTTTCCGGGAATGATCTTATTTGGTCCGGAAAAGTTGGAAATATTGCCCCACGCCCGGCCACTGACACGGATGATCGCGCGCCATCTGGATGCCTACGACATGTCCCAGTCCGGCCACTCGCCCGCTGTCTGAATTTTCGGCTGGCGCTTAATCAGAATTCAGGCGAATTTGTGCGCGGACTGACCGGGGGCCTGCATGAAACTGCTTGACGAACTTGCCGAAATTCTGGGCCAGCAGCATGTGCTGACCGGGCCCGATGCGGCCAAATACAGCATCGACTGGATGAAAAAATACCCCAGCGATCCATTGGCCGTTCTGCGCCCCGCCAACACGGCGCAGGTGAGCGCGGTAATGAAACTGGCCAGCGCCAGCATGACGCCTGTCGTACCGATTTCAGGCAATACCGGGCTGGTAGGAGGCACCCAAACGCGTGGTGCTTTGATGATCTCGCTAGAGCGGTTGAACCAGATCCGTGAAATACGCCCGCAATCGCGGATTGCGATTGTGCAAAGCGGCGTCATTCTGGCAAATCTGCATGATGCTTGTGAACAACACGGGCTGACGTTTCCGCTGTTTTTTGGTGCGCGCGGCTCGGCGATGATAGGCGGCAACCTGTCCACCAACGCTGGTGGCTCGAACGTTTTGCGCTATGGAAACACCCGCAGTCTGGCGTTGGGGCTAGAGGTCGTATTGCCGGACGGCACAATCGCTAATCTGATGAGCGAACTGCACAAAGACAACACCGGCTTTGACCTTAAAAACCTGTTCATTGGGGCCGAAGGGACACTTGGAATAATTACTGCCGCCGTGCTGAAACTGGTTCCCAAACCGCGCGCCTATGCAACTGCAATGGTCGCCGTTGCATCCCTGCCGGCTGCACTGGTGTTGCTTAACCGCCTGCAGGATGAAACCGGGGGCATGGTCGAAGGATTCGAGTTCATGCCGCGCACCTATTTGGACCGGCTAAAACTGATCTTGCCTGCTCTTACGCCACCGCTTGGTTATGACCGGGACATGACCATTCTGGTGGAACTGGGCGCAACCGCACCGCGCGATGTCGCACCACTGGAAGACGGGTCGATCCCGGTGGTCAATTTTCTGGAAGACACGCTTGGCGCGTTGATCCAGGAAAATCTGGCCCAGGACGCGGTTGTTGCACGATCCGACGCGCAACGGATGGCAATGTGGAAAATTCGCGAATCTGCAGCAGAAATAATCCACTCGCGCAAACCCAACGTAGATACCGATATCGCTGTGCCGCTGGAAAAAGTGGATGCGTTCCTTGAGATCGCCCTGCGGCGGCTAAAAGATATCGACGCGGACGCCGAAACGATAACCGTCAGCCATCTGGGCGATGGCAACGTGCATTTCACAATCTGGCCCACGCGCGACGATGCAGAATTACTTGATGCCCTGCGCAATATGGTTGATGAAACTGCTGTCGATCTGGGTGGCTCGTTTTCCGCAGAACACGGGATCGGGCTAAGCAAACTTGGCTCTATGGCGCGCTTAAAGGACCCCGCGGCCCTAACGACCATGCAAAAGATCAAATCCGCGCTGGATCCGGACAACATCATGAATCCCGGCAAAGTCTTGCCCTGAATTCAATGCCAGTCGAAAAACCCGTCACCGGCGCGGCCTAGCAATTCTTTGCCCATGGCGCGGCCAAGTGCGGCGCCGTCTTCGACTGGGCAGGTCTGATCGTCGCTCAATGCCTGCGAGCCATCCGTGCGCAGTATTTCCCCGCGCAGGCGCAACGTTGTGCCGTCAATTTCTGCCAACCCTGCAATCGGCGTCTGGCAGGAACCATCCAGAGCGGCCAGAAACGCACGCTCGGCCGCCAGCCTCTGCCCGGTTTGCACATC
>Ga0209344_10002938_pt1 | contig 17747 bp, 19 predicted proteins | sample Cruoilmetagenom6_FD_187293 | JGI IMG/M metagenome (GOLD analysis project Ga0209344, IMG submission 187293) | Oil polluted marine microbial communities from Coal Oil Point, Santa Barbara, California, USA - Santa Barbara Oil Seep Sample 6 (SPAdes)... | ecosystem: Environmental > Aquatic > Marine... | reverse complement strand
CATCTGGTTAATTGTAGTACTCCTTATTATAGGATGGCTTGTAGGTTACTTCGGTTTCGGTGAAGCTGTTGGAAGCCTAATTCACATTTTACTGGTCTTAGCAATTATTGGTATTCTGTACCGATTGGCAACTGGCCGCAGACCTTAATCAATTTTAATTTTAACCCTTAAACAACAAACTAATATGAAAAAAGTATTCTTAATTTTATTTGCAGCAGGCTTGATGGCAACAAGCTTTACTAGCTGCCGCGAAAACAAAACCGTAGGCGACGAAATTGAAGACGTAGCGGACGATATTGAAGATGCTGTAGATTAATTTTATCTATATATCCATAAAAGTCCTTCCAGTTAATCTTGGGAGGGCTTTTTCTTTTTGGCCTCGTTTGCCACTATGGATTTCCATTCAGAATGTTTTTCAATATAATTCTTTGTGAAGGGACAAACGGGAATAACTTTCAGTCCTCTTAATTCTATTTGCAGTAAAACCTTTTCGGTCATTTCACTGGCTATACCCCTGCCCGAAAGTTCCTCGGGCACCTCGGTATGGTTTAAAGATAAAATACCGGGTTGCACAGAATATTCAATAATTGCCTTATAGCCATCAACCTCGGCTTCAAATCTATTTTCCTCTTTATTGTCAATTACACGCATGCCTTTGGGAGTTTATTGATTGAATACAATAAAAATACAAAAAATATGAAAGCCAAAAGTATTCCTTACTTTTACAAAAAAACTTATCAATTTATGAAGATCATCTGTACCGCAATATTAGTAATGGTAGCCCTAGCCGGCTGCAATAACAATCAAAAGTCAATACAGGAAGCTTCCGCCGAAAAATCATTTATGAACAGTGACTCACTGAGCAACCTCACTAATGCCCAACGCATTACAAATGCGAATGGTTACGAAGCGTGGAAAGATGTTTCAGAAATCTCATTTACCTTTAATGTGGATCGCGGCGGGAATCATTTGGAACGCTCGTGGATCTGGAATCCTAAGACAAGTGATATAAAAATGGTTTCCCAAAAAGACACCGTACGTTATAACAGAACCAATATGGACAGTCTGAGCATGAAAACTGACGCAGCCTTTATAAACGATAAATACTGGCTTCTCGCCCCCTTTCAATTGGTCTGGGATGATGGAATTACAGTTTCAGAGAAAGAACATACCGTGGCGCCCATTTCCAAAGACACCCTAAGCCAACTCACCATCGTTTATGGAAATGAGGGAGGCTATACGCCCGGCGATGCATACGATTTTTTTTATGATGAAAATTTCGAAATAAAAGAATGGAACTATAGAAAAGGAAATGCCGAAACTCCCTCTATGAGTACTACTTGGGAGGATTATGAAAATTTCAACGGAATAGAAATTGCAAAAATGCACAAGGACAGCACGGGTAACTTCAAATTGTATTTTACCGATATTTCGGTGAAAAAATAAGCTTGTAATTAATTCCTATTTTTGTTAAAAGCCAAAACCCAACCCATTCAAATGTTTCAAAATTCTTTAGAATACGCAAAAAAGCAAGATGCCGATGATACTTTGGCCGCTTTCCGAAATAAATTCCACATTCCCAAAGATGCGTCTGGCAAAGAACTTATTTATCTCTGCGGAAATTCCCTCGGCTTACAACCAAAAATCACTTCAGAATATATAAAAGAAGAGCTTGCAGATTGGGCAAATCTGGGTGTTGAAGGCCACGTGGAAGGAAAACATCCGTGGCTTCCGTACCACGAATTTCTTACCGAAAACATGGCTAAAATCGTTGGCGCAAAACCTTCGGAAGTTGTGGTGATGAATACGCTGACGACGAACCTTCATTTAATGATGGTTTCCTTTTACCAGCCTACAAAAACAAAATATAAAATTGTGGTGGAAAGCGACGCTTTCCCAAGTGATAAATATGCAGTGGAAAGTCAGTTGAAATTTCACGGAATTGACCCAAAAGACGGATTGATACTTTGGAAACCCCGAAAAGGCGAGGAACTCTGCCGTTTTGAGGATTTGGAAGAAATTATGCAAACCCACGGCAACGAAATCGCTTTGTTGATGATAGGCAGCACCAATTATTATACGGGCCAATCGTTTCCGCTAAAAAAAATTACCGAACTCGGCCATAAATACGATTGCATGGTTGGTTTCGATTTGGCGCACGGAGCTGGAAACATTCAACCAAATCTTCACGAAACGGGAGCCGATTTCGCCGTTTGGTGTACGTACAAATATTTAAACAGCGGCCCGGGAAGTTTGGGAGGTTGCTTCGTTCACGAACGCCACGCAAATAATGAAACCCTCAACCGTTTTGCGGGCTGGTGGGGGCACAATAAAAAAACACGTTTCAATATGCGGCACGAATTTGATGCATTGCCCGGCGCGGAAGGTTGGCAACTAAGCAATCCACCAATTTTATCGATGGCCGCCATCCGTGCTTCATTGGACACATTTGCGGAAGCTGGTTTTGAAAACCTTCGGAAGAAATCTGAAAAACTCACGGGCTATTTGGAGTTTTTGTTGGACGAAATGAAAAATGATGCAATCAACGTAATCACTCCAAGAAATCCCAAAGAACGTGGCTGCCAGCTTTCAATTCAAGTGAAAAACGCAGATAAAAGTTTACACACAAAATTGACCGAAGCTGGCGTAATTAGCGATTGGCGAGAGCCCGACGTAATCCGTGTAGCCCCTGCCCCACTTTATAATAGTTTTGAGGATGTATTTCACTTTTCGGAAAAATTAAAGAAGGTTTTAAAATAAAATGGCGAAAAAAGAAAAAATACTAATAATCGGTGCCGGCCTCTGCGGAAGCCTTCTCGCACTGCGAATGGCACAGCGTGGCTATGAAATAACACTGGTTGAAAAACGTCCCGATTTGCGCAAAGTAACCCAAGATGCCGGACGTTCCATAAACTTAGCGTTGAGCGACCGCGGGTTACGTGGTTTGCATCTTGCAGGTGTTGAGGAAGAAGCCAAAAAACTCTGCATTCCAATGAACGGCCGGATGATTCACGACAAGGCAGGAAACTCTTTTTTGAGTCCTTATAGCGGGAGGAAAGATGAATACATCAATTCGATATCCAGGCCCGGACTGAATATGCTTTTACTCGATGAAGCTGAAAAAATGCCGAACGTCAATATAATTTTCAACCACGCTTGCGAAGAAGTTGATTTGGAAAATGCTTCGGCAACATTCAAGGATTTCAATTCAAAAAAAGAAATAAAAATAGAAGCTGATGTAATTTTCGGAACCGACGGCGCGGGTTCAGCGGTTCGCAAAAGTATGTTTGAGAGCCATAAATTTCTCTTTAGTTTTTCGCAACAATGGCTCAGCCACGGGTATAAGGAACTTGAAATCCCAGCTACTGAGAATGGCGGTTACAGAACCTATAAAAACGCCTTGCACATTTGGCCGCGCGGCGAGGATATGTTGATTGCGCTTCCAAATCTGGATGGAAGTTTTACCGTAACGCTTTTTCTTCCGTATGAAAACAGCGATTACTGTTTCGCGAATTTGACCTCACCAGAAATGGTGCACGAATATTTCAACAAGGAATTTCCCGATGTGGTGGAAATGATCCCGAATCTTGCTGAGGAATTTTTCGGAAACCCAACTGGGCCTTTGGGAACTGTAAAATGTTCGCCGTGGAATGCCTTCGGAAAAGTACTGTTGATGGGCGATGCTGCCCACGCTATCGTTCCATTTTACGGGCAGGGAATGAATGCCTCCTTTGAAGATGTTGTGGTTTTTGATGAAATTCTTGAGAAATATGTCCCATCCCAGCCTTCCCAAAGGGAAGGAGTTAATTGGGAAATGATTTTTAAGGAGTACGAAGCGCTTCGGAAAAAAGATACGGATGCCATTGCAGATTTGGCGGTAGATAATTTCCACGAAATGAAGGAACACACCGCTATGGAAATTTTTCAGAAAAAACGCAAACTGGAAACCGCTTTTGAGGCAGAATTTCCCGAGGAATATTACAGCAAATATTCTTTGGTTACCTTTAAGGAATCAATTAGTTATTTCGAAGCATTAAAACGTGGAAGGGCGCAGGACAAAGCGATTTTGAATCTTTTTGACGATGGAAAAATCAAGGATGAAATGTCCTTAAAAGAAAAACTGGAACTAGTAATAAAAGAAACCGAAGCCATTCTTCACGATGATGAAGTGGCGTTTGGGTAAAACATAAATTATGAGCAACAAAAGCAGATTGGTTGAGGGAAAAGCAACGCCGCGTGGCGCATATCCACACGTAAAACGCGTGGGCGATTTTATATTTATTAGCGGAACAAGTTCGCGTTTGCCCGATAATACATTTGCGGGCGTGCACAAAGTGGATGAAATGGGTACGATGCATTTCGACATAAAGGAGCAGACCCGTGCCGTTTTAGAAAACATAAAAGATTATCTCTCCACCGAAGGAGCCACAATGGCGGATGTTGTGGACGTGACAAGCTTTTTAGTAAATATGAACGACTTTGCTGGTTACAACGAAGTGTACGCAGAATATTTCAATAAGGAAACTGGGCCAACGCGCACTACGGTAGCGGTGCATCAATTGCCACATCCTTATTTGGTGGTGGAGATTAAGGCGATGGCTTATAAACCGTTATAAAATGCAAAAAATCCTAAACTACATAAACGGCGAATACGTTGAACCGCTTTCAAAAAAATGGTTGGACAATTACAATCCGTCCAATGGGGAAGTGTATTCGCAGATTGCAAATTCAAATGCCGAGGATATTGAAACTGCATACCAAGCCGCAAAGGAAGCTTTCCCAAAATGGAGCAACACAACCATTGACGAACGCAGCAGAATTCTTTTAAAAATTGCAGATTTAATTGAAGAAAAATTGGTTGAATTGGCCGAAGCCGAGGCAAAGGACAACGGCAAACCATTGAGTCTGGCTTTGGCAGTTGATATTCCCAGAGCCGCTGCAAACTTTCGATTTTTCGGAAATGCAATTACCCAATTTTCCAGCGAGGCCCACGAAAGTGTGGGGTTGAATACGATGAATTTTACTTTGCGCCAGCCGCTTGGCATTGTGGGCTGTATTTCGCCGTGGAACCTTCCGTTATATTTGTTTACCTGGAAAATCGCTCCCGCAATTGCCGCAGGAAACACCGTTGTTGCAAAACCCAGCGAGGTAACGCCTATGACGGCTTTTCTTTTAGGTGTAATATGCACAGAAGCAGGTTTGCCAAATGGAGTTTTAAATATCGTTCACGGCACGGGACCTACCGCAGGCCAGGCAATTGTAGAACATAAAAAAATTAAAGCAATTTCCTTTACCGGCGGAACCAAAACCGGTGAACACATTGCCCGGACCGCAGCGCCAATGTTCAAAAAACTTTCTTTGGAACTCGGTGGAAAAAACCCAAACCTCATCTTCGCAGATTGCGATTATGAGAAAATGCTGGAAGTTACCGTGCGCTCTTCCTTTGCGAACCAAGGCCAAATTTGCCTTTGCGGAAGCAGGATTTTTGTGGAGAAACCATTGTTTGAAAAATTCAAAAAAGATTTTGTTGAAAAAGTAAAGCAACTAAAAGTGGGAAATCCCTTTGATGCCGAAATCAATTTGGGCGCTTTGGTTTCCAAACCACATTTGGAAAAAGTAGAATCATACATTAAGCTCGCTGAAAAAGAAGGCGGAAAAATCCTTTGCGGGGGAAATAGGGTTTCTGTGAAAAATTTCGAAAATGGTTATTATTTGGAACCCACGGTCATTGAGGTTTTTGACGACCAATGTCGTGTAAACCAAGAAGAAATCTTCGGTCCAGTAGTAACCATTATGCCTTTTGAAACCGAGGAAGAAGTTTTACAAATGGCAAATTCCGTTAAATATGGTTTATCTTCAACCCTTTGGACTTCAGATTTAAACCGCACGATGCGCATTTCAAAAGAGATTGAAGCTGGCATTGTTTGGGTAAATACGTGGCTAAACCGTGATTTGCGAACGCCTTTCGGCGGAATGAAGGATAGCGGCGTGGGTCGCGAAGGGGGTTTTGAGGCACTTCGTTTTTTTACCGAGACGAAGAATGTTTGTATTAGTTATGAGGTATGAGGCATGAGGGATGAGGAATAAAAATATTGAGAATTGAACATTGAATATTGAACATTGAATATTGACTATGAATTTAGACTTAACAAATAAAAACGCACTGGTCTGCGGAAGTACCGCCGGCATTGGGAAAGCGACAGCAATTCAATTGGCAAAATTGGGTGCGACGGTAACGCTTGTGGCCCGCGACGAATCAAAATTAAAAGATACTTTGATTGAACTTCCTTTCGAAAAAGGCCAAAAACACAATTATTTCATTGCGGATTTTATCAATCCGAAACAGGTAAAAGAAAAGGCCGAGCTGGCCGCTTCCAACAAAACATTTCATATTTTGGTGAACAACACGGGCGGTCCAAAAGGCGGTCCAATCTTTTCCGCGGAAACCGAGGAATTTGAAAAAGCATTCTCAATGCACGTGATCTGTAATCAAATTTTAGTGCAGGCGGTAGTTCCCGGGATGAAGGAAGCCGATTATGGCAGAATTATCAATATCATTTCCACTTCGGTAAAACAGCCTATTGATGGACTTGGTGTAAGCAATACCATTCGCGGCGCTGTTGCAAACTGGAGCAAAACCCTGGCGAATGAGTTGGGGCAATTCGGGATAACGGTAAACAATGTTTTGCCAGGTTTTACAGCAACTGACAGATTAGAAGACATTGTAGGCAACGCCGCAAAACGCATGGATAAAACCGAAAAAGAAGCCAGCGATTTTATGAAAAGTCTTGTTCCGGCAAGGCGTTTCGCCCAACCGGGTGAGATTGCAAATGCTGTTGCATTTTTGGCTAGTGAAGCCGCAAGCTACATCAACGGAATAAACCTACCCGTAGATGGTGGACGCACTAAAAGTTTGTAACTTTAGCATTCCTTAAATTTTCTTATGAAACGAAAACTCCGCATCAACGGCCACTCACACCTTCTTCCCTACCCTGAGGAAATTCCGCAGTTTATGCAGGATAAAGGAATTTTTTGGGTAGATAAGGACCGAAAATTTATGCTCCAAAAAGATTGGAGCCGTCCCGTTACCGATTCCAGTTTCTTTTTGAACGAAAAGCTGGAATGGATGGAGCGTTTCAAAATAGACCACGCCGTGGTTTTAAACCTTTCCCAACTCTACGGAAATGGTCTGCGCGTAGAGGAAATGAAACAGGCACTTCGCTTTCAGAATGATTTTAACGCAAAGGTACAGCACGACCATCCCTCAAAATTTACCTGTGGTTTTGTGGTACACCCCGGTTTTGTTCGCGGGGCGCTTTGGGAAATGGAACGCTGTGTGGAAGAACTAGGCATGCAACTTCTTTGTTTGCCCACACATTATATGGATACCATTGGTACTTGGCGTTGCATTTTTGATGAAGAGAATGAACCTATTTTTGAACTTGCTTCAAAATACAATCTCGCCGTTGAAATCCATCCCTACGATGGCGAAAAATTCATTAAGCTTGAAAACACTGCCTGGCGCTTCCACCTTATTTGGATGCTTGCCCAATGTGCCGATGCCTATCACTTTTTAACCCTAAATGGCTACGCAGATAAATATCCCAGAATGCGAACCTGTTTTGCCCACGGCGGCCAATTGGCACAGATAAACCTGGGAAGAAGAATTCAAGGTTTTGATGGCCGGCCCGATCTTTTTAAAGGAAAAGTGCATCCCCGAAAATCGGTCGGCCACAAAAACATTTTCTTCGACACTTTGGTCCACGATACAGGTTCTTTGGAATTGGTCGTAAAAAACCAAGGCGCAAAACAAGTTCTGGTGGGGCTTGACGATCCCTACCCGCTTGGTGAAATGGAGAGCGCACCACAGTCTTCCTATCCCGGAAAAATTTTGGATTTGGCTTTGGATCGAAAAATAATAACACAAGAGCAAGCCGATGCCATGTGGGAAGACAACGTTATTCAATGGCTCTGCGGTGACGATGAGGCTGCCAAGCAAAAATTAGTCAAAAGAATTTTAGGCGAATAATGACAGAAGTAGCCAAATTCTATATCCTTTCACATATTTGCATTGCCTTTATTGGCGGTATTTTATTGCTTGCGCTTTGGTATAACATACGTGCGAGGTTTCGTCAATTGCTAGAGGAAGATGACTCACAAAAAAGAGTTGATAAGGGCTTGCTTTATTTAAGTTGTGCAATGTTTGTTTGGGTGCTCTCGGGCTGTTGGATTTTTGGCGGTACAATTTTCAACACTACCGAAACCCGGGGCTACCAATTGGCTATAAATCTGTTTTCAATTGTAAATAATATGTTTTTACTATTGGCGCTTTTCTATTTTTATTACGCACCCGGATTTATTTACCACAATAAAAAAAATATAAAAAAAATAATTTTAGTAATTGTTTTTACTTCTATTATAACCTTTGCGCTACCTTTAATATTAAAAGAGAATAATGTTATAAACGGAATACGCATAAGCGCAATTCCAGATTTATTGCTTTCGGGATTCCTCTGTTATTTGTTAGGCGTTTCTTTTTACAGAACCTTTGTTTACAGGGGTTTAAAAATTATTGGCTATATCTCGGTAGTAGTGATACTGCTTATATTTGTATCGCAGCTTTCAGAAGTTTTTTTAACCTTCGGAAATGATTTCAGCAACAATTTCATCAAAATAATTGCGAAGACTTCACTGATTTCCATCTTTTTGGTTTTGGCGACAACTTGGGTTATTCGCCTTGCAAGCACTCCAAAACCGAATGAAATAACCATTCACTTCTTGGATTGGAGTTTGGTAAAATTGAATATTCCGACGAAAAACATTTACGACCAAACCATCGATTTCGGCTCAAAAACCACGCAGTATAAAAATCTGCTGAAATTTGCCATCCGAAGAAAATTTGCTGAAGGCGATTCGCAAACCATTCCCGTAAATCTTGGTGGTGAAATAAAAAACCAAACCTATCTCACCCGAATCATCGAAAACATCAACGATATTCTTCAATTGGACGATTCGCAAAAACTCGACCGTCGCGACCTTTTTACTTTTATTGGCGAAAGCAAATACCGTTTGCGGATTGTTCCGAACAACATTTCCATCGATAAAAGATTGCTTGAGGAATTTTCCGAAAGCGCCGAAAACAAAGACTACAAAGCGTTTTTGTAACCCATTGTAATCGCATTTACAATTACTCACATTTCACTATTTTTTAGTATAAATTAAAACAGCGAACCCATCGGTTTGCAATCTGTTTTACATTGCTCCAAATTAAAAATCCAACTATGAGCAATGTAATTTCCGAGGCAGAACAACCTCAACTTTTCGGCCACCCCAAAGGACTTCTTTATCTATTTTTTGCAGAATTGTGGGAGCGCTTTTCCTTTTACGGAATGCGCGCTTTGCTCGTTCTTTATATGACAAAACATTTGTTGTATGATGACGATATGGCTTTCGGCGTTTATGCGGCTTATATGTCGCTGGTTTATGTAACACCGATGATTGGCGGGATTTTGGCCGATAAAATTTTGGGTTACCGAAAAGCAATTATCCTCGGTGGGATTTTAATGATTTTCGGCCACTTTTTTCTTTCCATTGAAATGCCCATTTTCTTTTATGGCTCCCTTGGATTGATAATTGTGGGAAATGGCTTTTTTAAACCGAATATTTCATCGTTTGTTGGTGAATTATACGCGCAGGGCGATGCGCGTCGCGATTCAGGTTTTACTATTTTTTACCTCGGAATAAATTTGGGCGCAGCGATCGCGCCTCTTTTGTGCGCTTGGTTCGCGATAACTTATGGTTGGCATTACGGCTTTGTTTTGGCGGGAATTGGCATGGTTACCGGACTATTGGTCTTTAGAACTGGCTTAAAAAATAATGTGTTTGGAAATCAAGGTTTTGTACCCAACCAAGAGGTTTACGATAAAAAATCATTTGGGTTAAATCGAGGGAAATTGATTGTTTTGGCTTCAATCGTTTCTGTTGGAATTTTTGCAACCCTTGTACGCTTTAATGAATTTGAGGGCTATTTAGTGTGGATTGTTTCTGCATTTTTGGTTTTTTATATCGGTTACATTATTTCCACAGTCAGTTCAAAAGAAAAGAAACGTTTATTGGTGGCGGTTTACTTTACGGTTTTATACACTTTGTTCGCCGCAATTTTTGAACAGGCTGGAAGTTCGTTGACACTTTTTGCAGATAGAAATGTGAATTTGGTTGGAATGGATGCCGCTGGAACTAATAGTATAAATGCAGCATTTATCATTCTTTTCGCCATTCCGTTTTCGATGCTTTGGACCTATTTAAGCCGAAGAAAAATAAATCCTAATTCCGCCGTAAAGTTCGGGCTTGGATTATTATTTCTCGGTCTCGGTTTTATCGTTTTTGCACTTTCGGCACACAGTGTTGATGATTTTGCGAGAACCTCGATGAGTTATTTGGTAATCGGCTATATGGTTTTGACGATTGGGGAATTATTTCTATCGCCCATCGGACTTTCAAAAATGACGGAACTTTCTCCTTTAAAATATGTGGCTTTCATCATGGGCGTATGGTTTTCCGCTAATTTTTACGGACACTTTTTCGCAGGAAAAATTGCGAAACTCACCACAGTTTCTGATGGAAATACAAATGTTTTTTCGGAAGGATTCTTCGGAAATATCACGGAATACATTACCGGATTATCGCCGCAAATAGCTTCGGGGCAAAGCGATGCGTTTCAGCAACTGTTTTCGTATGTTTCGGTATATGCAAGTTTTGGGGTAATTAGCGTAGTTGTTGGTATATTTGCAATACTTATTTCGCCAATTATTAAAAAAATGATGGGCGGCATTCACTAAAATTTTCAAAATGGATTTTCTTCCCGAAAAAATAAACGATTACGTTGAAAAACATTCACAACCCGAACCGGAATTGCTTCAAAAACTGAATCGCGAAACCTGGCAAAAACAGTTGCAGCCGCGAATGCTGAGCGGGCATTTGCAAGGAAGGGTTTTGAGTATGCTTTCAAAATTGATCCGGCCCAAAAATATTTTGGAAATTGGAACCTATACAGGGTATTCTGCACTTTGCTTGGCGGAAGGAATGCAGAAAAACGGCGAGCTTCACACAATAGACATCAATGAAGAGCTCTTCGATTTCCAAAGAAAATATTTTGATGAATCGCCTTTCGGGAAACAGATTTTCCAACATTTGGGAAATGCTTTGGAAATTATTCCGAAGCTCGAAAAAACCTTCGATTTGGTTTTTATTGATGCCGATAAAAACAACTATCCAAACTATATGGAAATCATTTTTCCGAAGCTTAAAAAAGGTTCCGTTATTTTAAGTGATAATGTGCTGTGGAGCGGAAAAGTTGTGGAAAAAGTAAAAGATGATGATATTGACACCAAAGCACTTCTTCAATATAATAAACTATTAAATGAGCATCCAAAACTTGAAACGGTACTTTTGCCAATTCGCGACGGACTTACCATTTCACGGGTTGTTGATTAGCTTTTTATGTGCCAAAACTTTTTTGCAAAGAAAGTAAAAGAAAAAGGCAAATACCGTTCCTACTAAAGCTCCCACAAAAATATCGCTGGGATAGTGCACGCCCACGTAAATGCGGCTCATTACAAAAACAAGCGGCCAAATATAAGCTAGGTATATCCATTTTGTGAATTTCCGCAAAACCAAAACCATAAAAGTGGTTATCGCAAAACTGGAAGAAGCATGGCCGGAAAAAAAACTGTAATTGGTTGGTTTTTGAAGAATTCGTATCAACTCCCCCAGCGCTTCAACATTATTGGGGCGAAGCCTCGCTACGTAGTCTTTTACAAAACCAGTAAAAAAGATAGTTATTCCGAAGGTCAACAAAACAAAAAAGGCAACTGTTGCGCCTTTTCTCCATTTGTAGTAATAAAATATAAGTATGAAAAAGAAGATGAATAATGGGGTCCAACTTTCAATTTGGGTAACGTATATCCAAAAGCCGTCAAAACGCTCAATTCCTAAGCTGTTTAAAAAAACAAATAGCTCTCTGTCCCACTGTTTTAGGGTCTCAAGCATTTAGAATTTTCTTTTTATAGGCCCCGTAACCTCGTCAACGTCTTCCTTTACTTGGTCTATTTGTTTTTGGACATCTTTGGTAATGTCTATATCAATACCCTGTTTTTCGGCGCTTTTGGTTATTTCAGATTTAATATCGTTGGTAGCGTCTTTTACTTGTCGCATCGCCTTGCCCATTCCACGCGCAATCTCTGGTATTTTGTCAGCACCAAAGACCAAAAGCACGATGAACAGGATAAAACCTATTTCGGCACCACTAATGAAAAGAAAAATTGCCTGTGAAATCATGCTGCAAATATACTAACGAGTTATGAGTTATAAGTGTTGAGTGGTGAGTTTTTCTGAAAACCATACTGCACAAAAAACCCCTCCTCAATAAATATTGAAGAAGGGTTCTTATAATTAAATCACTAATTAGTCTGTTTTTGTTTTATTTTTAAACTGGTCAAAAGCACCAAGTTTTTTACGCTTTGGCCATGTATTATTGCTTGTATCAATATCTGCTGTCTCTTCGTCTGGATCAACTTCAATCTTGGTTATTTCTTTTTCTGAAGCTATAAATTTTCCTACGGAAGCATCATTTTTTCTCCATATTTCAGCTGGATAGGTAATTTTTTCAGAAGTTCCATCGGCGTAGGATAATTGCAAAATAATAGGCATTGGAATTCCTCCTGGTTTTTCAAAAGTTATTTCATAAAAATAGCTTGGATTTTTTAGATTGGCACGCTCTTCGACAGGAATATTATCTGCAATATATTCTTTTAAAGTTTTCACATCCTCAATTTTCACATTGCGCATACTTTCCTCAAAATCTTCACTGTCTTCTCTTACAAAATAGACAAGAGGGGGCAAATCGCTTTCCTTAATGCCATTGGCTTCCATCATTTGTCTTGCTTCTGTGTTGATTTTTGAAGTCACGTAAAATTTCTTAACCTCTTTCACCCCAATATCTACATAATCCGTGGTATAAAACCACTCTCTCCAATACCAATCCAAATCTACCGCAGATGCATCTTCCATAGTTCGGAAGAAATCCTCTGGCGTTGGATGTTTAAACATCCAACGGTTCGCATAGGTTTTAAAGGCGAAATCAAAAAGTTCGCGGCCCATAATGGTCTCACGAAGAATGTTAAGTGCGGTTGCAGGTTTTGCATATGCATTTGCCCCAAAGTTATAAGTATTCAATCCTTTGGTCATTATTGGCGCCAATTGGCTTTGGTCGCCGGCCATATAATCAACAATGTTTTTTGCGGGACCGCGGCGCGATGGATATTTTTTATTGGGCGCAATGGCTTCGGGATATTCCTCACCAAAATCTTGCTCTGCGACGTATTGGGTAAAAGTATTTAATCCCTCATCCATCCAGGTCCATTGGCGCTCGTCGCTATTTACGATCATCGGGAAATAGTTATGACCCACTTCGTGGATAATCACGCTTATCATTCCATATTTTGTACGATCGCTGATGGTTCCATCCTTGTCTGGTCTTCCATAGTTCCAGCAAATCATGGGGTATTCCATTCCTTGGTTTTTAGCACTTACTGAAATGGCTTTTGAGTACGGATAGTCAAAAGTCATACGTGAATAGGTTTTTAAAGTACTTGCCACTGCACGTGTAGACCAATCTTCCCAAAGCGGGTTAGATTCTGGGGGATAGAGTGAAACTGCAATAACAGAGCCACTGCCCATTTTTACTGCCATCATATCCCAAATGTATCTACGTGAAGTTGCAAAGGCATAATCACGTACATTTTCCGCTTTAAATTTCCAGGTTCTTTTTGCCGTTGAAAACCCTTTTGAGGCAGCTTCGGCCTCGGCTTGGGTTACGATGACTACAGGCTTGTCATAAGATTTTTGAGCAGCTTCGTAACGATTCATCATTTCTTTGGTGAAAATTTCCTTTCTGTTTTGAAGCTCTCCAGTAGCATCCAGAATATGGTCTGCGGGAACTGTAATGTTCACTTCAAAATTTCCGAAGGGAAGCGCAAATTCATCCCTACCCCAAAACTGGCTGTTTTGCCAGCCTTCCACATCGTTATAAACCGCCATCCGGGGATAGAATTGGGCGATTACATAACCACGGTTTCCGTCCTCAAAAGTTTCATAACCACTTCGGGCGCGGTCTACTACGTGGTCATTGATATTGTACCACCACTTGATGGAGAATACAAATTTTTCACCTGGGCTTAATTTCTTCGGCATATCAATACGCATCATCGTTTGGTTAATAATATGCTTTAAAGGATTGCCTTTGGCATCTTTTACTTCCAAAATATTGAAGCCTCCCTCAAAAGGAGTTCCCATATAATTTTTCACAAAATTTCCGGCCATGTCTCCCGGCAAAGCATCAGAAGGTTCAATCAAAGGCGATTTGGAATCTTTTGCCCTTTTATTCTGGTCTAATTGCACCCATAGATATTCCAAAACATCGGGTGAATTGTTTGTATACGTTATAGTCTCAAAACCGGAAAGCTTTTTGTTTTTGTCATCCAGCTCTATGTCCATCACATAATCTGCTTGCTGCTGGTAATAGCTAGGTCCGGGAGCTCCGCTTGCGGTCCGGAACATATTTGGTGTTGAAAATTCTTCGTAAAGCTGCTTAAAACGGTTTGTGTTATAATGACCGGGCTCACGCTTTTGGGAATCAGTTTCATCTTGCGCAGATACTGCTCCCGCTAAAAGGAAAAGAGCTGTAAGAAGAAAGGAATTAAATAATCGCATACTAATCGGGAAATTTTAAGTGATTTTGTTGATTTAGTTAAATTTTAAGACACCGTTGGGTTCGTCTTTATCAAGCATCAAACTTTTACGGCTATTTGGGGTTTTTAGGTGAATTATATTTTGTTGTTCGGGAAACATTTCCATCAATATTTTATTTTCTACCTCAAGAGATTTTAAATCGGTTATATTAGCAACCTCTATATAGGCAACGAGCATATCCACATCATATTCCTTTCCGATGTAATTAAGTTGCACCGGTTTTCCGTTCACTTTTATGTTTAGCTTTTGAAGAATATATTTCTGCACATATTCATCGGCAGTTTCGGTTTCCTTTTTGGTGTCCAACGAAATGGAGGGGTCGTAGCGTTGCTGTAGCGCATCCTCAATATCGTCAGTAAAAATTTTAGTGATTATTTGAAGTGATTTTTTCTCCTTCACATATTCAATTTTGGTAATACTCACATAAAATTTGTGTGCGGAAGTAGCCGAAATAAGCGGAAAGATGAGTAATAAAAGTGAGATTCTAAAATACTTCATATAAAAATTGGGCAAACTAATGGAACATTAGACGGTTCATTTCTGAAATGTTACAGGTTTTTTGGAAGATTGTTTTTGAAATACACTTTTTTCAGACGTCTTATTTCTAAATTTACTCACCGCGCGCTTTATATTCCTTACTTTTTTTGAACAGAAATTCCATCAACTGCATTTCGTTTTCGGGTTTCAGTAAATTTTGGTCAAGTCCGTTTTCTTGGGCATAGAAAAGGAAGTCAACGGCTTTATTTTCTGGTATATCAAAATTTGCCGCAATAAAATCCTTGCTAAATCTCTGTTGTATGTTATTGCTAATTGCGCTTTGGGTTTCCTGTTTTTCAACCAACGTTATTTTTTTGCCTTCCGGAAATAGCAATTGTGCCACTCCTCCCAAAAGCGCCAGAATATTTGCGCCATTTTTAAGTGCGTTGCCGTGCAGCGCTTCTTCTGCGGCATTCCCCCGAACAGCAGTTTTATCATCAGGCACAAAGGTGTAGCCGTATTCCAGGTTTTTATAACTCAGGTCCCAGTCCTTTGTAACGTTATAGGTGGGGATTTTTTTTACATCTACGTTTATATTTCCAGAAAGGTCGTATGGGCGGACTACCACTTCTTCCAACTGGTTTACGGAAGGATTCAGGAAAATATTCATCACTTTTCTGGTTATGACTCCTTTATCAACAATAACCGTAAAAGATTGGTACTGCAGCGCGGTTATTTGCACACGGTCGTTTTCCGCCAAATCAATTTCAAAGTTTCCATCGGCATCAGTCACAGTTCCTTTTTGTGAGGAAATATTATAAACCGAAATGCCCTCGGCATCCTCCCCTTGGGGAACATGCACTTTGCCGAAAACTTTTGTGCGGTCAATATCCTGCGCAAAGAGTGCCGGTGCTGCAAGAATTAATAATAGTAGGAGTAGTTTTTTTGTCATTCCCTAAAAGTACGGTTTTGTTTTGTTATCGAAAAGGTAAAGTTTACAGATGCAATAGTTAAATTTACATTTCTGAAAATAAACAATAATGAAAAACCTAATAACAGCCAGCACCAGCACCGTTTACGGCGGCGAATATTTAGATTATATAACCGATGAAATAGCGGAGCTTTTTAAGGATACCGAAGAAGTAATCTTCATTCCCTACGCCCGTCCGGGCGGCATCAGCCACGACGAATACACTGAAAAAGCTGCAAAAGCATTTTCCAAAATCGGCAAGAAACTGGTTGGATTGCACACTTTTGACAATCCAGTGGAAGCATTAAAAAACGCAAAAGGCGCATTTACAGGTGGTGGAAATACCTTTTTTTTGGTAAGCGCGCTCTACCGTTTGGAACTTATGCAGCCGCTTCGCGAGGCTATTTTTAACGGGCTGCCTTATTTGGGCACCAGCGCGGGCAGCAATATTTGCGGGGTTTCCATGCAAACAACCAACGATATGCCCATCGTTTATCCGTCTTCGTTTAAGACATTGGGCGTGATTCCCTTCAACCTCAACCCGCATTATTTTGACCCGGACCCAAACAGCAAACATATGGGAGAGACCCGCGAGACCCGAATTGCTGAATTCCATACACAAAATACAATTCCGGTTATAGGGCTGCGCGAAGGAAGTTGGCTTCGTGTAAACGGCGATGAAATTATTCTGAAAGGCGAATTGGAAGCCCGCGTTTTTGAACAGGGAAAAGAACCGTATGAAGTTGAAAGTGGCACAATTCTGAATTCACAATTCTGAATTCAGTATTAATTGAGCTCCTTCACAAAATGATACCCCTTCGCAACAAATCCTTGATTGTAGAAAAATTTATGCGAAGGAAAATTGTGCACATAACTATTCAGCTCCGCCCAATTGCAGGATTTTTTCGCGGCGTAATCGCTTACAAAATCAACGAGCATTTTGCCAATTCCGTGGCCTCTGTAGGCATCGTCAATAATAACGTGGTCCATTTCTACACTTCTCCCTGCATAATGTCGGGTTTGGAACCACAGGCCGCAAGTGCCTATTAATTTTTCCGCGTCAAAAATTCCGAGACATTCGTAATTCTGCCCCGTCATTTCCTGCAAACGCTCTTTTATAACAGCTTCGGCAACCGTGTAGCTACCCAGTTTTTGCAACAATGGCACAATACTGAAAATTTCTTTTGGGTCAATAATACGGAAGGAAATGGCGTTATCTTTCAAAATATTGGTACTTTTAAAACTTCACTAATTCATACAATGAAGCGCAACGAATTTATTAAAATTTCAGGCATTGCCGGACTCAGTTTGGCTATTTTTCCGCAAATTTCCTTCCGTAGTTTTTCAGAAGAATTTACCCGAAACCAATTAATCGGAAAAGGCAACCCAGATATTGTGGGCGATAGCTACACCTCAAAGATGCACAAAACGGCCAAGGAAGCATTTTTAAAAATGAAAGCTGCGGCCGCCAAGGAAAATATAAACATCGAAG
>Ga0209344_10002937_pt1 | contig 17749 bp, 16 predicted proteins | sample Cruoilmetagenom6_FD_187293 | JGI IMG/M metagenome (GOLD analysis project Ga0209344, IMG submission 187293) | Oil polluted marine microbial communities from Coal Oil Point, Santa Barbara, California, USA - Santa Barbara Oil Seep Sample 6 (SPAdes)... | ecosystem: Environmental > Aquatic > Marine... | reverse complement strand
GACATTAGTCCTAACCAACCAATAAATCATTGGTGGTTTATTGGTTGGTTTGGACTAATGTCGGTTCTGGGAATAATGGGAATGTACGATTTTAACCTGTGGCTTACCGATTACGGAACTAACTTAGATCCCAATGCCATTATGAAGATGACCAACCCCGATGGTACACCAATGTCGTATAAACCGCCCTTATTAGGATATCAAAAAATGCTAAATTTTAACGTAGATTCTTGGCCACATATAGGAGCCTACTTAATGTTTGTAGGGATGTTGCTGACTATGATTGCCTTTTTCGTCGGAAAAAAAGAATCGACCATGAAGAAGAAAACTTTAGGTACAACTTAAAATCCTTTTCAAAACCTGAAAAATCAACAATAATATGAAATCAACATTCTCACTATGCTTCCTTGCTTTAATTTTTACAGCTTGCGAAGTAAAACCACAGAAAATCAATTATGGTAACGATAACTGTCAATATTGTAATATGACCATTGTCGATAGGCAACATGCCTCACAAATAGTGACCGATAAAGGCCGTGCTCACAAGTTTGATGCCATTGAATGTATGGTTAATTACGACAATGAACATACCGATCAACCTGTTGCGATGTATCTAGTAAACGACTTTAAAAATCCCAGCAAATTAATTGATGCTACAACTGCAACTTATTTAATAAGCCCAGAAATTTCAAGCCCAATGGGGGCTAATCTTTCTGCATTTAATTCAGAACAAGATGCTCAAAAAACCCAAGCTGAATATAGTGGCAAGCTTTGCGATTGGGAGGCTTTAAGACAACACTTCAAAAAGAATTGACCAAGTAAATTATAATTCAAAATTCATTTCAAAAAAAAATACAACATGAAACAATATTTTGTTTTATTAGGAATCCTATTTTTAATTTTCGGGAGGGTTCAGGCCCAAGAAAAAATTGACTTTGGCACTACTACCTGTCAGCTATGCAATATGGTTATAAAAGACAATCGTTTTGCTGCCCAAGCTGAAAATCAAAATAACCAAGCGCTTTATTTTGATGCTATTGAATGTTTGCTGGATTATAAACAAGCAAACAACAAGACCGATTTAAAATCGATGTATGTTTCAGATTACGCTAATCCAGGGAGTCTTATCTCAGCTACAAGTGCTTTTTATTTAAAAAGTGAGACGATAAAAAGTCCGATGGGGGCTAACCTGTCAGCTTTTAGTTCAAAAGAAAATGCTGAAAATTTTAAAATTTCAGGAAAAGATAATGTATACACTTGGCAACAACTTAATAAGGCTGTTAAAAATAATACTCTCGGAAGTATTGCTCACAGACACCACAACCATTTTAGGTCAGATGCTCATGCCCCCATTGGTGTAATGGGTGATCACTTGCACCACAAAGGAGGGTTGATGGTTTCGTTGCGATATATGGATATGATGATGGATGGGAACAAAACTGGAACAGATAAGATTGATGATGCTGCTATTTTTCAACAATATATGGTGGCACCACAAAATATGACTATGCAGATGTATATGTTGGGGGTTATGTATGCGCCCAGCAATCGGCTTACGATTTCTGCCATGCAAAACCTGATTAAAAATAATATGGACTTGACCGCCCAAATGATGATGAATGGAATGACCATGAAGCATGACTTTTCCACAGCTTCATCGGGATTTGGTGATTTAAAACTGAATGCGCTGTATGGAATATTCAGTCATAACATAAATTCGTTGCACTTAAACGCAGGGATTTCACTTCCCTCGGGTTCAATTAAGGAACGTGACGACACCCCGATGATGGAAAACGCCAAACTGCCTTACACCATGCAATTGGGCAGCGGAACATTTGATGTTACTGCCGGTGCCACGTATAAAGAACTATATACTTCCTTTTCTTGGGGCTCTCAATTTTTAGCCAAATTTAGAACAGGAAAAAATACAGAAGAATACCGATTCGGAAACCAGTATCAATTAAACCTTTGGGGAGCTTATCGTTTGTTTGAAAACGTCAGCCTTTCAGGTAGGGCTTTAGGGACTGTCACTAGCGATATTGAAGGAACAGATCCTCAACTTAACCCGATGATGGTAACAACTGCTGATACCGAAAACTACGGTGGCGAAAAAATAAAGCTGCTGGGTGGCGTGAATGTTTCTTTTTCTCAAACTTCAGCTTTTAAAAATATAAGGATTGGTGCCGAAATGGGAGCTCCAGTTTATGAAAGTTACAATGGAATACAAATGAACGAAAACCTGTCATTTGTCATAGGATTGAAATATTCAATTTTATAATTTGCACCATATATGAACAAGCGGTTTTTACATAGTGTATTATTTTTTCTGTTGTTTACAGCGACCCTTTTTGCGCAGAGAATAGAGGTATGCACCTCATGTAGAATTTCAACAATTACACAAGCTGTTGAAAAAGCAGAACCGTTTGATACCATTATACTTAAAAAAGGCGTCTATAAGGAATATAACATAGGTATTACCAAACCACTTACCATAATAGGAGAGGGTAACCCAGTGATCGATGGAGATAATAAAGGCGAAATTATTACTATTGAAAGTGATAACGTGACTATTGAAGGCCTTACAATCGTTAATGTAGGAACCAGTTACACCACCGATTTTGCTGCCATACGGGTAGTAAAAAGTGAAAATTTTCTCATTAAAAATAATATGTTGGAACGGCTTTTCTTCGGAATTTATCTAGAAAAATCCAATCACGGAAAAGTTCTGGATAACACCATCAAGGGAGATGCTGTTAATGAATATAATTCAGGCAACGGCATCCAATTATGGTACTGTAACAATGTTGAGGTTACCAATAATAGAATTCGAAATGTTAGAGACGGTATTTATTTAGAGTTTTCAGACCAAATAGAGATAAAGAATAATAAAAGCACCAATAACCTGCGTTACGGCTTACATTTTATGTTTTCTAATAATGATACCTATACCAATAACTTATTTGAAAACAACGGGGCAGGGGTAGCTGTCATGTTTTCAAAATTCATAAAAATGTATGATAACGTTTTCAGAAAAAACTGGGGCACCGCTTCTTTTGGCTTATTGTTGAAAGAGATAAATGATTCAGAAATAAAAGGAAATATTTTCGAAGAAAACACCGTGGGTATCAATATTGAAGGCTCTAACCGAATTGAATATTCTAACAATGATTTTAAAAGCAATGGCTGGGCCGTAAAAGTCCGTGGAGCTTGCTACGCCAACACTTTTACAAAAAATAATTTTCTGTACAATAGTTTTGATATTTCATACAATAGCAAGATAAATGATAATGTGTTTGATAAAAATTATTGGAGTAATTACACAGGCTACGATTTAAACAAAAACGGAATTGGCGATGTGCCGTACCGTCCCGTAAAACTCTTCAGTTATATTGTGAACCGCACGCCCGAAACCATCATCTTATTGCGCAGTTTGTTTATTGATATCATTGATTTTTCTGAAAAAGTATCCCCGGTATTCACACCGGACAACCTAATGGATAACAATCCATTATTGAAACCCATACGCTATGATCGAGATAGATAATTTACATAAAAAGTTCGGCAAGAATGAAGTACTAAAAGGCATCGACCTTACCATAGATAATGGGGGGATTCTTGCTGTGCTTGGACCTAATGGTTCGGGCAAGACCACCTTGATAAAAAGTATTTTAGGGATGGTTGTTCCTAATTCAGGAACTATTAAACTGAACGGCACTTCCATTAAAAAAAATTGGGAATACCGTAACGATATTGACTATTTGCCTCAAATAGCCAACTTCCCAGGAAACTTGACTGTAAAAGAACTAATCAAGATGATTAAAGACCTACGGAGTAGTAAAACTGCAGATGATGAACGCCTTATCGAGTTGTTCAAGTTACAGCCATTTTTGGATAAAAAACTGAACAATCTGTCCGGTGGTACTAAGCAGAAAGTAAATCTGGTGCTTACTTTTATGTTTGATAGTCCTTTGGTTATTCTCGATGAACCCACAACGGGCTTAGATCCTATTTCCCATATTCGTTTAAAGCAACTGATTACTGCGGAAAAAGAAAATGGGAAAACCATTCTTATCACCTCGCACATTATGAGTTTTGTGGAAGAAATTGCCGATGAAATTGTGTTTCTACTAGAAGGTAAAATCTATTTCCGCGGCAGTATCCCCGCATTGAAAACCAAGACTGAACAACCCGATTTTGAACACGCTATTGCGTCCATGTTATCTTCAAGTTATGCTTAAAATATTAAAATATAGTTTTTTCGATTTAATGCGCAGCCGTTGGAGCTACGTGTACTTTTTGTTCTATTTATTATTAGGTGTTGTGTTGCTGTTTCTCAATAATGACTTGAGCAAGGCTGTGATCACTTTAATGAACGTCATTATCATATTGGTACCACTTATCGGAACCATATTTGGGGTAATGTATTATTACAACTCCAAAGAATTTACTGAACTCTTGCTCGCCCAACCAGTAAAGCGAAGTTCTATTTTTTTAGGACAGTATTTTGGAGTGGCATTATCACTATCGATGAGCTTGATAATCGGTTTGGGATTGCCCTTTGTGTTTTACGGAATTTTTAATAGCGGTGCTGTTTGGGATTTTTCATTACTGCTGGTTACTGGTGCTTTTTTAACCCTAATTTTTACTGCCTTAGCCTTTGTTATTGCTTTGGCCAATGAAAATAAAATAAAAGGGTTTGGTTATGCCATTCTGCTTTGGCTGTTTATGGCCGTAATTTATGATGGTGTTTTTTTAATGTCTCTGGTATATTTTGAAGAGTATCCATTAGATAAATTTTCTTTGGTGGCAACCATGCTGAACCCGGTAGATTTATCGAGGGTGCTCATTTTATTGAAGTTGGATATTTCGGCATTATTAGGATATACAGGTGCCGTGTTTCAGAAATTCTTCGGAACCAGTGTTGGTTTTATACTATCATCGTTAATGCTGACACTTTGGGTTATTGTACCTACTTATTTTATTCAACGAATGGCAAAGCGGAAAGATTTTTAAAAAGTGCTTTGGGCATTTAATTACTGTAAGGATATACCTAACCTTACAACAAACTATAAAAATAAATAGCAATGAAAGAGCTTTTAGAAAATTCCATACAATCAAGTATGACATATACTGATTACAATCTTTTGTTTAAAAAATTAGTCGCAGAAGGAAGAACTACCGGAGAACCTTCCGAAGAAAAAATAAAATACACAAAATTGAATTTAAGCCGAAGCAAGCGTTTGGACAAAACAGCTACGATTACTGAAACTTTTCAACCACAATTTAAAAACATCTGTGAAAAGCAAACGTGGCTGGTTATTACTGAGCCTTGGTGTGGTGATGCTGCTCAAACCCTCCCATTTTTCAATAAAATAGCAGAAATATCAGAAAATATCGATTTGAAAATCGTTCTACGTGATGAATATCCTGAATTAATGGACCAGTTTCTTACCAATGGCTCTAAAAGCATCCCAAAATTAATTATTTTAAATGATCAATATGAAGTACTTGACAACTGGGGACCACGTTCACAAACAGCCACAAAATTGGTAACCGATTACAAAACCGAACACGGGCAATTGGATGATACCTTTAAAACACAATTGCAACTCTGGTATAATAAAGACAAAGGAACTTCTATTGTTCAAGAAATGGTTGAAGTTGCTAAAAAGCTATGCCCTGAAAAAGAGACAGTTTAACTGATTCTTTTAAACTGAATAGCAAAACCCCAACATATTGCAAGTAATAATATAACACTAGCTGCGGTTAGCCAAAAGGAAATATCGGGCAGAACTGGCAGGTTAAAAGCACTTATACTACCACGGTAAAAAATTAGAAATTCAGTCAAAATAAAGCCTGTTAAATATAAAACGGAAGAAACCTTGGTAAGGACAACCCATCTAAATTGTTGTAAAAATGCGATCAAAGCTACACTAACCAATCCAAGAAATACCCAGTGGAGGTAGCTGATTATGTAATCTATATTCCCAGAAATAATTTCAGCAGTTGTAGGAAACGAACCCATCAATTGGGCTATTAATTTAATGGCAAGACAAAATCCGGCAAATTTCAACACCCATTCTGTTTGCTTCGATAAGTGCTTTTTTAAAGTGGAACGTTCCCACAAAATTTTTCCGTAGAGAATACTAAAAGCACTTACCTGTAATACCCCTCCGATGATTGCTAGCGCATTAAAAAGCCAATGTGGCTGCATCCATAAAATAGAAATAAAAAAAGTCAATATAACACCAATATTTAATAAGTAGTAAAACTGTTTAAAGCTCTTTTTCGAAAAGGTAATTCCATGCTGCTCAAATAAACGGAGCAGAATTCCACACAAAGCAAGCAAAAACCAACCATTGTATTGAAAATGTAGGTAAAAATAAATAGCGTTATGATACCAAGGCGAAGTATTTCCTAATGTGGCCATCACTATTCCTACCACCCAAGGACCAATACTCGAAAGGACCATAAACCAAATTGCTACTCGTATTAATTTATATGATTGAAGTGATTTCAACTCTTTTGGGGTATACTTCAGAAAAAAGAAAGCAAACACATAAGTCGCAATTAAAAACAGTGTGGAAAAAATAATTGAGAACAAGGCATAACCGGTAAAGGGAAACGAGAATAGCATTCCTAAAATTGTTGCCTGTGTACCCCAAAAAAGATAGGTGTATTTTTTTGAAATACCGCTATCTTTTAAATAGAGATAATACAAAATGGTGGTCAATCCAGTATAAACCCAGCCCAACAAAGCAATATGCGAATGGGTGTGTACAATGTATCGATAGGTAATAGGCAATTCGGTTATTGCAAACAACCTAAGAGCAACTCCCATAATAGCAATCAGCACAAAATATCCAAGGGCAATGTATATGTGTTTTTTATAAGAAATCATTATTTTAAAGAAAGTAAAATTAAGTTGCAATGGTAAAATTATCGATGATTTATTGGTATGATATAAATCATAACTAAAGACTGAAAGGTTTTACACCTTTGCACTCCAAACATAACGACAGATGAATCATAAAAACTTAAAGATAGTATCTTCTCAAGAAGCAGTTTCCACCATACGATCTGGTGATCGGGTTTTTTTCCAAGGTGCTGCCATGACTCCAAATGTATTGATAAACAGCTTATGTGAACGGTATTCAGATTTAAAAAATGTTGAAATTGTACAAATTCATACCCACGGAGAAGCAAAATATTTAGAATTACCCTATAATGAAGCCTTTCATTTAAATACTTTTTTTGTAGGAGGTAACGTACGAAAAGGTGTGCATAGCCCTTATGGTGATTATGTGCCGGTATTTTTGAGTGAAATACATTGGTTGTTTAGGCGAAGTATTTTGCCATTGGATGTTGCTTTTATTCAGGTTTCTCCACCTGACCGACACGGATATTGCTCATTGGGTGCTTCGGTAGATATCACCTTACCAGCTATTTTAACAGCTAAAAAGGTTGTGGCGCAAATCAACCCAAAAGTGCCAAGAACACACGGCGACGGAATTATACATATAAAAAATATTGATTTGGCAATTGAAGTAGATGAGCCGATTCACGCATCCATAATAGAAAGCCCGACAGAAGTAGAAGCAATTATTGGCAAAAATGTAGCTGGCTTGATAGAAGATGGTGCCACGTTGCAAATGGGAATCGGTAATATTCCTAATGCGGTGTTGAACAATTTAACGAACCATAAACGCTTGGGTATTCATACCGAAATGTTTAGTGATGGTATTTTGCCTTTGGTTGAAAAAGGTATTATCACTGGGGAAAACAAAGAAATTAAAACTGGGAAGATAGTAACCTGCTTTGCAATGGGTACTCAAAAATTATATGATTTTATCGATGATAATCCCATTGTTCATTTTAAGGAAGCGGGATATACAAACGATACCGCAATTATTCGCCGAAACCCCAAAATGACTGCTATAAATAGTGCTATTGAAATTGACTTGACGGGTCAAGTATGTGCCGATTCTATAGGTACTTATCAATATTCAGGTGTTGGAGGCCAAATGGATTTTATTCGCGGAGCTTCACTCTCACCAGGAGGAAAACCCATTATAGCTATGCCTTCGGTAACCAATAAAGGAATTTCAAAAATAACCCCGTTCCTTAAAGAAGGTGCTAGCGTAACTACTACTCGAGCACACGTACACTATGTGGCAACAGAGTATGGGGTGGTCAACCTTTTTGGAAAAGGATTGGAACAACGAGCCAAAGCACTCATTACAATTGCCCATCCCGATCATCGTGAAGCATTGGAACGGGAAGCAAATAAACGATTTCGGATCTAGATAGCAAGACGTATAAGTCAAGGCTATTCCATGCTTTTGTTAAATAAAGATAATTTTGTCCGAAATAGAATATCTTTACATAAACAAAAAAACTATGTTCTCTAAAGCTTGTGAATACGGTATAAAAGCTTCAATCTATATTGCTCTGCAATCAATACAAGGAGAGCGTGTAAGCTTAAAGAAAATTGCAAAGGAAATTAACTCTCCAGAAGCATTTACAGCAAAAGTATTGCTTCAGCTTGCCAAAATCGATATAATAAAATCTAGCAAAGGTCCATCGGGCGGGTTTGAAATACCCAAAGATAAAATTGATACTATTATGCTGGCCGATATTGTTTTTGCAATAGACGGAAACTCTATTTATGAGGGGTGTGCTTTAGGCTTTAATACATGCAATGCTACTAAACCCTGTCCTATACACGATAAATTTGTGAACGTCCGGGAAGAACTTAAGAGAATGTTGCAAAACACAAGTCTTTACGAATTGGCAACTGGGTTAGAGGTAGGTCTGACTTTTTTAAAACAAAGAAAATCCTAAAAATAGTATGAATAATCCAAAACCCATAAAACGTCATGAAGCTTTAAAACCATTAAGTAGACAGCATCATTTTGGTTTGCTCTTTTCTTGGAAAATACGAAAAGGTTTTTCCAAAGATGTTTCCTTGGAACGGATAAAAAGCTATGCCAATTGGTTTTTTAAAACAGAAATAAAACCTCATTTTAATGCTGAAGAAAAACACATCTTTCCCATTCTAGGTAAAGAGGATGAAATGGTAAAACGAGCTTTAAAAGAACACCGCCGTATTAAAAGGCTGTTTAAAGAAACCGAAGACCCCAATAAATCCTTGAGTCTTTTGGAAGAAGAGTTACAGGCACACATACGTTTTGAAGAGCGGATTCTGTTCAATGAGATACAAAAAGTAGCAACTCCAGAAGAACTGGAAACCATTGAAAAAATCCATATTAAAGACAGTTCCAAATCAGAATATTCTGACCCTTTTTGGGACTAAAATTCCGTAACTGATAATTGTCATTTTTTAAAATAGGGTTCAGTAGCACCTTTGCAATAGGTATAATGAGCAAATTTTAATTGAATGACAAACTGTTTCCATTGTGGGGATTCGTGTTTAGACACTGTTATCGAACACAAAGAGAAAGCGTTTTGTTGCCACGGCTGCAAAACGGTTTTTGATATTCTGCAAGACAGCGACCTTGGTTACTACTACGATCTAGATACCAATCCGGGTATTTCCCCACAAGAAATTGAAGGGAAATTTAATTTTCTAGATAACCCTGCTATTGTAGAAAAGCTATTGGAGTTTGACAATAGTACCACGCAAATTGTTTCTTTTTTAATTCCGTCCATCCATTGTAGTAGTTGTATTTGGGTATTAGAGAACTTGAACAAGCTGAACAAAGCAGTAAAAACGTCACAAGTCAATTTTCCCGAAAAAACGGTACGGGTCACTTTTTCTTCTGAAAATACTACCCTAAAAGAATTGGTTCTGTTGCTCAGCCGTATTGGCTACGAACCATACATTTCTCTTGAAAATTCAGAAAAGAAAGAAAAACATATTGATCGCAGCCTAATTTATAAGCTTGGCGTTGCCGGCTTTGCTTTTGGCAATGTCATGTTCCTTTCCTTTCCAGAGTATTTTGAAGTAGAAGAATTTTGGTTGGATCAATTTAAAAACATGTTTCGGTGGCTGATGTTTGCTTTTTCAGTTCCAGTCGTATTCTATTCTGGTAGAGATTATTTTACTTCGGCTTATAAAGGGCTGCGTTCTGGTATTTTGAACATTGATGTGCCCATTGCTATTGGTATTGCCGTACTCTTTATTAGAAGTACGATGGAAATTATCATGGATTGGGGCACTGGGTTTTTCGATAGCCTTACCGGTCTTATTTTCTTTTTATTACTCGGGAAATATTTTCAGCAGAAAACGTATTCATACTTGTCTTTTGAACGAGATTACAAATCGTATTTCCCCATTGCTGTAACACGCTTATTGCGAAATAAAAAAAGTGGTATTCGAGAAGAACAGGCTGAGGTATATAAAATTCAAAAAGGCGATCGATTGCTTATCCGTAACAACGAGCTTTTGCCTGTAGATGCTATTTTAATAAAAGGGAACGCGCTTATTGATTATAGTTTTGTAACGGGCGAAGCTGAGCCCGTTTCCAAACAAAGTGGTGATAAATTATATGCTGGTGGAAAGCAACAAAATGGGGTGCTGGAAGTAGAAGTGTTGAAACCCGTAGAGCAAAGCTATTTAACCCAGCTTTGGAGCAATGAAGTGTTTAGCAAAGATAAAACAGGCATTTTTCAATCGTTGACCGATAGTATTAGCAAACGCTTTACGGTAGCGGTATTGAGTATCGCCTTTCTTTCTACTTTATTTTGGATGGTGGTAGATCCTTCAAAAGCATTTAATGTATTTACCGCAGTATTGATTGTGGCTTGTCCTTGTGCTATTGCGCTTGCAGCACCCTTTACATTGGGTAATATGTTGCGCATTTTCGGAAGCAATAAATTCTACTTGAAAGAAGCTTCCATAATTGAACAAATGGCGAAAGTAGATACAGTCATTTTTGATAAAACGGGAACACTCACAACGAATCGAAAAAATACAATAACCTATGAAGGTATCGAGCTTACTCAAATTGAAAGAGAACTTTTGACCAGTACCCTTCGGGCATCGAATCATCCCTTGAGCCGTTCTTTATACGCCATCTTAGATAAAAACAATATTCAAACCCTTGACGAATTTAAAGAAGAAGTAGGGAAGGGGATGTCAGCTTCAGCAAAGAATGCAACTATAAAAGTGGGTTCCTATGCTTTTGTTGAGAATACATCTGAAAAGATGCAGATAAAAGACACTTCAGAAAAACAAAAGAAAACAACAGTTCATATTAGTAGCAACGAACAATATAAAGGCTGCTATGTTTTTGAAAATGAATACAGAAATGGAGTTTCAGAAATATTTGAAGCATTGGGGCAGAATAAAGAAGTTATTATCCTTTCCGGTGATAACGACGGAGAGCAGGAACGGTTAGAAGGCTTACTGCCTGATGGTACGCAACTTATTTTCGGTCAAAAGCCAGACGATAAGCTCGAATTTATAAAAAATCAGCAACAATCTGGTAAAACTGTTATGATGATAGGGGATGGCCTTAACGATGCTGGGGCTTTGAAACAGAGTGATGTTGGGATTGTTATTTCAGAAAACATCAATGTTTTTTCGCCTGCCTGTGATGGTATTTTAGATGCTACGGTTTTTAAAAACCTGGTACGGTATCTTGATCTTTCCCATAAAGGGATTAAGGTTATTAAATGGGCTTTTCTGCTTTCATTACTATACAATTTGGTAGGACTTTCATTTGCGGTAACAGGTCATTTAAAACCCGTTATTGCAGCTATTTTAATGCCTTTGAGCAGTATAAGTATTGTTGTGTTTACAACACTTGCCACTCAATATATTGGTAGAAAACTAAGAATGGATATAAATAAGCAAAGCTGACGGATGTCATATTTTTTTTGTCGTTCCAAAAGTAGTTTTACACCATAATCAAGAATAGGTATGAGTATTATTTACGTGTTATTAAGCATTAGTGTTTTAGTGGCTATTATCTTTTTTATCGCTTTTATAATTTCGGTAAAAAGAGGACAGTATGACGATACGTATACCCCTTCAGTTCGCATGTTGTTTGAGGATGAGCTTGTAAAAGAAGAAACTTTCCATTTGGAGAAAAAAGAAAATAAAATCAATTCAAATAATTAAAAAATCCTGCACCAATGCGGGAAGAAACACTAACTATTATGCAAACAGAGCAGTTTTATTACGATAACAAGATCGTAAAAAAGTTTGTCAATGCCACTATGTTTTGGGGTATTATTGGTATGAGTATCGGACTCTTACTGGCCTTTATGTTTTTATTTCCTAACATCACGGACGGTATTTCGTGGTTGAGTTTTGGTCGATTGCGACCATTGCACACCAATGCGGTGATTTTTGCTTTTGTGGGGAACGCCATTTTTGCCGGAGTGTATTATTCTTCTCAACGGTTGTTAAAAGCCAGAATGTGGAAAGATTGGTTGAGTAACCTTAATTTTTGGGGTTGGCAGGCTATTATTGTTGGGGCTGCAATTACACTACCCCTTGGCTATACCACATCAAAAGAATACGCCGAACTAGAATGGCCTTTTGATATAGCTATTGCAATTATTTGGGTTGCGTTTGGAGCCAACTTGATCGGTACCATTTTAAAACGAAGACAACGACATCTCTACGTTGCCATTTGGTTTTACCTGGCAACTTTTGTTACGGTAGCTGTTTTACATATTGTGAATAGTATTGAGTTACCTGTTAGTGCTTTAAAAAGTTATTCATTTTACGCTGGAGTACAAGATGCACTGGTACAATGGTGGTATGGCCACAATGCTGTTGCATTTTTCTTAACCACACCTTTTTTGGGGTTGATGTATTACTTTGTACCAAAGGCAGCCAATCGTCCGGTATACTCCTATAAGTTATCTATTATTCACTTCTGGTCTTTGATATTTATTTATATCTGGGCAGGACCACACCATTTGCTATACTCTTCCTTACCTGCTTGGGCACAAAATCTTGGGGTAGCATTCTCTATCATGTTACTGGCTCCATCTTGGGGAGGTATGATTAATGGATTATTAACCTTACGGGGAGCGTGGGATAAAGTACGTACCGATCCAGTTTTAAAATTTATGGTAGTGGCTATTACAGGATATGGGATGGCAACCTTTGAAGGACCGATGCTTTCGCTTAAAAACGTAAACGCCATTGCACACTTTAGTGATTGGATTATTGCTCACGTGCACGTAGGAGCATTAGCTTGGAATGGTTTCTTAACCTTTGGTATGGTGTATTGGTTGGTGCCTAAACTATTTAAAACGAAGCTATACTCTATTAAGTTGGCCAATACCCATTTCTGGGTAGGAACATTGGGTATCATTATGTACGCTTTGCCAATGTATGTTGCTGGATTTGTACAGGCCTCCATGTGGAAACAATTTAATCCAGATGGAACGCTTACCTACGGTAACTTCTTGGAAACAGTAGCCGAAATCATACCGATGTATTGGATGCGTGCCATTGGAGGAAGTCTATTTATCCTAGGTGCTTTCATAGCGCTGTACAATATTATAATGACAGCTCGTAAAGGAAGCAAAGTAACCGATGAATTGGCCGAAGCTGCTCCATTGGTAAAAGTAACCAAGCACCGTACTGCAAAAGAAGGCTATCATACATGGTTAGAAAGACGTCCGGTAAAATTAACCATTTTTGCTACCATAGCCATTTTAATTGGTGGTGCGGTACAGATTATCCCATCGCTATTGGTGGACGATTATGTACCCGTAATTTCAAGTGTGAAACCATATTCCCCATTAGAGTTGGAGGGTCGCGATATCTACATTCGAGAGGGGTGTGTGTCTTGTCATTCACAAATGGTGCGTCCTTTCCGTAGTGAAGTGGAACGCTACGGAGAATATTCTAAAAGTGGAGAATATATTTACGACCACCCGTTCCTATGGGGAAGTAAACGTACTGGACCTGATTTGCTTCGAATAGGAGGCAAGTATAGTGACAACTGGCATTTAAACCATATGTACGATCCGCAGAGTACTTCTTCCGGTTCCATTATGCCGTCCTATAAATGGTTGATAAATGCTGAATTGGACAAAAGCCTTACCGAAACAAAAATGGAAGCAATGGTAACATTGGGTGTACCGTATTCTGAAGAAGAAATTACCAATGCCCAACTATCCATGTTGGAACAAGGGACTAAAATTGAAGAAAACCTGTACAGCGATCCCGATTTTGCAAAAACATACGAAGCCGATAAAAAATATGCTGAGGAAAACGGAGAAGATTTTGTTGAAATGCGCGATAGGGAAATTGTAGCGTTGATCGCTTACTTACAACGTTTAGGAACAGATATTAAAGTAAAAACCGCTGAAGAAGCTTCAGCTCAAAACGACTAATCATGCTAAAATTCATTAAAGGAAACTTGGAAAGTATCGATGGGGTAGCAATATATCCCATCATATCGCTGCTTATTTTTTTCATCTTTTTTGCAGTTCTGTTTTGGTGGGTATTCACAGCAAAAAAGGAACATATAAAAGAAGTCAGTAACATTCCCTTAGAATTAATTCCAGACAAGGAAATTAACGATAAAAACGATTTACCATTATGAAAACAACAGCATCTTACATACGAGTTATAGTCTTTACGGTCCTTGCGTTTTTTCTTATGGAATTTATTACAGAATCTGGTGAGACGTGGGCTATAGTAAAATACCCAGTAATATGGGCGGTTTTAGGATTGATTTTTTTGTTTTCAATTGCCGTTGAAGTTATTTCAGAAACTTTACAAAGTATATTATTTAGAGGGTTGAATGAAGAGGCACAAGAAAGGTTTATTGCTTCCGAAGCACTTCGAAAAGAAAATAATTGGTTTAAAAAGACCTATAAAAAACTATTGGCCAAAAAACCTATTGAAAAGGAAAGCGAGATTGTATTGGACCATAATTATGATGGTATTCGCGAATTGGATAACGTATTACCACCTTGGTGGATTTATATGTTTTATGCATCTATCGTTTTTGCCGTAGTATATATGGTACGCTATCATGTTTTTGACGGCATTGACCAAGAAGAAGAATATGAAATTGCCGTGGCTGAAGCACAGGCTGAAATTGAGGAATATAAAAAAACGGCTAAAGATTTAATTGACGTAAACACTGTTGAAATATTGACAGGAAAAGAAGATATAAGAGCTGGACAAACTGTGTTCGAAGCTAATTGTATTGCCTGTCATAAAGTTGATGGCGGAGGCGGAATTGGCCCAAATTTAACGGATGATTACTGGATACTGGGTGGTGGTATCAAAAATGTGTTTAATACTATTTCAGAAGGAGGACGAGACGGAAAAGGTATGGTAGCCTGGAAAACAGATTTAAAACCCAGTGAAATGGCACAGGTTTCAAGTTACGTGTTGAGTTTACATGGTATTACACCGGCAGATCCTAAAGAACCTGAAGGCGATCTTTGGATAGATCCTAATGCTCCTGTAGAAGAAGTTGAGGTAAAACAAATTGACTCTTCAAAAATACAGATAAAAATAGAAGACCAGCCTGTAACACAGGATGTAGTAGAGAAATAATACGCTTTAAAAGTCTTATAATCACAGTAAAATAATTAATTGTGGAAGCTCCAAAAAATGAATCTTTTAGGGACAGTATCGGTACTATCGACGAAGAAGGGAAACGCTCTTGGGTGTACCCCACAAAACCTTCGGGTAAATTTTATGAGTATCGTAAATATGTGAGTTATTTTTTATTGGCCTTTTTGTTTGCCGCTCCTTTTATAAAAATTAATGGCAACCAATTTCTCTTGTTTAATTTTCTTGAAAGAAGGTTCAATATTTTCGGGTTTCCGTTTTGGCCACAGGATTTCCACTTATTTGTTATTTCTATGCTTATTGGGGTTGTTTTTATCATCCTTTTTACCGTGGCTTTCGGAAGGATTTTTTGTGGATGGATTTGTCCACAGACCATTTTTTTGGAAATGGTTTTCAGAAGAATTGAATACGCCATTGAAGGTGACAGGGGAAAACAAATTAGATTAGATAAACAAGTTTGGAATGCCGAAAAGATTAGAAAGAAAGGGTTAAAGTGGTTTATCTTTTTTATCATTTCATTTTTAATTGCGAATGTTTTTCTAGCCTACATTATAGGAAGTGATAAATTACTGGAATATATTCTGGAAGGCCCTACTGAAAACTGGAATACCCTTATATCCTTAACTATTTTCACGGGTGTATTCTATTTTGTATTTGCTTGGTTTAGAGAACAAGTGTGCATTATAGCGTGTCCGTACGGAAGGTTACAAGGTGTGCTTTTGGATAACAAAAGTATTGTCGTGGCCTATGATCATAAACGGGGTGAGAAAGAAGAAGGAAGAGCAAAATTCAAAAAAAATGAAGATCGAGAGACTTCCGGAAAAGGAGATTGTATTGACTGTTTTCAATGTGTACACGTTTGTCCAACGGGTATCGATATTCGTAATGGGACACAATTGGAATGTGTAAACTGTACTGCCTGTATTGATGCCTGCGATAGCATTATGGAAGCTGTAAATTTACCACAAGGATTGATTCGGTATGCTAGTGAAGAAAACATTGAAAAGAAAACAAAGTTTAAGTTCACGCCCAGATTAAAGGGGTACACCGCAGTATTATTCATTTTAGTTGGGGTATTGGCTGGTATGCTTTTTCTTCGGAATGATGTAGAAGCACGCGTATTAAGACTTCCTGGACAGTTATATGAACATAAAGACAATAATATGATCAGCAATGTCTTCACTTTTAAACTAATTAATAAGACAACTGAGGATGTTGACAGTGTCCATTTTAAACTACTTTCCCACAAAGGAACTATTAAGCTGGTAACCCATGACGAATTTCAAGTACCCAAACAAGGCTTGGCAGAAGGGACATTATTCATTGAAATAAACGGGAGTGCTTTAACCGGTGATAAAGATAAAGTTAAAATAGGAGTCTATAGCGGAGATAAATTGATAGAAACTACCACAGCTACCTTTTTAGGGCCGAGAAGTTATAAATAGAAAATGAATTCATTTTAAGAAACAAATGTTATGAAAATAAATTGGGGAACAGGAATTGTAATTGGTATCGCAGCTTTTATTTGTTTTATCATGTTTTTTGTGATAAAAATGAGCACGGACGATACGTATAGCTACGACTTAGTTGTAGAAGAATATTACAAAAAAGAACTCGCATTTCAGCAAGAAATCGATGCCGAAGAAAACTTAAAATTGTTAACCGAAAAAATAAAAGAGGAAAGAACAAACGAAGGTTGGTTGTTTACCTTTCCAAAAGAAATAAACCCTGAAAAAGTTTCGGGTACAGTGTTCCTATATAGACCGTCCAACAAGCAACTGGATTTTCAATTTCCATTGAAATTTTCCGGTTCAAATTTGCTCATACCTAACAAGCGATTGGTGGACGGTCGTTGGAACATAAACATCGCTTGGGACTACGAAGGGAAAAAGTATTTATTTAAAAAAGAGATATTGTATTAGAATCCTTTTTGTCTTCCCATTTTAAAGGGAACCAGGGGATTTAATCAACTAAAAATGTTATTATCAGCACTCATATTCGGTTTATTAGGAAGTTTCCACTGTGTGGGAATGTGCGGCCCCATTGCATTTTTATTGCCGGTAGATCATAAAAAACCAGTAAAAAAAGTAGGACAGATATTTTTATATCACTTCGGAAGAATTTTTGCCTATTCCTTAATTGGACTTTTGTTCGGTTTGTTAGGAAAAAGCTTTTACCTGTTTGGGATGCAACAGCAATTAACCATTACGATTGGAGTGTTGA
>Ga0209344_10002936_pt1 | contig 17760 bp, 15 predicted proteins | sample Cruoilmetagenom6_FD_187293 | JGI IMG/M metagenome (GOLD analysis project Ga0209344, IMG submission 187293) | Oil polluted marine microbial communities from Coal Oil Point, Santa Barbara, California, USA - Santa Barbara Oil Seep Sample 6 (SPAdes)... | ecosystem: Environmental > Aquatic > Marine... | reverse complement strand
GCCCGTTTCAGCAAGAACCTTGGTGATCGCAGCCGTCAACGTCGTTTTACCGTGATCAACGTGACCAACAGTACCGATGTTGCAATGCGGTTTAGTACGCTCAAATTTCTCTTTAGCCATTTCCGACTTCCTCAAAACCTTACGGTATCAAAATCATAATAGATCAAACAAATATGCCCGACCTACACTTAGCCTGCCCTTCAACTGCGGGTTGGAGCGGGTGAAGGGAATCGAACCCTCGTCGTAAGCTTGGAAGGCTTCTGCTCTACCATTGAGCTACACCCGCAAGCGGTTTCCAACCCCCCCGAAGGGGTTCCGGCCAGTGTTCGGCATCTTGCGTGCATGAGGATGGTGGAGGGGGTTGGATTCGAACCAACGTAGACATACGTCAGCGGATTTACAGTCCGCCCCCTTTAGCCACTCGGGCACCCCTCCATATCCTTAGGATGCACGCCGGATTACCGACGGTCCGGACGGTGCGCAATATGAAGAAATACAACGCTGTGTCAACCACCTAATGCACCGACTGCACAAAGTTTTTTTTCACCGCGCCGATAAGCGCATAAAAGAGCGCTGACAAGCGTGGCGTCTAAATGATACAAGCTGCCATGGCTAAGCGCAAAAAACATGGTCGCCCAGGGCGACCCACCCACGATCTCGCCTCCTCCGATGATGGCCGCGAGACCCTTAAACGCACCAACAAAAGCGGCGAGCTGTGGCTCTACGGCGCGCACGCGTGCCTCGCCGCGATTGCGAATCCGGAACGCGACATCCGACGCATCGTGATGGCGACGCAAAGCGCCGACGAATTGGAGATCCCGGTGTGCGACGCCGCCAACTCTGCGTTCGAGGCCTGTCAAACCCCGCGCCCGCAGATCGAATGGCGTGATCGGCGCGAGGTCAACGACCTGTTGCCCCGCGACGCCGTCCACCAGGGCATCTGCATCGAAACCAAGGCCCTGCCCCACCCGCAAATCGACGACATCATCGAAGACGCCAAGGGCTTGCCCAGCGCGTGCATCGTGGTGTTGGATCAAGCCAGCGATCCGCGCAACATCGGCGCAGTGATGCGCACCGCAGCGGCATTTGGCGCGTTGGCGGTGGTGGTGCAAGACAAGCACGCCCCCGACATCACCGGCGCGCTGGCCAAGGCCGCGTCGGGCGCGGTGGAACGCCTGCCCTACATCAAGGTCACCAACTTGGCGCGCACCCTCGACCAGCTCAAGACTGGTGAGTTTTGGTGCGTCGGTTTTGACGGTCACTCTGAGGACTATCTTTCCGCCAAGACCCTGCAAGGGCGCAACGCCATCGTGATGGGCGCGGAAGGCGCGGGCTTGCGCCGCTTGACCCGCGAAACCTGCGATTTGCTGGTGAAAATCCCCATGACGGATGCGGTGGAAAGCCTCAACCTGTCCAACGCCGCCGCCATCGCGCTGTATCAGTTCCAGCAATCGAACAGCTAGGCGCCACGCGCCGCCCTTGGATTGCCTCTCCCCCCCCCGTCGCTCCCGCTCAGGCGGGAGCCTGCTCACCCATCGTCTGGATTCCCGCCTACGCGGGAATGACGGCTGGGGGCGGCGCATTTGAGGCTTAGGGTTTCGGCAGTATTAAGGCAGCCAACACCGTCAGATCTTTGAGTTCCGCTTTCGGCGGAAAGCCTAGCATTTCTGGCTGCTGGCCCGCCCGGTTGACCCACGCGACTTGAAAGCCGAACGCCGCCGCGCCGGTGGCGTCCCAGCCGTTGCTTGATACGAAACAGATGTGTTCGCGGGCCACGCCGAGTTGATCGACCGCCAATTGGTAGACGCTGGGGGATGGCTTGTAGATGCCTGCGTCTTCAATCGAGATCACCTCATTGAGGCTGTTGTCTAGACTCGCCGCCTTGACCGCCGTGGCGAGCATTTTGGGTGAGCCGTTGGACAGAATCGCGGTTTTCATCCCCACCTTTTTAAGGCTCTCGAGCATGTCGGGTACCTCGGCGTAGGCGTCCAAGATTTCATAGAGCGCCATAAGCTTTTTGCGCAGCACCTTGGAGCGCAGATCCAGCGTCGCCATGGCGAAATCGAGCGCTAAGCCGGTGATTTCGTAAAAGTCGCGGTGCCGACCCATGAGGCTGGACAGCCATGTGTATTGCAGTTGCTTGGCGCGCCACAGCTCCGCCAATGGCGCGGCTTTGTCGCCGAGTTCACCGTGGCAACGCTCAGCCGCCGAATTGACGTCGAGCAAGGTGCCGTAAGCGTCAAACACGCACGCTTGAATGTCGTAAAAGGGGGAGGCCTGGGTCATTACGTCACCTGAACTGTTTCAAAACGCGCAGAGTATAGCTCGTATGATCCCTTTTGCGTAAAGCTCGCACTTGCAGTCAAGCCAGGGCAAGGGTATATGAACCGGGTCTTGAAACATGTGCCGGCTTAGCTCAGTTGGTAGAGCACCTGATTTGTAATCAGGGGGTCACGAGTTCGAATCTTGTAGCCGGCACCATTTTCCCCATTTTTTAATCCGAAAGCCCCCACTTCCCATTGAACGGGATCAACGGGGTCACTTCGAATCCGTGGATCATGGAATCGCTACGCCCATAGCGCCATTCGCCCGTCGAGCACGCAAATTCTCCGGTTTCCCGGTTGAAATAAAAGTTGTCGCGGACCCGTTGGGTCGTCGCATCGACGACCACCCAGCCCTCTATCAAGTCTTTCACGCTATAGATAAAAACCTGGTCAGCCTTCACTTTGTGAACATGGTTTAGCACCTTAGCGTCGTTGTGTTTGCTGATCGCGCCTTCGCGAAAGGCCGCATTTGTGGTGTTCGTGCCCATGGTCTTGAGACCGACAACACAGTGGTTTGCGAGAATGCGCCGGGCTAATTCTGAATCTGGCGTTTGCAGGCCCTGCGTGGTTTGACAGCCGCCCAAGGCCATGGCGGCCAAGACGCTGAGTGAAACTATGACGCTTTTCATTGGATGGGGCCCCCAGAAAACCAAATGAGCTGAACATATTCAGGCGTAACGATACTGGTTCAGTATGAACGCATACTGAACGCCATGATCACCACGTCTCGGCAGTTTCATCGACAAGCTTCAAACCTTGCTCATCCAGCACCCGGCTCAGCGGCAAGGTCATGGTGATGATTGTGCCTTTGTTTTGCTGGCTGCCCATCTCGAACGTGCCGCCATGCAGCTCAACCAGGGACTTGGTCAGCGGAAGGCCCAGCCCCGAACCATCGTGCTTGCGCGCCAATGAACTGTCGACCTGACCGAACTGCATCATCGCCTTGGCAAGCCCTTCTTCATCCATGCCGATGCCCGTATCCTCGACGGAAATGACGAAACCGTCTTTTTCGCGCTTCGCGGTGCATATGATGCGCCCGCCGCGCGGGGTGAATTTGACGGCGTTGCTCAACAAATTGAGAAGGATTTGCTTCATCCGCCGCACATCAAGCATCAGCGTCGGCATGTTCGTGCGGTCCGGCCACTGCAAAACAAGCCCGCCTTCGTCCACGCGCGGTTGAATGATTTGCTGGCACGCCTCGCATATGTCGGACAAGCGGACCGCTTCTTCGTGCAGCGCCAACTTGCCCGCTTCGATGGCGGAGACATCCAAAATATCGTTGATTAGCTCTAGCAAATGCGCGCCCGAACTGTGAATGAAGCCCACATACTCAACGTATTTTTCATTTCCGAGCGGGCCAAAAATACCTTCTTGCATGGTCGATGAGAACCCCAAAATTGCATTGAGCGGGGTGCGCAGCTCATGGCTCATATTCGCCATCAGCTCCGTCTTTGCGCGGTTGGCGAGTTCTGCGGTGTGCTTCGCATCGCGCATATGCTCTTCCGCCAATTTGCGTTCGGTGATGTCTTCATGCATAGCGACAAAGTGCGTCATATTGCCATCCAGATCGTGAACCGGCGCGATGGAGGCGTAGGCCCAAAAATGAGACCCATCTTTGCGGCGGTCTTTGACTTCCGAACGCCACTCCGCGCCGTTCATGATCGTCTTCCATAAATCGGCATGAACCTCTTTGGGTGTATCCGGTGATTTAAGAATATCTGAACGACGACCAATCGCTTCTTCGCGCGTATAGCCGGTTATGTCCGTGAACATGGCGTTCACGTACTCAATGCGTCCGTCGAGATCGGTGATAAAGATCATCGTCGGGCTTTGTTCGACAGCCTGCACAAGCTTGCGCAGCTCCATTTCCGCCAGGGCGCGCATTTCGACTTCGCCTTGCAGGCTCGCCGTGCGCTGCTCGACCTTTTGTTGCAGTGAATTTTTAAGATCCGTGAGACTTTCGTTGGCGCGCTGCTGCTCTTTGAACACCCTCTCGACGGCTGTGCCCATGGTGTTGAATTCCGCGACCCGTGATGGTTCAAACTCCACCAGATCGCCTTCACCCACGACGGACAACGCATAACGCGACATGCGTTTCGCGGGATTGATCACCAGCCACATCAAAAGCAGAAAAACGCTGGCGCTGCCCACCAAAACAACAATGAAATGAATCGTTATGTCGTCTTTAAACGAGGACGCCAAGTTGCCGAAACTGGTGTCATCAATGATAAAAGCAGCGTCAACAACAGCCGCATCGGAAAAAGAAAGCGACGTTAAATAGGCGATATGTTTCCCGCCCGCCTCTGTCACCGTATCGTGTTTGAACGCTTTCAACGCGCCTTGCGCAGCAAACAACGTACTTTCCCTAACAAGGGGGGCAGAGATTTGAAGGATATCGTTCGCGAACAGTTCAACATGATCGATCCCGGTGGTGCGCTGGATTTCATTGGCGAGCCGAAGGTTGCCATGCAGTGATACGCCGTAAACCAAATGGCCGACCACTTGGCCGGTTTTGTGAAAAACGATCGGAACGCTTTGCACAAGCGCCGTGTCCGTTTCTCCAACAGCGACCCACAATTTCACATTGATAAAAGGCCGAATTTGGCCTGCGACCAGATCGATATCGCCAACAAACTGCCCGGCATTCCCGACAACACGACCGCCCATATCGAAAATGAGCAAAACCCCCATCCGGTCCGAAACGCTCTGTAACCCTTCGTATAGAAAGCTTTCCGCATCGTCCCATTCAGCATTTTTGACATATTCACCCAAGTCGCCATTACGCGAAACCAGCTCGACCGCAGAGCTCAGAAAGTTCAACTCATCCCAAAATGTATTCAGTGTAGATTTGTGCGCCTGCTCGAATGAGCGCTGTATCTCATTTCTCAGTTGCTCGCGCGCCGACACATAGCTTGTGTACATAATGGCACCGTTTGTTGATGCCAAAACAAACACAAGTATCGCAAAGATCAAGGGACCAATGCGCATATTGGTATTTAATAGCCTCATTTATTCACCAGAGTTCTGAAAGGTCCGATTATTCATATCGGCAACACTCCCTTTTTCAGTCGTGTTTAAAACCCACCCAGCTCAGCCTAAATCGACCGGATAATAGTTGCAGGGTTCTCGTTTTTATCCAAGGCAATAGCGTCCTACCCGCCGCCATCATCAAATGCACACCTAGGTATGCAGACATATTGGGATGCACAAACGCAATGTCTATAAACTTTGCAATCGGCGAGGGGGGCCGAATTCAATTTTATGTTTTTGTCGAACGTTGTTTATAGTCGGCCCCATGCCTCATCAGATTCTCAAAAACGTTTTCGGTTATGACAACTTTCGCCCCGGTCAAGTCGAGGTCGTCAACGCCCTGCTTTCGGGTGAAAACGCCCTGGCGGTGATGCCCACGGGTTCGGGAAAATCGCTGTGCTTTCAAATTCCGGCGCTGGTGAAAGGCGGTCTGACCATCGTGGTGTCGCCGCTGGTGGCGTTAATGGAAGATCAAGTCGCAGCCCTGAAACTGGCTGGAGTCGAGGCGGAAACCATCAATTCATCGCGTGATCGGACGGTCAATGTCGATGCGTGGCGACGGGTCGCGGCAGGTGAAACTCGGTTGCTGTATCTCGCGCCCGAACGCTTGATGACAGACCGCATGTTGGATGCGCTAGCGCGCTTGCCGGTGACGCTGATCGCCATTGACGAAGCCCACTGCCTGTCGCGCTGGGGCCCGTCGTTTCGCCCTGAGTATGAAGCCTTGTCGCGTTTGAAGGATATCTTTATCGGCGTGCCCATCGCCGCGCTGACCGCCACCGCCGACAGCGCCACCCAAGAAGACATCGCCGCCAAGCTGTTCGGCGGCCAAGGTCGCGCGTTCGTGTCTGGGTTCGACCGCCCCAACATCCGCCTCAACGTCGAAATCCGCACCGACGCCAAACGCCAATTGCTGGGTGTGATCAAGGATTTTGAAGGTGAAAGCGGCATCGTGTATTGCCTGTCCCGCGCCAAAACCGAAAAAACTGCGGCGATGCTGTGCGAAAACGGGGTCCGCGCCTTGGCTTATCACGCAGGGCTGTCGGCGCAAATGCGGGCGCAAAATCAGCAAACGTTCATGATGGAGCCGGGCGTCGTGATCGTCGCCACCATCGCGTTCGGCATGGGCATCGACAAGCCCGACGTACGCTTCGTCTGCCACACCGACATGCCCGGCAATGTCGAGGCTTATTACCAAGAAATCGGCCGTGCGGGCCGCGACGGCAAGTCCGCCGTGGCGCACATGTTTTATGGTCTGGACGATGTGCGCATGCGGCGCATGTTCATCGAACAAGAAGACAGCGACCCGGACCACAAACGCCGCGAGCACAAGCGCCTGGATGCGCTGATCGCCTACTGCGAAGCGTCCAGCTGCCGCCGCCAAGCGCTGCTGGAATACTTCAACGACAGTATTGAGCCGTGCGGCAACTGCGACATGTGCCTCACCCCGCCAGAAATGGTCGAAGGCGCAGGTATCGCACAAACCCTATTGTCCGCATGCGTCGCCACTGGGCAGATGTACGGCCAAGCGCACTTGATCGACATCGTGCGCGGCGCGGACACGGAAAAAATGCGCCAAGCGGGTCACGATACGTTGCCTGAGCACGGCCAAGGCGCCGACATTTCCAAAGACGCGTGGCGCTCGATCGTGCGCCAACTGGTCGCGGGTGGATATCTTAAAATCGACGTCACTGGCCACGGCGGCTTGAGCCTCACGCCCAAAGGTCAGGCCTTGTTGAAGGGCGAAGAAACCTTCAGCTATCGCAAAGACTTGGCGCTCAAACCTGAGAAGAAGAAAAGCCGCACGGGGCGCGCCGAACCGCCCGCCGACCTAAACCCAGACGACGCCAAGTTGTTGGGAGAACTGAAAGACCTACGCACCCATCTGGCGATGGAACGCGAAGTGCCCGCCTATATGATCTTTTCCGACCGCACCTTAGAAGACATGGCGCGTAAAAAGCCTCGTGATAACAATGCGTTTGCCGACATCCATGGCGTCGGCGCGGCCAAGCTCAAAGACTTTGCCGAAGCCTTCATCGGCATCATCGTCGAAAACACCTAAATAGAGCCCGCTTGTTCCACCAGCACGATACGTTCACCGTCTGCGGTGAACACGTTGAGTTGGCGGATGGTCCAGCCTTCGCGAGTCTTGTTCAGGTACACGTAAACCGTCCCAGGTGCTTTGCTGCCTTGGACATCGAAGTTCAGTTCTGCCCAGCCTTCATCGTTGGTGGTTTGAATGTTGCCGCTGGTCCACCACCCCGTCGGCTCGACCGGCAGACCGAGACGGCGTTCCAATGCGGGGTGGCCGCGCAGCTCATCAACCGTCAGGCGATAGGCGTCACTGCTGGTGAATGCCATCGTAACAAGCGCGATAATGCCGCCGAAAAACAGCGGAATGCCGAAAAACGCGCCCCACCCGACCCGCGCCCAGATGCGCTGGGTGCGCTTAAAATGCTCGACGTCGCGCCAGTCATTGTTGGCCCAGGCCCACGCGTTGCCCTTGGCGCCCAAAACGAACAGCATCACGATGTTGACACCGGGTACGAACATCAACAAGGCAATCCAAGTGTTGTGCGCCAGCCCCCACACCCAGTTGAGAAAAAACGCACCCCAGTTCCAACCGCGCAACTCAGGCGGCAAAGGATTTTGTCGGTGAGCGGGGCTTTGGTTTTGCATTTGCACCTCTATGGTCGGGTTAGATCGGGGCCTAGCCCTCAGGATCACGACCGCCGCCACCCTTGCGTTTGATCGGGCGTAGGATGTCATTGCCCAGGCGGCGCTTGATGACGTCCAGATTGGCTGCACCTCCGGTCATCTCAACCGGGGCGACAACAGATTCAGGCGCAAGCGCCGCGGGCGCCGCGCGCTTGGTAAAGGCACGCGCGCCGAATCCCTTGGGCGCGTCATCGCCACCTTGGGGTGGGCGCGGTTGCGGATGTGAGGGCGCAGGCGCATCCTCCATCCCGTCTTCATCATCGACGCCAAACATCTCATTGACGTAATCGTTGATCGGATCGATGGGGTCAGGACCGAAGTCATTGGGGCCCGGCGAACCGCGAAAAAAGCCCACCACGATGGCCATCCACAGATTGTAAATCGGCACCAAAAACAACAACAACCACCAGCCCGAGTGGCCCAAATCGTGGGCGCGTTTGACGACCAAAGCCAGGCTAACCCAAAAATTGAACACCAACAGCGGCAAGATCACGACCAGCGCGATGGCGACGCCGAACATGCCACCCAGTCCCGTAGCGCCGAACATCAGCCCGACCAACACGCCAAATAGCTGCACGCCCAGGCCGATCATCGACATCAGCACGAAGCCCTTGAGCCAATAGGCTTTGCGGTTCAGGCGCCCGGAAAACGAAAACCATACCCATTTCAGCGGCTGATCCCAGCCCTTCATATTGCGCCGCGCGATAAGCAAAACCGCACCGTTGATCAACAGAAAAAACACGATGATGCCAAGTTCGGCCATCGTGGTGACGCTTTGCATCTGCGCCATCTGATCGGGCGTCATTTGGCCCTGCTGCGCCGACGCCGGTGCGGCGAATGCCGTTGCGGCGAGCGCTGTGAGACATACGCGTAAGTTGGACACAAGATGAGGCATCGTAGCTCCAGCACCGTCTGTTTTCATTTGCTCATCGTATTGTGCCCAAAAAAGATAGAAATGCGAAGGCTTTACGATATTGTGATCGACATGAAACCCATACTTATCCTTCTCTTCACCCTCAGCATGAGCACCGCTGCGCCCGCTCAAACCCCGCCTCAAGAGCACGTGTCGAGCGATCCTCGCCATGCCCAATGCTTCAAAAAGTCGCGAAAAAAACCGGACTGGATGGTCTGTGAAGAGCTGATCGCACCGTTGTTGGCGCGCCACAACCAGGGCGAAAAAGTGTCCGGCTTTATATCGTGCGTGCCCAGCGCAACACCACTTGAAGAGGTGCGCCAGACGTTCCACACGTGGATCTCAAAACGCCCGCATTTCGCCAAATACACCCCTTGGGACACCTTGTCGGGCGGCCTGTCGGTACTGTATCGCTGCACAAAGTAATGCGCGTTTAGATCACACAAATACATTCAGCACGTGTTCAGATTGTGGCCCGTATTCTCCTCACCAGATTCGAAAAAATGTGTGGGGATATTTTTATGAAGACCTTAATCAGATCCGTAGCCGTTACGATGGCCACCGTGGTTGCATGCGCCAGCTGGCAAGCGCAAGCAAAGACGCTCGATTTCACCGTCTATCGAGACGGTTCCGACATCGGCACCCACAGCTACGCCATTTCCCAGCACGGCGATGAAACCCTGGTCGAAGTCTCCACCGACATTCAGGTCAAGATGCTGTTCATCACCGCATACAAGTTCACCCACGCGTCCAAGGAAGTGTGGAAAAACGGCAAGCTGATACAGCTCAACTCCACCACCGACGACGACGGTGCCGACAAAGCGCTCAACGTCAAGGCGCAAGGCGACGCCTTGACCGCCGACAGCATGGTCAATGGCCAAGACCGTCGTCAGACCGCCGACGCCAATGTCGTGCCCGCCAGCTTGTGGAAAAAAGACATCGTTAAACAAACCACCGTGCTCAACACCCTCGACGGTACGTTGATGAGTATCAAGGTTGAAGACCTGGGCGCAGACGAAGTCGATGCAGGCGGCGCGAAAGTCACCGCCAACCATTATTCGATCACCGGCAAATTGACGCGTGAACTGTGGTTCAACGGCGCAGGCGATCTGGTGCGGGTGCGCTTTCCCGACAAGACCGGTACGGAAATCGTTTACGCCCTGAAATAAAGACGCGTTTGCGTGGATTAAACCTGTGTATCAATGCGTTTAAACAACAACACACAAACGCAAAAGCTAAAGAGACTTCTTGAGGATTGCGAGCATGAAAACGGCGCTTCTTCCCATTCTGATTCACACAGATCACCCCGACCGCGCCGAGGTCGAGGCGCTGGTGCGTGATGTCTACGCTCGCGAATACGGTGCCATAATCGAGACCTTTGCCGACCTCCTAATTGCTTTGCCCGCCGAAAACGGTGGATATCTTGCCGCCGCCGGACTGCGCATCGGCGATGGTTTTTTTTCCGAAATCTATCTCGAACGCCCCATCGAAGACGTCTTGTCCGATCACTGGCAGCCCCCCGCGACGCGCGGCGAAATCGCCGAAGTGACCACCTTGGCGGCGAACCACCCACACGCCTCGCAGGCGTTGATGGCGGGCATCACCGGCCACCTGCGCAATCTCAATATCCGCTTTGCGTTTTTCACGGTGACGGAACGCCTGCACATAATGCTCAAACGCGTCGGCGTTCCAGCCCATGAACTGGCCCGCGCAACCGTGGACAAAGTCAGCAACCCGCAAGATTGGGGCCTGTATTACGCCACCAACCCCCGTGTCGTCGCCATCCACGATGCGTTTGTGTCCCTGCCCGCCAGTCAGGTCGAACAGACAACGCCAAACACCCCGGCCCATCAGCTGGAGGAGGCCGTAAGTGTTTGAGGTCCTGGCCGCCCTCCAGAAATTTAGCAAAACCCGCCCCCATGACAGCGCCTTCAGCCAAGACCAGCGCGCCTTGTCGTATGCCCAACTTTCCGGGCGCGTCGGCGCATTCTCACAAGACCTAGCCGACAACGACGTCATCGCCATCTATGCGCCAAACGGCCTGGAATGGGTGATTGCGGATTTAAGCGTGGCGTTTGCGGGCAAGACCATGGTGCCACTGCCGACGTTCTTTTCCGAAAGCCAGTTGCGCCATATCATCGAAAACGCTGGCGTCGGACGCATTTTAGCGAGCCGCGAAACGCTGAGCCCAGCACAAGCATTTGGCCTGCCGGTCACCGAAGTGACCATCGACGGCCCCACCGCCCCGCTCGACGGCGCGAACAATCACAGCCTTGAGGCGCAGCGCATCATCTACACCTCCGGCACCACCGGCGCGCCCAAAGGGGTGCGTCTGGGCGACAAGCAGGTTTGCGCCAGCGCCAAAGGCCTACTCGCGGCCAGCGGGGCCAGCGCCGAGGATCGCTATCTTTCGGTCTTGCCGTTTTCGCTGCTGTTAGAACAAATCGCCGGCATCGCACTGCCGATACTCGCCGGCGCGCCGGTCAGCATCGCATCGAACGCGGCCGGTGCCGCATTACAGGGCGACACTCTGCCTTTGATGAACGCATTTACAGATGCTTTTGAGGGCGCTGGCGCCACTGCCAGCGTGTTGGTTCCCGGCTTGCTGGACGCGTGGATCAAAACCTTAACCGCCACCAACACCACCGCACCATCGTCATTGCGCTTTGTTGCGGTCGGCGGTGCGCCAGTCAACACATCCCTTGCCAAAATGGCTTGGGATTTGGGCGTGCCGGTGCATGAAGGTTACGGCCTGTCGGAATGCTGTTCGGTGGTCAGCGTCAACCGCCCCGGCGGGCGCAACGAAGGCACCACGGGCGTCCCAATTCCCGGCGTCAACGTAACGCTGCAAGGCGGCGAAATCGTCGTCCACGGCGACACCGTGATGGCGGGCTACTTGGGCCACGACAACAACCCGAATGGCGTTTGGCGCACCGGCGATTTGGGTGAGTTTTCATCTAAGGGCGCGCTGCGCATCTTAGGCCGCAAAGACAATTTGATCGTCACCCAAGCCGGGCGCAACATCAGCCCCGAATGGGTGGAGGGATTGTGCGAGACCAGCCCCGGCGTCGCCAAATGCGTTCTGACAAACGTCCCTGATCAGGGGGATGATCAAGGTTTGGTGTTGATCGTTGTTGCCCCCCCTGACAGCGCCGCTGTTTTACAAGCGCAATACGCCCAGCTGCCCGATTACGCCCGCCCTGACCACACCGTTATTGTCGATGGCGCGGATGTCGCCAAATATGATTTGCTAACGCCACTGGGGGATGCGCGCCGCGCCCACTGTCAGGCGTTCGCCAGACAGTGGCTGGGCCGCCCTGACGCCGCAGAAGCATTGAGGAACCATGCATGACTTTTTTTGACCGACTTGTCGCCGAAACCCAGGCTGAGCGCGAAGACTTCCAGTCCATCAGCGTCATTCAAGCCGCCGTCAGTCAAGGCGTCACCAAAGATCTTTACGCCCAATACCTGACCCAGGCTTACCACCATGTGCGTTTCACCGTACCGCTGCTGGAATTCGCGTTAGAGGGCTGCAACGTCGGCGACGAAACCTACGCCAACGCACTGGCCGAATACATCGAAGAAGAAGCCGGTCACGACGAATGGATTTTAGACGACATCAAGGCCTTGGGCGAAGACGGCGAAGCGGTGCGAGCCGGTCGCGGTGGTTTCGCCTGTCGGGTGATGATCAGCCACGCGTATTACCTGATTGAACATCAAAGCCCTTATGCATTGTTGGGCATGGTCCACGTGCTTGAAGGCATGTCGGTGGTGTTGGCCGATCAAGCCGCAGGCGCGATCCGCGCGGGCTTTGGCGACAACCCACCCAACGCATTTTCCTATCTCACCAGTCACGGCGCGCTGGACATGGAACACGTGAAGTTTTTCGAAGACTTGGTCAACTGCTTGGACGACCCCCAGATTGAAGACATCATCATCGCGTCGGCAAAAGACTTCTACAAACTATTCGGCAACATGTTTCGCGAACTTGGCGAAAAATTGCTCAGCATACCCGCCAATCAAAATGAAGAGACCAACTCATGATCATCGATGGCAAAGTTTTTGTGGTCACGGGTGCCGGTTCCGGCATCGGTCGCGCGCTGGCGCAAAACCTATCGGCACAAGGCGCGAAACTGGTTCTGGCGGACCTCAACGCGGACGGTTTACAGACCACCCAGGCGGCCCTCACCCACCCCGGCCATGCGCGGTGCGTCACCGGCGACATCACCAAGGCTGAAACCCGCCAAGCGATCATTGACACCGCCAGCCAAGACTTCGGCGGCATCGACGCCCTGGTCAACAACGCCGGCGTGGTTGCCGTCGGACCGTTGGCCGATGCTGATGAGAAGGCGTTGGAGCTGATGGTGCGGGTCAATCTTTTGGCCCCGATGTTGCTGGTGCGCGACCTGCTGCCGACCTTGGAAAAATCGGACTGCCCGACCATCGTCAATGTCGGTTCCATGTTCGGCGACATCGCCTTTCCGCTATTTGCCGGTTATTCGGCCACCAAGTTCGGTGTACGCGGATTGTCAGATGCGTTGCGCCGCGAACTTGCGCCCAAGGGCGTCACCGTCACCTACATCGCACCGCGCGCCGCCAAAACCGGCGCGACGGGGGCATTCGAACATCTCATCGAACCGATGAAAATGAAATTGGACGAACCCGAACAGGTGGCACAAAACATCGCCGACGCGATCCGATCCGGCAAGCGTTCCAGCTATCCCAAAGGGGCTGAGCGGCTGTTCGTGTTCATTCAGCGCATGCTGCCGAAGCTGGTCGACAATTCCATCATTGCACAGCTGAAGTCTCTGAAGAGCTAGTCTTCACTTTCCGAATCGTCCGTATGGTTTTTGTCGAACACCGGCAGGCGATCCCAATCGGCGTCTTCCAAATGATCGACGGCGGCGAACACCGCGATGGCCATCACCACGAGGAAAATCCACACCAACGGATGCAGGCCGCAAAACTTGCTTGCGGGGGGCACGCAGGGCTCGTCACCGTCAGGGGCCGGATATTTGTCGCAATATTTCATCGGCGCAAGCTAACGTCTAACGCCCCCATCGGGCAAGGTTGAGATTGTTCAAAACGACCACAAACGCACATTGTGTTTCCACACCACTAAAAATCAGACCGATTCTAACCTGGGACTGCTACACTTTCGGTCAAGCGCTCAAGACCTGAGGGTAGGAACGACCTCATCTACAGCAAAAATAACGGCCAAAAATGGTTAAAATCGGGCCGTTTTTATTTTTAAGGTTTCCCTTATATAACCATTTCATTATATAAGGGACGAACTGCATTGTGGACTGCAACCAGTTCGCAGATGCACAAAAACAGCGTGCTTTTGGGTGCGTTGCAAAAAGAATTGAACCCCCAATTCCGGGATCTGGCTTTGCTGGTGGCCCCGTGCGCTACAGACCCCTTTGAGCGCCGCGGCCCTGAACGCAGTAGGTTGTGAGCTGCGACCTTGCGGAGACGTCGAATGAATGAAGTGAAAAAGCCGTCCGCCATCGTGGACGACGCCAACGCCGCCGACGACAACGTCGATCTTTCGCCGAGCCTTGGCGATGAGGTCAAGTACACCACATGCTACATGTGCGCGTGTCGTTGCGGCATCAAGGTTTACCTGGATGACGGTAAAGTTCGTTACATCCAAGGCAACCGCAATCACCCCGTCAACGGCGGCGTGCTGTGCGGCAAGGGATCGAGCGGCATCATGCAGCACTATTCCCCTGCCCGGCTGTCCAAGCCGTTGAAGCGCGTCGGTGAACGCGGTTCCAACGAATTCGTCGAGATCGAATGGGACGAAGCCCTGCAGATCGCTGCCGAGCGTCTGGGCAACATCCGCAACACCGATCCTAAGAAGCTCGCCTTCTTCACCGGTCGCGATCAATCCCAAGCCCTCACCGGTTGGTGGGCGAGCCAGTTCGGCACGCCCAACTACGCGGCGCACGGCGGGTTCTGTTCGGTGAATATGGCGGCCGGTGGCTTATACACCATCGGCGGTGCGTTCTGGGAATTCGCCGAACCCGACTGGCACCACGCCAAATATTTCATGATGTTCGGCGTCGCTGAAGATCATGATTCCAACCCCATCAAAAAGGGTTTGGGCCTGCTGAAACAGCGCGGCGCGAAATTCGTCGCCGTGAACCCGGTGCGCACCGGCTACGGCGCAATCGCCGACGAATGGGTCGGTATTCGCCCTGGCACCGACGGCTTGTTCGTCATGTCGTTGGTCCACGAATTGCTCAAATCCGGCAACGTCGATGTTGAATACCTGATCCGCTACACCAACTCCGGTTGGTTGGTCATCGACGACGAAGGCGCTGCCGATCATGGCTTGTTCGCACGCGACGCCGACGGCAACCCGCTGTGCTGGGACCAAGACGCTGCTGCGCTGGCCAACGCCAAATCGGGCAAGATCGACAACCCCGCGCTGAAAGGCGAATTCACCTTATCTGATGGTCGCAAAGCGGTGCCGAGCTTTGAGATTTTGGCCAAGCGCTATCTCGACGCCCAATACGCACCGGAACAGGTCGCTCATATCTGCGGCCTTGAAGTTGCGCAAATCAAACGCATCGCCGCCGAATTGGCCCACGTTGCGTTCAAAGAAACCATCGAGATCGAGCAGGAATGGACCGATTGGACCGGCCGCAAGCACGACAAGATGATTGGTCGTCCGGTGGCGTTCCACGCCATGCGCGGTATCTCTGCGCACTCCAACGGTTTTCATACGTGTCGCATGCTGCACGTGTTGCAGGTTTTGCTGGGCTCCGTCGAAGTGCCGGGCGGGTTCCGCGTCAAGGCGCCCTACCCCAAACATATCCCACCGGGCATTAAGCCAACCGGCAAACCGGGTCAAGTCAACCCCAACACCCCGCTTCCAGGCGCACCGCTTGGCTTTCCCACGGGACCGGAAGACCTGTTGGTCAACGCCGACGGCACCGCGCGCCGCATCGATAAGGCCTACAGCTGGGAACACCCGATTTCCAGCCATGGCATGATGCACATGGTGATCCACAACGCGTGGAAAGGTGATCCGTACAAGATCGACACTTTGATGATGTTCATGGCCAACATGAGCTGGAACTCGTCAATGAACACCGCCGGCACCATCGAAATGCTGACGGACAAAGACGAAGACGGCAATTACAAGATCCCCAACATCATCTATTCGGATGCCTACTTCTCCGAAATGGTGCCGTATGCGGATTTGGTTTTGCCCGACACCACGTACCTGGAACGTCACGACTGTATCTCATTGTTGGATCGTCCGATTTCCAACGCCGATGGCTGCGCAGATGCGATCCGCTATCCGGTGGTCGAACCCGACCGCGACGTACGTGGCTTCCAAAGCGTGCTGATCGATTTGGGCCACCGTTTGGGCCTACCGGGTCTGACCAACGACGACGGCACCGCGAAGTATCCGGGCGGTCTGGCTGACTACATGGTCAACCACGAACGCGCGCCGGGCGTCGGTATGCTCGGCGGTTGGCGTGGCAAGGATGGCGACAAGCCGCTTAAGGGCGAAGTCAATCCCAACCAGCTCAACAAGTACATCGAGAACCAGAGCTTCTGGCAGCACGAATTCGCGCCCGACCAGCGCTATTTCAAGATGGCCAACAAGAACTACTTGGATTGGTCCGCCGACATGGGACTGTTGCCCAACGGCGATCCGATCATCTTCCAGCTCTATTCGGAAGTGTTCCAGAAGTTCCGTCTGGCCGCAGAAGGCCACGGCGATCACAGCCCGCCCAAAGCCGACGCGGAACGCATCTTGAAGTACTTCGACCCACTGCCGATCTGGTATCAACCGTTCGAAGAATCCATGGTCGATACCAAGGAATACAATCTACACGCACTGACCCAACGTCCGATGCATATGTATCACTCGTGGGGATCGCAAAACACGTGGCTGCGCCAAATCACCGGCAAGAACCGCATGTTCATTCATCAAGACGTCGCCAGCAAAATTGGCGCGGTTGACGATGATTGGGTGTGGGTTACCAGCCACCATGCGCGCATCCGCTGCCAAATTAAGATCGTCGATGGTGTCAACCCGAACACGATTTGGACCTGGAACGCCATCGGCAAACGCCGTGGCGCGTGGAACCTGGACAAGGACGCGTCTGAGGCCAAAGAAGGCTTCTTGCTCAACCACTTGATTTCAGAACTGTTGCCGCAACAAGACGACGGCTACCGGTATTCGAACTCAGATCCGATCACCGGTCAGGCCGCGTGGTTCGATCTGCGCGTGAAGATCGAAAAGGCCGAGCCGAGCCAATTTGGCGAAAGCTATCCGCAGTTCCCGGTGATCGAAAAGTTCGAGCAGCTTCCCGACACCCCGAATATTTCACGCTATGGCGATAGCTTCCGCAAGAAGCGGGAGGGCAAATAAAATGACGACGCTTCCCAGCCATACCAACAAAAAACTCGGTCTGGTCATCGATTTGGACACCTGCGTGGGCTGTCACGCCTGCGCCACCAACTGTAAAGAATGGAACACCGGCGGGCATTCCGCGCCGCTGCCCGATTACGACCCTTATGGGAAGGAACCAGACGGCGTGTGGTTCAACCGCGTGCATTCTTTCGAAGTCAAACGCGGCGACCGCCCGAACCTGACCATCAACTTCCCGCGTTCGTGTCTGCACTGCGACAACGCGGAATGCGTCACGGTGTGCCCGACGGGTGCATCGTACAAGCGCTCCGAAGATGGCATCGTGTTGGTCAACACCGACAAGTGCATCGGCTGCAAACTGTGCAGCTGGGCCAGAT
>Ga0209344_10002933_pt1 | contig 17765 bp, 16 predicted proteins | sample Cruoilmetagenom6_FD_187293 | JGI IMG/M metagenome (GOLD analysis project Ga0209344, IMG submission 187293) | Oil polluted marine microbial communities from Coal Oil Point, Santa Barbara, California, USA - Santa Barbara Oil Seep Sample 6 (SPAdes)... | ecosystem: Environmental > Aquatic > Marine... | reverse complement strand
AAAGGAAAATATTACCATTATAAATGGCGCTTCTGAAATCGTAAATCCATTTTTAATTTTTATTTCAAATTCAAATGTAATGGGGTATAATTTCAGTTTAACACCTAAAGCTTCATTACAAGATGGTCTGTTAGATGTGGTTATTGTACCTAAAATAAGTAAACTGAAGATGTTACTTTTTGGCTTTTGTATGATAATCAAAAAACCAAATGTATTAAAAGGCGTTAAAAGCTTTCAAACAAAGGAAATTTTGCTTTCTCGAAATCAAAATAATTTTTTCGAATTTCAAATTGATGGAGAATTAGCTCAACTAAAAGAACAATCTCTTTCTGTGTATTTAAAAGAGAAGTCATTACGTGTTATCATTTGTTAAAAAAAAATAAAATATGAGACAAATTAGTTTAATTAAATTAAGTAAATCGATTGCCTTTTATGTTGAATGTGAAGAGTTATAAAGAAGATGAACGTATATTTACCAAAGGCAGAAGCAATTTATTAGGCTTATATCGAGCCATTAAAAGTTTATGTTTTTATTAAAAATAATTGATATCATTATATGATATTAATAAAAAAAACCGTTTAGTATATAACTTTGTAAATTATTTTATTTTATGAAAAAAAATTTATCAGTAGCATTGTTATTTATAGCTACAATTACCTTAGTAAATGCCCAAGAATGGCAAACAAATTTTGCGAAAGCAAAAGAAAAAGCAGCAAAAGAAAGCAAACCAATTATACTAGTTTTTCAAGGCTCGGACTGGTGTGCACCTTGTATAAAGTTAGATAGAGAAATTTGGAGCACAGAAGTTTTTAAAACCTATGCAGCAAAACATTATGTAATGTTACGAGCTGATTTTCCTAGAAAAAAGAAAAACGCATTATCAGAATCTCAAACAAAAGCCAACGCTACACTTGCAGAAAAATACAACAAACAAGGTTATTTCCCATTTGTGGTAGTGCTTGATTCTAATGGTAACGTTTTAGGCGAAAATAGTTATAAAAAAACAACACCAGAAAATTATATTAAAGAATTAAATACATTTATAAAATAATTTGAAACATCATTTTTTTATATTATTTCTGTCTTTTACATTAGCTTGTATTGCTCAGGAGCCGTACAAACGCACACTCAAATTAATGGGTAGTCGTTTTGATATTACGGTTGTTGCTAACGATTCTGTACAAGGAAACCAATATATTGATACCGCTGTTGCGGAAATTTCAAGAATAGAAAAACTCATCTCATCTTGGGATGGAAATTCTCAAACTTCAAAAATTAATAGAAATGCCGGAATAAAACCTGTAAAAGTAGATTCAGAACTTTTTGAGTTAATAGAAAGAGCCATTGGAATTTCAAAACTTACCGATGGTGCTTTTGATATCAGTTATGCATCAATGGACAACATTTGGAAATTTGATGGTAGTATGACCACTATGCCTTCGGAAGAAGAAATTACAGCTTCGGTATCTAAAGTGGGTTATCAAAATATTATACTTAACAAAGAAAATAGTACGGTTTTCTTGAAATCTGAAGGGATGAAAATTGGCTTCGGTGCCATTGGCAAGGGCTATGCGGCAGATAAAGCCAAAGATTTACTAATTTCAAAAGGAGTGCCATCAGGAATCATAAATGCTTCTGGAGATATGAATACTTGGGGAAAACAGCCCAATGGAAAAGAATGGAAAGTGGCCATTACCAATCCAATAGATAAGAATAAAGTTTTTGCTTTGCTTCCTATTACAAACGAAGCAGTTGTAACCTCTGGTAATTATGAAAAGTTTGTCAATTTTAACGGCACTCGGTATTCACATATCATAGACCCACGAACAGGTTATCCATCTACCGGAATTATAAGCGTAACCGTTTTTGCACCCAAAGCAGAATTGGCTGATGCTCTGGCAACGTCCGTTTTTGTAATGGGAAAAGAAGCGGGATTGGACCGTATCAATCAATTGCCAAAAATAGAATGCATCATTATAGATGATAAAGGAAATATCACAAAATCAAAGAACATAGAAATCGATAAACTATGATGAAGAAAATAATAATGCTCACTATGATTACGTGCTTCTTTAGCAGTTGCGTAGTGGTTAAGGAATATGAGAAGGTTAATATAAATGACCCAGATATGGCACTCGCAGATAAGAAATGTGACCGTAATGTAACAACTGCACATTCTTATAGAGAAGCTGCCGTTGGGGCAAACGGAGGAAAAACTGGAGGAGGCTGCGGCTGTAATTAAATCAAAATTTCAATTGAAAAAATTTATTCTTTTTATGTGTGTATTCGCTTTTGCGAAAGCGTACTCTCAAACTAGTCAAGACTCAACCAAAGTCTATAAAAAACGTGTATTAGAAACTGTTGAAGTAGATTTTTTATCAAGCTATTATAGTCAAGATGGAGATAACGCAGCGGTAAGCGGTGGTATCGGGACTGAAGAATTGACTGATGTTACAGGGACATTTGTAGTCTCTATTCCTTTAAATGATGATGATGTATTAACAATTGATGCAGGTGTATCGGCATACACCTCTGCTTCATCAAGTAATGTGGGGCCTTTTGATGATGGTCCTGCAGACCCTTTTCAAGCGTCATCAGGTGCATCAAGTAGTGACTTGTGGGCGAATGTAACAGGAAGTTACAGTCATAGTTCTGACGACCGAAACGATATTTGGTCTGCCAAATTATCGGTATCCACTGAATACGATTACTTTTCGGTAGGTGTCGGGGGTAGTTATACCAAACTTTTTAACGAAAAAAACACTGAAGTTAGTGTAAACGGGAATGTATATATAGATACCTGGAACGCTATTTATCCTACAGAATTGAGGCCGTTTGGTGCTGGTGGAGATGGATTGAATAATCGTTTGTTTACCCAAAATACCATAACAGGAAATGCCAATTATAATCCGAGGTTTGAGCCTTTTGATAGTGAAGGGCGTAATTCCTATTCCTTAGGCTTTGGTTTCTCGCAAATTTTACATAAAAATGTACAAGGTTCATTGGCGTTAGATTTTGTGCAACAACAAGGGTTGTTGTCTACACCATTTCAACGCGTCTATTTTGGAGATGTAGCCGATTCCTTTATTGATGATTTTCAGCTTGCAGATGCTATTGAGCGCTTGCCCGATTCAAGATTTAAAGTAGCTGTAGGTGGTCGTTTAAATTGGTATCTCAATGAAACCTTTACAGTAAGAACCTTCTATCGTTATTATTTTGACGATTGGGGAATCAATTCACACACTGCAAGTATTGAAGTGCCAGTGAAAATTACCGATAAGTTTACGCTGTATCCTTCTTACAGGTTCTATAATCAAACCGCAGCCGATTATTTTAACCCATACGAAGGTGCTTTGTCCACAGATGAGTTTTACACTTCAGATTATGACCTTTCGGAATATTCGGCAAATCAATTTGGGTTTGGAGTGTCTTACACAGACATTTTTGCGAAAGCCCATCTCTGGAAATTTGGACTTAAAAGTATAGACCTGAAATTCTATCAATATGATAGGGATACCACATTTAGTTCTAGCATCATTACAGCAGGATTTAAGTTTGTGATGGATTAACTCAAGATTTATAAAATGATAACTGTCTTGTGGTTTTTAACCACAGGGCAGGAAAACTATACCTTATGTATGAAGAAATTAATAATAATATTTGCTGTTTTTGCAAGCTTTTTAGCAAATGCGCAACAGGGAATTATTGAGCCTGTTACTTGGAATTCTAAAGTGCAAAAGATTTCTGATACCGAATATAATATTATTCTAACGGGTAGTATTGATGAAGAATGGCACGTTTTTTCTCAATTTACTAATGAAGATGGTTCTTTACCTTCGGTATTAACTTTTAAAAATAGTGAAGGGAATTATGAACTGGTAGATAATGCAAAAGAAGGTGAAACCGTAAAGGCATTTAACGATATTTTCGAAGTAGAGTAAACCTACTTTTTAAATAAAGCCCAATTCACACAGCGTATAAGCTTACTTTCAGAAGGTGTAAAACAAGTAAATGTTCATTTGGAATATCAGGTATGTAAGGACGTCTGTATTAACAAGGAAGAAAATTTCATTATAAACTTGGACGGGACTAAAGCTGAGCTTACTAATGTAGTATTAGACGAAAAAAGTAAAGCACTCTCTAATAGTTTGCTATTAGATTTAAAGCACAAAGAACGCTTACAATCCGGTTCAGATGAAATCACCACAGAAGGTAATTTATGGAAAATTTTTGCACTTGGCTTTTTAGGCGGCCTTGTAGCGTTGCTCACCCCTTGTGTGTTTCCTATGATACCACTTACGGTATCTTTTTTTACCAAGCAATCCGGTAATAAAAGTAAGGGAATCACAAATGCCATTTTATATGGAGCTTTTATAGTCATTATCTATGTGGGCTTAAGTGTTCCATTTCATTTTTTGGATTCGGTAGACCCGGAAATTTTAAATACGATATCTACAAATATTTGGCTCAATGTTATATTTTTTATCATATTCATCTTTTTTGCTTTTTCATTCTTTGGTTATTACGAATTAACATTGCCTAGTTCCTGGTCAAATAAAATGGATTCCGCTTCTAGTGCTGGTGGTCTAATAGGAATCTTCTTTATGGCGGTAACACTCGCTTTGGTTTCTTTCTCGTGTACAGGACCCATTTTAGGCTCGCTATTGGCAGGTTCGCTAACTAGTGCTGGTGGTGCGTTTCAACTTACCGCAGGAATGACTGGATTTGGTGCTGCACTTGCGCTACCATTTGCACTATTTGCCTTGTTTCCTAACTTGTTGAAATCCTTACCAAAATCTGGCGGATGGTTAACCACAGTAAAAGTGTTATTAGGTTTTGTGGAGCTAGCATTGGCCTTTAAATTCTTATCAAATGCGGATTTGGTAGCACATTGGGGAATTCTTAAACGAGAAGTTTTCATAGGTATTTGGATGGTCATATTCCTGTTAATGGCATTATACTTCTTTGGTGTTATTCGCTTTCCACACGATGGCAAAAAGAAATTGAGTTTCCCAAAAATTTCATTTGCCATATTAGTGGTTGCGTTTGTCATTTATCTAGGAACGGGACTTACTAAAAATTCACACCTAAAATTGTTGGCAGGGTTTCCGCCACCTACATTTTACAGCCTATATGAACAAGAATCTGATTGTCCACTAGGGTTAGACTGCTATAAAGATTTTGATGAAGGTCTCGCTTTTGCGAAAGCGAATAACAAACCTATTCTTTTAGATTTTACAGGATGGGCTTGTGTTAATTGTAGAAAGATGGAAGAAAATGTTTGGAGCGACCCAAAAGTTTATAAACTACTAAAGGAAAACTATGTTTTAATTTCACTTTATGTAGACGACCGCAAAGCACTCTCTGAAGATGAGCAATTCAAAATAAAACTTAGCGAAAATCATTTAAAATCTATTGAAACCGTAGGCGATAAATGGTCAACATTTCAATATGTAAACTTCCAGACGGCTTCTCAACCTTACTATGTAACTATGAATGCCAACCTTGAAATACTCAACGAGGCAAAACAGTATGCTGGGATTGATGAGTATTATGAGTGGTTAAAGGTTGGTGTTAGGAAGTAGAATTTTGTTTGCTTTTGTTATTTTAAGTTGCGCTATAATTATTTAACTATCACGTTTTTATCAAATGCATAGGTTATGGTTTCGACATAAAATTATTTGTCGATAAAAACTATCACTCAAAAGTTAATAACACTATCCAATGCATCATCAGCATCTTTGTGGATGAGAAATCTAAATAATTTAGGCTTTAGGAAGATGACAATCTTTAAAAGCTTTCCCGCTTTTACAAGGACAAGGATCATCTGGGGACATAAACATTTCTTTTACTACAAAATCTGCTTCCCCTTTAAATTTTCCTTCTTTACCAGTTTCCGCAATTTTTAAAATTTCTTCCATTTCAGCTTCTTTTGTTTTTAATTCTTCGGCAGAAGGTTTGAGTCTTCGAGTAAGTTCCATATCAAAAATATTGTCCCATATTCGATACGTTTCAGAATCTTTAACAGGCGGCTCATCAAATACTTTCCCTTCTACATTTACTGCTTTGAATTTTTTAAAATCGTCTTTAAGTTGTGGTAATGTGACAAAGAATGTATCGGTTGGTTGGACAGCAAAGAAGAGATTCTTTAAAAATTTGTCATTTGTACTAAACACTCTTGCAAAAGGCGCATAGAACAAGTATTCTAAATCCAAGAGGTTTGTTAACCGTTCCCCACACAAAGAATTATTTATACCAATGAAGTAGAGGCAGACAATTTCGTAACAATACATAGCATAATTGGCAAAGCTATGTAAATCTGGATGTGACTCGTTTTTCCATCGAGCTTGGATAGACTCTCTTAAGTCTGGACTGATTTCAAAATAATCTATTACAAGATTTAATGTGTCAGCGGGTTCAAGTTCAACATAAAGTCGTTCCTGTAATCGTTCTTTTAATGCTAAAAACTTCTCTTCGTTTGAAGGTTTGTGGTCTTTTATTTTTATGCCTTTAAGATGGTCAAACTTTCCTTTAAATTCATCTACTACATTTTCATCTTTAGATTCTGTTCGCCATACTTCAGCTATGATTTCATCCAATTTGTCAAAATCGCCTTTTTTCCATCGTTTAATAGAGAGTTCTTCGAGTGTTTCAACGAATGTCATTCCTTTTTTTGTTGGCGTATTTATGGATTTCTTAGCGTTTAGAAAAGGTCGATTATCAGCTGTGGTAAATTCGCCAGTCAATGATTTTTCAACCAGCACCTTATAATTCATATTCACATAGGCATTATATGGGAACATTTTTTTTGCAAGATCAATAACTTGGTCTTTAGGTGTTTTTCTACCTTCCTTTTCTTCTTTTGCAAGGTCGCCAAGAATCTCTGAAACCAATAAGGGTGTAATGTTGACGATGTAATATTTATGAAGTTCTATTATATCTTCATAATTAAGACCTTGGAATGTTGATTTATCTAATACTATTGGTATTGACATATTTGTAGTTTTAATTTCGCAAAATTCATTTTGTTTTTATGTCTTTCAAAATTATCATTATTTGCGAATAAAACTTTTCGCTTGGAATTATAGATATAGACCTGGAATATATGTTTTAGGTGTAAGAAATGGAATTGACAATCTCGCCTGAACGGTTTGATTAAAATTGAAATTTTTGAAATCTGTTACTTCATAAAAATCATTTCGAGTAGGTTCAGAATCCAAAGCATATACAACACCATATGGTGGGAATGTAATTTCCCCAAGGGTATGATAGCCTTTTTTAGTTCTTGCCATTCCCCAACCATTTCTTACTTGTTTTGTAACGGTGTGATAAACAAAAACTCTCAAACTTTCTGGAAAAGCCTTTGAGTCTTTATCCAAAATGTAATCTGAAAGCCCTTTTAAATTTAATAGCTGGTCGCTTGTGTCTATGGCCATAAACATTGCTAATATCTGTTTTAAAATATTTAGGGGCTGTATGGCATATTCAAAGTTTATGGTTTTCGACGCCCAGATTCTATTTGTTAAAGCCATCATCCCCATATAGGCAAACTTTTTATAGCTGTCCCCATAGTAACTGCCCGTAAGATTATTACAAGGCTCGCATAAATAATAACCACCAGCACCTTGATTACTACGAATTTTTTTACCGTACAAATAGCTTTTTTTGTCGTGAAGATGGATGGACTTTTGAAAGAATACAGGATTAGAATTAAATGCACTTTGTGGTGGAACGCGCTCGAACGTTAGTTTTCCATAATTACCGCAAATTCTGCAAATTCCTTCTTTCTTCAAATAATACTTAGTGATTAAGGTTTTTAATTTTCTCAGTTAATTCTTTGTTTTGAAATCTTTCTTTAGCTTCACGTTCAATTCTTAATCCCAAGCCTTTTGTCTGATTGATATGATTTGAGGTAAGTTGACTGATATAGGCATAGATTATACCAACGTCCTTATTCATTTTTGTGTTCCAGTCGAAGTTATAAAGTTCTTTCAATTCTTCTGTCGGTGTAGTTCTGAATACGAAATTAGGGTTTTTATAGTGTCTGCCATCGTCCAGCAATATGACCATAAGAAAGACTCTGCTAAACCCTATCTTAACGTAGCCATCTGCTTGCTTTGTTCCCTTTTTCTGAACGCTTGTAATCTTGTTGATTTTTGGCGATTGATTTTCTAAGGATTCTGATTTTACTATTTTACATTCTATTCCAACAGCATTACTTTCATCGCTTGCTTTGTAAAGAAGGATATCAATATCGCCAGGTTTCTTTTTAGGTTCAGTAATTGGTTCCTTTACGCCACAATGATGGATGACAGAGGATGATGAAAATAGCTTTCTGTATAACATCTGTTTAAAATTATCATTGCTTATTAACCAATCAATGACATCGTTCTCATTTTCAAAGGTTCTGGTCACACTTACATCTGGCTCGGAATTATTTACAAAAAATGAAATTTTTGATGCGCCCGTTATAGGTTGTCTATCTGAAATGACAAACTGTGTAACCTCGTATTCCGGTGGTGGTTCTTTTTGAAAGAAAGCCTTAATTGTTTTTTGAAGTCTCGCCAGTATTTTCATAGATTAAAATGGCAATACTTGGTCAGTAAATTGCTTGAATATTTCACTGGCGAGCGCTTTGTCGAATGCTTTTTGAGATACTAAATCATACAATTTAGCTTTAAGAAGTTGACCAAATGATTTTTTGTCAAGGTTTGGAATATCCTCTCGTAGCTCATCAAATTCATCGAAGATGATTTGCTGGCCATAACCTAATTTTTCAATTTCTGAGAGTACTTTTTTAATCAGTTCCTTTAGTTCTTCATCAGAACTGCTAATTTTTGAGTAGTCTGTAACCTTTACTTTTCTTGCCTGTTCTATAGCGTATTTACCCTCAAGAGTTAAACGAGCACCAGTATCCTTAGTTGTAAGGATATCGACAAATCCTCTATTCTCTAACATTTTACCATAATCCCAATCTTCCCCGTGAATTTTCATTTCCACACCATTGCCTTCAAGTATCCACTTGATGGAATGATATTTTCTGTCATAGTATAGCTCATATAATTTGGAAAGAACGAGGTCGAGCCTACCGTCTGTGTCTAAATTTTTTCGTTCTTCTAAATCAATTTCATCAATCCTCACAATAGCATCTGAAATGGATAACGATTTCACATAATAAGCAAGACCATTAATCTCACTTTTAAGTGCTTCAATAGTATTTCTTATTTTTTGAGCAATGGGTAGCTTGAAACCAGTATTGAATCCACGTTTCTCTTTAAATTCATAGCCAAAATTTCTATGTTCAGGTTCAAAAGAAGTTTTTACGTAGTCAATTACTTCGCTTTCCCAGCTTTGCTTTTCTTCCTTTAGGTTTTCTAAATCATTTTCAGTTCTTGAAGACTTATATTTTTCAACTAAAGCTTTGCCTTCTGCTTTGTGTCCTTCAATCTTATTTTTGAAATCTTTCCATTTGACCTTTAGAATCATAAAAAATATTTTAGTTCATAAAGGTAGTGGAATGGAAATGCAAACTATTAAATTCTTAATTGAAGATTTCAACAGTCCGTTAAATCTAATTAAATTTTATTAGCCAATTTTTGATTTGAGAAGCGCCATATCATCACTCACTTTCCTCTCAACGACCCTTGCATAGATTTGTGTTGTGGATAGTTTGGTATGCCCTAATAATTTGGATACCGTCTCTATTGGAACACCATTGCTTAAAGTTACTGTTGTAGCAAAAGTATGGCGAGCCATATGAAAAGTTAGGTTTTTTTTGATACCACATAGGTCGGCGATTTCTTTTAAATAACTGTTCAATTTCTGATTGGATAACCTGGGCAAAAGATTGGATGTGTCATTGGTTCTATAATGGTCTTTATATTTATCTATTAAGATTGCAGCTTTGGGCAATAGTGGAATTTTGAACGGTGCACCTGTTTTTACCCTTTTGGCCATTATCCAAGGACTACCATCTATACCCATTACAATATTATCTTCATTTAATTGTACAATGTCAACATAAGAAATACCGGTGTAACAACTAAAAACAAATAAATCTTTCACAACCATAAGACGCTCTATGGACGAAGACAAATCTTCAATACTTAATAATTCAAAATCTGTAAGGAAACCACGTTCTTTCTTTTCAATTTTCATTTTAAAATTGACAAACGGGTCTCTTTCCATCCATTTCATCCGATAGGCAAGAGTAACCATTCTGCGTAAACGCTTAATATGCTTCATTGCGGTATTATTGCCAATTTTAGATTGACCACTTTTAGGTACATACGACCGAAGAAAATCTTCAAAGCCCACGATAAAACCATATTCAAGGTTGAAGAGTGGGATGTCTGTAAGTTTGTATTCCTTTAGAATATATTCCATCATATAACGTTGACTGGTCTTATATTGACCCATCGTATTCCTATGCAACTTGTGTTGCATCTTTTCATTGTAGTAGTCTACAAGGTTTTGAAAGGAAAAACGTGTTTTATCTTCGCCTAAAAATTTGGCTTTGACCATTTGGGAAGTGAAAGGCACTTCATCCCTCTTGAAATCTTCGTAAATCCTATATACTTTTGATTGTACTTCGTTCAAGTAAAGATTGAGAATACGGGAATCCTTATCGGTCCCACTTGCTCTTTGTAGTTTTTCATCCCAAGTAGAAATATTGATTTTCTTCTTGAGACTAATGTTAACACGTTTACCGTTTAAGGTAACCCGAATGTAGATGTTTGCTTTGTTGTTTACAGCACGTTTTCCGTACACCCAAAACAAAATTGAAAATGTTGATGAAGTTCGCATAATTGTCGTCTTTAATGATTAAACATTTAGTGAGACGAAAGTCAAATCAACTATACTAACATCAGTAAGTTACGTCAATCTGTCAACATAATCGCAGATAAAAAAATATGTTGACGATTTGTGACCTTTTAGATGCAAATGATATGAAATTATATGATTGCCCTAAAAACATAAAACCTTGCAAATCATAAGATTTACAAGGTTTTGAGGGAATTTGATTTCCCATTTAGCGGTCTGGACGAGACTCGAACTCGCGACCCCCTGCGTGACAGGCAGGTATTCTAACCAACTGAACTACCAGACCAAGTTTTCAATCTATCCCGAAGCTTCGGGACAAACCCCAACAACAGTTGGGCAAAGTGAAAAATTGTTACCATACTTTTTGGGATTGCTCCCTTGCTGTATTAAGCGGTGGCAAATATACCACTCCATTTCATTTTCGCAAACTATTTTTTTAAAAAATAATAAATTTTATCCAAACTTCTGACGCTCCACTAGATAGGTAGTCAAAATCTTGTTGAAACTTTCATTTATATCGGTGTGCACATACTTAATACGGTATTGTGCACATCGCAATTGAAGTTCGGTGAAGTAATTTTGGACCGCCTCTTCATATTGCTCCTTAATATTGTCGGCATAGAGGTTTACATGTTCTCCGGTTTCAACATCAACAAAACGCTTTGGGCGGTTGCTGAAATCAAAATTTACCTCTCGTTTTTTATCGAAAGTGTGAAAAAGGATTACTTCGTGCTTGTTATATTTTAAATGCTGGAGCGCTTCAAAAAGCTTTATGGCTTCGGCATCGCTTTGGAACATATCTGTAAACAGAAAGACCAAGGAACGCCGCTTTAGCTTTTCAGCAATTAAATGAAGGTGCTCATAGGTTTTGGTCTGCGATTTCTCTTGGGAAGAAAGCAAAGCTTCGTTCAACTTTTGAAGCAACATTTGATGGTGGCGTTCACTTCCTTTTTCCGAAGCGTAAAATTCATAATCATCACTGTAAATACTCAATCCCACGGCATCGCGCTGACGTTTCATCAAATTCATAATGGCTGCCGAAGCCAAGACAGAAAAACCAATTTTATTCAAAGAATTAATATTGAATTGTTTCATCTTTGGATAATGCATGGAATTGCTGTTGTCCACAATCAAATGGCAGCGCAGGTTGGTTTCCTCTTCGTAGCGTTTGGTGTAAAGTTTATCGGTCTTGGCAAAGAGTTTCCAGTCTATATGTTTGGTGCTTTCACCGTTGTTGTAAATTTTATGCTCGGCAAATTCTGCGGAAAACCCATGGAACGGACTCTTATGAAGTCCAGAAATAAAGCCCTCCACCACCTGTTTTGCAAGCAGCTCCAGATTTTTAAAACCTGTTATCTCATTTATTTCTTTCTCTATATTCAACGGCCAACCTATTATTGAAGCGTTTTTTTCAAAATATAAAATTCCGCTAAATCGCCTTCTACAATATTGCCGGAACTGTCGAGCATCCACAGTTGGTTTTCGCCTACCTTATACTGAAGGGTGTCGCTTTCGGATTTTAAAAGTACTTTGGAGCCGCTTTCGTCCCAAACAAAATTGCCAGTCTGCACAAATTCATTTTCGCCTTCCATCTTCCCTAAATAAGTTTGGGAAAGGGTGTAGGTTTTGTCGTCTCTCAACTCCAATACAGTTTTAATTCCCTCGCAATCGGCACAGGGGGTTGTTCCTTCATACACTCCCGCCCAATCCAGCGAGTTTTCGGAATTGTGTGAATCTACAACATTGTTGTCCGTTGTTTCCATTGTTTCATCGGAAACATTCTCCTTGTTTTCAACGTGTTTGCAACCAATAAAGATGGTTGTTGCAATTCCAAATGCCAAAAATATTTTTTTCATACTCCCTATTTTAAAATACCATCAACAATTCCATAATCTACAGATTCTTCGGCATTCATCCAATGATCGCGATTGAAATCCTTCATCACTTTTTCGAAAGATTGTCCGCAATTTTCGGCCAAAATACGTGCGCTAATTTCTTTTGTCTTCAAAATTTCCTGCGCCGTAATTTCTATATCACTGGCAACGCCTCTTGCACCGCCACTGGGCTGATGGATCATAACACGGGCGTGCGGCTGGATAAACCTTTTTCCTTTTTCGCCAGCGGAAAGCAAAATACTTCCCATGGAAGCTGCCAGGCCGGTACAGATGGTTGAAACCGGACTCTTAATTTCACGCATGGTATCGTAAATGGAAAAACCCGAAGTTACATATCCTCCGGGACTGTTTATGTATAATTTAATTTCGTCGTGGTTCAAAGCATCGAGGTACATTAGTCTGTCCACAACGTGTCGCGCACTTTTGTCGTCTACCATTCCCCAAAGGAAGACTTTGCGCTCCTCCAATAATTTGCCATCTATTTTATCCTGTACTTTATTTGTTTTTTCCATTTACGAATGTACTTATTTAGTTATAAAAAATTCCCCCTTTGAAGGGGGCTAGGGGGATGTTTTCCTCTCAAAATTTAAAACATCCATAAGACCCAAGAATGGGGCAGTATAAAAATAATAAAAGGCCCAGCAATGCGCCAAGCCTTTTATTGTTTAATTTTTCTTTTTTGAAATATTTTACAAAAGTGAATCAATCGCTTCCGCATAAACATTCTTTGGAGCAACGCCCACTTGACGGCCCACTACTTCGCCATTTTGGAACACCAAAACGGTCGGAATGTTTCGCACTCCATATTTTGCGGCAAACTCTTGGTTTGCATCCACATCTACTTTTCCTACTACGGCCTTGCCTTCGTATTCCTTGCTTATTTCTTCAATGATGGGCCCTACCATTCGGCAAGGTCCGCACCAGGCTGCCCAAAAGTCAACCAGTACCGGCTTGTCACTCTTTAAAACCGTTTCTTCAAATGTTGCGTCTGTTATTTCTAATGCCATAATCTTTGTTTTTAATGATTGTCAAAAATAGTTAAATTTTATTCGTTTTGCCCTAGCGTTAATATATGTTTAGGAAATGGAGATATTGTTTATTTCTATTGTTTTAAGTTTCAATTTTTGATTGAAAATTATTTTTATTTATGCATTCATTTAATTTTTCTGCGACACTTTTCATTTTGACAATATTGCTGAAATTTCTTTTATAACCAATTATATCCATATTATTCCAATTAGCATAATATACATCTTGATCTAGTTTCACAATACAATTTTTACCTTTTATAAAATGCTTAAATGCGCTCTTACCTTCGCAAATTATTATCTCTGGGTGTATCATCAAAACCAATTCATCGATCCACTTTGCGGACTTTGCATAAACATTTGTCGATTTTAAATGACTTAAAAATTGATAAAGCTCTTTTTCAGATTTTGTTGCTAAAAAAAAGCAATTAGATTTTACAGAATTCGCTAAAACTTTTTTTGTTAAACCAGCCCGTTCAAATAATTCTCTTGTCTGCTGAGCCAGACGATAACCACCTCCAATATATTCAAATTTATCCAATGGACTGTAGCGTTTGACTTTTGTATTTTCTTTATTTGAATTAAAAAATCCTGCCCCTGGATTTATTCCTATAAACATAATTTTTGGGTTTTCTGTAATAGGAGAAAATAACACTTGTACACCCTTATAATATTTTTCAATTTGAGCACTCAATTCAGGATCTGATTGTATTTCCAAATCAAAGGCCTCAACCTCCTTCTTAATTTTTTCGTATTTCTCTAATAAAGTCAAAATTCATTAATTAAGCTTGTATTTAAACTCTTCAGCATTAAGCTCTTCCAGCATTTTCTTCGAAATATCAATTTTATACTTTCGGCTGAGCATATTCAAACTTATTTTTTCATCGTTTTCATATACCAACAAATGCAATTGTTTTTCACCTTTGTTTGTTTTAACGAGTGATTTAAGAAAATCTATTCTCTTTTCATTTAAAATATTCAAAGGAATTTTCAAAGTGATTTTTTTGGAATATTTATCCATAACATCATGGAGCATTTGCATATTATTATATTGCAATCTTGGATCACCTTTTTTGCCAGTTTCCCGATTTGTCCAACCTTCTTTTATAAAAACACGCCCATAAAGAAAAGTGTTCGGCACCAATAAATGCCTATATTTTAAATAATTCTCGCCAAAAATTCGAAAGCTAAAACTATCCTCAAAATCCTCAACCGTAAAAATAGCCCAGTCGTTACCAGTTTTACCTGGCATATACTTTACTTCTGAAACAATTCCTGCAAAACACAATTCTTTATTTATAAATTCTTCCAATCGGTTAAAATCTGAAACGTTACAATTCGTAAATGTTTCTATTTCCAATTTAAAATCATCCAACGGATGCCCCGAAATATAAACGCCCACAACTTCCTTTTCCTGCTTCAGCTTTTTCATCGTGCCCCATTCCTCACAAGGCGGAACTTCCGGCTCGGGAATCTGTACCTCGCTGGCATCGCCAAACAGACTTACCTGTGAAGAATTCTGCGTTTCCTGATATTTTGCTGCATAGCGAAGTACTTTTTCAATAAACATCACCCCATCGCCATCATCGTGCAGGTATTGTGCGCGGTGGGTATCAAAACTGTCGAAACCGCCTGCAAGTGCCAAATTTTCAAAGGCTTTTTTATTTGCGGAACGCAGGTCAATCCGCTTGGCCAAATCAAAAACCGATTTGTATTTTCCGTCCTTTCTGTTTTCAACAATCGTTGCCACGGCACTGCTGCCCACGCCTTTTACGGCGCCCATCCCAAAACGGATGGCGCCTTGGTCGTTTACCGTAAATTTGTGGAAGGATTCGTTTACGTCTGGGCCCAAAACCGTTAACCCCATCCGTTTGCATTCGTCCATAAAAAAGGTTACCTGTTTTATGTCGCTCATATTATTGGAAAGCACCGCTGCCATATATTCCGCGGGATAATGGGCTTTTAGATAGGCCGTTTGATAGGCAATCCAAGCGTAGCAAGTTGAGTGCGATTTATTAAAAGCGTAACTCGCAAAGGCTTCCCAATCCTTCCAGATTTTTTCCAGCTTTTCGGGGTCGTGGCCTTTTTCGGCGGCTTGGGCTACAAACTGCGGCTTCATTTTGTCGAGTACCGCTTTTTGTTTTTTTCCCATCGCCTTTCGCAGAACATCGGCTTCACCTTTGGTAAAACCTGCCAACTTTTGCGACAAAAGCATCACCTGCTCCTGATAGACCGTGATTCCGTAGGTTTCCTTCAAATATTCCTCCATCGCGGGAAGGTCGTATTCAATTTCCTCCTCGCCGTGTTTCCTGCGAACAAAACTGGGAATGTATTCCATCGGCCCCGGACGGTACAGCGCGTTCATTGCAATCAGATCCGCAAAGACCGTGGGTTTCAGTTCCTTCATATATTTCTGCATTCCGGCAGATTCATACTGAAAAATCCCAACTGTATCCCCTCTTTGGAAAAGCTCGTAGGTTTTTTCATCGTCGAGCGGAAAGTTATCCGGATCCAGATCAACGTTGTGTTTGTGTTTTACAAGTTTTACCGTGTCCTTAATTAGCGTCAAGGTTTTCAGACCGAGGAAATCCATTTTCAATAGGCCCGCACTTTCCACAACCGAGTTGTCGAATTGCGTTACGTACAAATCGGAATCCTTTGCCGTGGCAACGGGTACAAAATCGGTAATATCACTGGGCGTAATAATTACACCACAGGCGTGGATACCCGTATTGCGGACAGAACCTTCCAATATTTTCGCCTGGTTTATGGTTTGGGCTTCCAGATCACTTCCTTCGGAAAGGTTTAAAAGTTCATTTACCTTCGGAAGCTCATCACTTCGGAAACGGCTTCGCAATTCCGCATCGCTCAAACCGAAAATTTTGTTCAGTTTGGTCATATTTGGAATCAATTTTGAAATACGATCGGCTTCATTCAACGGCAAATCCAAAACCCGCGCGGTATCGCGAATGGAGGATTTTGCCGCCATGGTACCATAAGTGATGATCTGCGCCACTTGGTTGCTGCCATATTTGTTGATTACGTAATCCATAACCTTGCTTCGGCCTTCATCGTCAAAATCGATATCGATATCGGGCATACTCACACGATCTGGGTTTAGGAAACGCTCAAAAAGAAGATCGTATTTAATTGGGCAAATATTTGTGATTCCCAAACAATACGCCACCGCACTTCCCGCCGCCGAACCACGGCCCGGCCCAACGGAAACGCCCATTTTTCGGGCTTCCGCAATAAAATCCTGCACAATCAAAAAGTAGCCGGGATAGCCCGTGTTCGCAATTACTTCCAACTCAAAATCGAGGCGTTGCTTAATTTCCTTTACGCGCTGCGATGCATTTTCGGGAATTTCAAAATCGGTCAAGGCTTCGTAGGAAACCTCCAATAATTCTGGGTAGCGTTTCTTGGCACCTTCGTAAGTTAAATGGCGTAGATACGCGTTTTCGCCACGCTTGCCGCCGTCGATATCCTCGGGGTTCAAAAATTCCTGCGGTATGCCGAAATTGGGCAGCAAAACATCGCGGTGCAAAGAGAAGGGCTGGATTTTTGAAACCACTTCGTCTATATTCAAAATGGCTTCGGGAAGGTCCTTGAACAAGGCCTTCATTTCATCCTGCGATTTGAAATAATATTCCTGGTTTGGCAAACCGTAGCGATAGCCACGGCCACGGCCAATGGGCGTTGCCTGCTTTTCGCCATCCTTTACGCACAGCAAAATGTCGTGGGCGTTGGCGTCTTCCTTCTTTATATAATAGGTGTTGTTGCAGGCTACGATTTTTACATTGTTGCGCTTTGCCATTTCGATTAGCACGTCGTTTACACGCCTTTCATCTTCTTGATTGTGGCGCATAATCTCAACATAAAGATCCTCGCCGAACTGTTCCTTCCACCATAGCAAAGCTTCCTCAGCTTGGTTTTCGCCAATGTTCAAAATCTTTCCGGGCACTTCGCCGTATAGGCTTCCCGTGAGAACGATAATGTCCTCTTTGTATTTTTCAA
>Ga0209344_10002931_pt1 | contig 17780 bp, 15 predicted proteins | sample Cruoilmetagenom6_FD_187293 | JGI IMG/M metagenome (GOLD analysis project Ga0209344, IMG submission 187293) | Oil polluted marine microbial communities from Coal Oil Point, Santa Barbara, California, USA - Santa Barbara Oil Seep Sample 6 (SPAdes)... | ecosystem: Environmental > Aquatic > Marine... | reverse complement strand
GCGATTGCCGAGGAGTTGTCAGTTATTCTGAGTGGTCTGCCCGGAGTAGCTGTAAGTATTAAACATCGCGACCGCGGACGAGAGTAAATTACTCAACGGCCAGAGTCGCACATACGAAAGAAAGGCCAGTTAGTGGCATTAACTGCTGAAGTCAAAGACGAACTGGCACGAATTCAGGTCGGCAAGACGACCGAGCGCGCAGCAGAACTTGCGACGGTTTTGCGTTTCTCCGGGGGACTGCACCTGATCTCCGGGCGTATCGCCGTTGAGTCTGAACTCGAAACCGAACTCTTGGCACGTCGCGTTCGACGCGACATCGCAGAGCTCTATGGCGTTCGCTCAGAGGTGTCTCGAGTGGCGTCGTCCGGTGGGCGGCGCACGAACAATCTTCTTGTTCGGGTGCTCGATGGTGGCGAAACACTTGCCAGGCAGACGGGTCTCTTGGATGCACGTCGCCGCCCGATTCGTGGTCTCCCCAATAAGGTGACCACGGGTGGCCGTGGCGAACTTGCTGCTCTGTGGCGCGGCGCCTTTCTCGCAGCGGGGTCGCTGACGGATCCGGGCCGATCGGCTGCACTCGAAGTGACATGCCCGGGCAACGAAGCCGCTATGGCACTGGTCGGGGCTGCTGGACGACTCCGTGTCGCGGCCAAGGCGCGTGAGGTACGTGGTGTACATCGAGTTGTGATTCGCGATGGTGAAGCGATCAGCGCAATGCTCACGATTATGGGTGCTGAGACGACGGTCGTGAGCTGGAATGAGCTGCGACAGCGCCGCGAAGTGCGAGCTACCGCGAACCGCCTCGTGAACTTTGACGACGCAAACCTTCGCCGATCGGCGCAAGCCGCGGTCGCCGCTTGCGCGCGCGTCGAGCGTGCACTTGAGATTCTTGGTGAAGACGTGCCGCAGCACTTGCGATATGCCGGTGAGCTTCGTCTCAGTCACCGCGATTCGAGCTTGGATGAACTAGGACATCACGCTGATCCGCCCATGACGAAGGATGCCGTTGCCGGTCGAATCCGTCGCTTGCTTGCTATGGCAGACAAACGCGCAAGCGACCTCGGAATTGCGAGCACGGAGGCTAACCTCCCGCCCGAGATGGACGAGGCTTAGCGTTCTCTCTACGCGACACGTGGCGTGCGCGGAGATGGTTAGACTGGAGTTATCTCGTCGTGGCTCGCTTGCCAGCGCGCCACGACACCAAAGATTCTAGGAGGACCTCCGATGGCTGAATACACTCTTCCCGAACTTTCCTACGACTACTCCGCGCTAGAACCAAGCATCAGCGCGATGATTATGGAGCTGCACCACAGCAAGCACCACCAGGCGTATGTCACTGGTGCAAACGCCGCAATCGCCGGTCTCGCTGAAGCGCGCGACTCCGGAGATCTAGCGAACGTCAACAAGCTTGAGAAGGACCTCGCGTTTAATCTCGGCGGTCACGTCAACCACTCGATTTTCTGGACAAACATGTCCCCGAATGGCGGAGACAAGCCAACGGGCGATCTCGAGAGTGCGATCGACGACCACTTCGGTTCCTTCGACAAATTCACGGCTCACTTCACAGCGACAGCAATGGGCGTACAAGGCTCCGGCTGGGCTGTGCTCGCGTGGGACTCCATCGGAGAACGACTTATCATCGTTCAGTTCTTCGACCAGCAGGGCAATCTCCCTGCCGGAATCGTGCCGCTTCTCATGCTCGACGTATGGGAGCACGCCTACTACCTCGATTACAAGAACGTGCGCGCTGACTATGTCAAGGCGTTCTGGAACATCGTCGACTGGGCCAACGTTCAAGACCGCTTCAGCGCAGCGCGCTCGAAGACAAACGGTCTGCTGCTACTCTCGTAGCGGCATCGTGGCCGGGTTAGGCCCCGGCTTAAGCCCTGTCTCCGCTAAATGCATTACCCCACCACTACAGCACGACGCGTCCTAGACGCCTGATTTTCTGGAGCAACAGTGAGCGTAAAAATCGGTATTAATGGTTTCGGTCGCATTGGTCGCAACTTCTTTCGCGCGGCCATGGCCAAGGACAGCAACATTGAGATTGTTGCCGTCAATGACCTGACAGATAACAAAACTCTCGCGCACCTCCTCAAATACGACACCATCACTGGTCGGTTAGACGCAGAAGTTACGTTCGATGACGAGCAAATCGTCGTTAACGGAACCGCGATCAAGGTATTCGCTGAGCGTGATCCCTCGAATCTCCCTTGGGGCGAATTGGGCGTCGACATCGTCATCGAGTCGACCGGTCACTTCACCAAGTCGGTAGACGCTGCTAAGCACATCGCTGCCGGCGCTAAGAAGGTCATCGTTTCGGCGCCGGCCACTGGCGACGACGTCGCGACCCTCGTGCTCGGCGTAAACGAGGGCGATTACGACCCCGCTGTGCACACGATCATCTCGAACGCCTCGTGCACCACGAACTGCCTTGCGCCTCTGGCGAAGGTATTCATGGACAACTTCGGCATCGACACCGGCTTCATGACGACGGTTCACGCGTACACCGCTGACCAGAACTTGCAGGATGGCCCGCACGGCGATCTTCGTCGTGCGCGTGCCGCAGCGCAGAACGTGATTCCCACGTCGACCGGCGCAGCAAAGGCACTGGGATTGGTGCTTCCTGAGCTCATCGGAAAGCTTGACGGCTACGCCCTCCGCGTTCCTGTCATTACCGGCTCGATCACTGACCTCACGATTACGACCTCATCGGAGGTTACGGTCGAGCAGGTCAACGCCGCATACAAGGCCGCAGCGGAAGGCCCTCTGAAGGGCATCCTCAAGTACACCGAAGACGACATTGTGTCGAGCGACATTGTTGGAGACCCGCATTCTTCGATCTTTGACGCGGGCCTGACTAAGGTCATCGGCAACCAGGTCAAGGTCGCGTCGTGGTACGACAACGAATGGGGCTACTCCAACCGCCTCGTCGACATCACTGAATACGTCGGCGCACGCCTCTAAGGTTCGGTGACCATGAGCCTCAGAACTCTCCCAACGCTGAGCGATCTGCGTGGCAAGCGCGTTATCGTTCGCTGTGATTTGAACGTTCCTCTCAAGGACGGCCAGATCACTGACGACGGGCGTATCCGTGCGTCGCTTCCGACGCTAAACGCTCTCATCAATGAGGGTGCCCGGGTCGTTATCGTGTCTCACTTGGGCCGCCCAAATGGCGAACCAGACGCTCAATACAGTCTCGAGCCCGTAGCGCAGCGACTCTCTGAGTTGCTGGGCAAAGCGGTCGTTTTTGCCAAGGACACTGTCGGCCATGCGGCCGAGCAGGCCGTGGCGAACCTCGAAGACTGCGGCGTAGCGTTGTTGGAGAATCTGCGGTTCAATTCCGGCGAAACTTCCAAGTCAGAGACGGAACGCGAAGAGTTTGCACATAAGCTTGCTCGCTTCGGCGACGCGTTCGTCTCTGACGGTTTCGGCGTAGTCCATCGCAAACAGGCCAGTGTTTTCGAGTTGGCCAAGGCGCTTCCTAGCGCAGCAGGTCTCCTCATCGAAACAGAGCTCGGCGTGCTCGAGCGCCTCACCGTCACTCCTGAACGCCCCTACACAGTGGTGTTAGGCGGGTCAAAGGTATCGGACAAGCTCGACGTTATTGGGGCGCTGCTTCCTCGCGTCAACTCCTTGCTCGTGGGTGGTGGAATGTTGTTCACATTCCTCGCTGCGCAGGGCTATAAAGTGGGCGCCAGCCTTCTGGAAGATGACCAAATTGACACGGTGAAGCAGTATCTTGCTCAAGCTGAAGAGCTAGGCGTCGAGATCGTGCTGCCGAGCGATATTATGGTCGCTGAGTCATTCGGCGCGGACGCCGCTCATGAGGTGACATCGGCTCACGCAATCGAGGACACTGAATTCGGTGCAGCAGGCATCGGTCTCGATATTGGCCCAGAATCCGCCGCGCGCTTCGCCGAGGCGATTCGTGCGTCGAAGACGGTCTTCTGGAACGGCCCCATGGGCGTTTTCGAGTTTCCGGCCTTCGCTTCAGGAACCAAGGCGATTGCTCAGGCATTGACTGACACCGATGGATTTGGCGTGGTTGGCGGTGGCGACTCAGCTGCTGCTGTTCGCGCCCTCGGTTTTGACGACGACCAATTTGGTCACATTTCTACGGGTGGCGGTGCAAGCCTTGAGTTCCTCGAGGGCAAGCAGCTCCCTGGACTGGAGGTACTTGGATGGCAAAGGTAAAGCGTGTCCCGCTTATTGCGGGCAACTGGAAGATGAATCTTGACCATCTTCAGTCGATTGCGTTTGTTCAAAAACTGGCGTGGACGCTGAAAGACGCCAACCACGATTTCGGTGTCGACGGTGCCGAAGTCGCGGTGTTTCCGCCCTTCACGGATCTCCGCTCGGTGCAGACGCTCGTCGCCGCAGACAAACTCGATGTTCGTTTTGGCGGTCAAGACCTTTCGGAACACGAGTCCGGCGCCTACACCGGCGAAATTTCGGGCGCGTTCCTTGCTGCGCTCGATTGCCGCTACGTGCTCGTTGGTCATTCGGAGCGTCGCACCATGCACGGTGAAAGTGACGAACAACTTTCTCGCAAGGTTGCTGCTGCTCTCAAGCACGACCTCGTTCCCGTCTTATGTGTTGGCGAAACCGCAGACGACTTGGAACAACACGGACCCAGCGCGGTGCCTGTCGCCCAGTTGAAAGCTGGACTCGCAGGCATCTCTGGAACCCCCGAGATCGTGGTTGCCTATGAGCCTGTATGGGCGATTGGCTCGGGCAAGGCAGCAACTCCTGAACAGGCCGAGCAAGTTGCTGGAAAGTTGCGCGAAGCGCTCTCCGAAATTCTTGGCGCAGATGTCGCAGCAGCTACTCGTATTTTGTACGGCGGCTCGGTGAAGTCGGGCAACATCGCGAGTTTGATGCGCGAACCAAACATTGATGGTGCGCTCGTCGGCGGTGCAAGCCTCGATGTAGCGGAGTTTGCGAGCATCTCCCGATTCTCCAAGCACGTCGGCACCTAGCCGCTATACTGTTCGAGGCCCGTGTGGCCTGTTCGAAAGGTTCTTTGTGGAAATTCTCCAGGTTGTGCTGCAAGTGTTGCTCGGTATCACGAGCTTGCTGCTCACACTTCTTATTCTGCTCCACCGCGGTCGCGGCGGAGGTCTCTCCGACATGTTTGGTGGGGGAGTGACCTCCAATCTCGGCGCTTCTGGCGTCGCTGAGCGCAACTTGAATCGCATCACCGTGATTCTTGGCGTGGTTTGGATCAGCTGCATCGTGGTGCTTGGCCTCATCACCAAGTTTGACGGCGCTTAAGAACCTCGTAACCCGAAAAGACGAAGGAACACAATGGCATCAGGCGGTAGTGCAATTCGTGGCTCGCGCGTAGGTTCAGGACCTATGGGTGAACAGGATCGTGGATTCCATGCGGAGCGTGTACAGATTTCGTACTGGGACGCTCTCGGTAACGAGACAGTGCGCTCGTTTGCAGCAAACGTCCCCGATGAAGAGATTCCCGAGACAATCGATTCGCCCTCAACTGGTCTTCCCGCAGGGCGCGATAAGAGTAACCCGCCTTCCGTGGCGAAACTTGAGCCGTACAAAACTCATCTCGCGTACGTCAAGGAACGCCGCAGCGACGACGAAGCGGCGGAGTTGCTCGACGAAGCACTTCTTCAATTGCGAACTCGCCGAGGCAGCGTCAGTTCCTAGTCGCAGGATTTGCAGAGCGATCGGTAACTCGAAACAGAGATCGTTGTAAACAAAGGCCCCAGCATTCGGATGCTGGGGCCTTTGTTGTTGGTTGTTGAGTTCGGCGAACTAATCAGTGCTCGTCGGTGGAGTCGGCGCTGGTCCAAAACAATCCTGGATCGATGAGGGAGTCAGGAACGTGCGCTGCGGCCTCAGAATCGACAAAGAACAACGTCTTGCGGCGACCCTCGAGGCCGGCCGCGGGAACCTCGTTGTAACTGGCTCCGGCGAGCGTAAGCCCGAGCGCGGACGCCTTATCTGCTCCAGCAACCACTGCCCAAATTCGCACCGACGAATTGATCACCGGAAGGGTAAGGCTCAGCCGTTCGAGCGGAGGTTTAGGTGAGTTGCGTACTGCGATCACCGTACGCGCAGTTTCGCGAATTCCTTCCCGTTCAGGAAAGAGCGATGCGATGTGCCCGTCCGGCCCGACGCCAAGAAACACGATGTCGAAATTCGGAAACGTTCCTGACCGCGAGGAATGCTGGGCGAGTTCATCGGAGTATGCCTGTGCGGCGTCATCAAGCGTCATTCCCGCATCCGACGCGGCGAAGGGGTGCACTCGCGTGGGATCCACAGCGATGTGGGCGAGCAGCGCAGCGCGAGCTTGCACTTCATTGCGTTCGGGGTCACCGGCAGGCAACCAACGCTCGTCCCCCCACCAGAAATTTACGCGAGACCAGTCGACGACGTCACGCTGGGGTGATGCGTTGATCGCCTCAAGCACAGCTTGTCCCATGCTGCCCCCGGTGAGGACAACATTAGCCTCGTCGAATTCAGCAATGAGCTGCGGCACCTTGCTGAGAAATCGCACAGCGACCGCGTGCGCAAGTTCAGACTTTCCCGGATGGACGATCGCTCGGCGTTCGTTGCTCACTACTTTGTCGCTTTCATCGTGCTGGTGTTGTGAGTCGGCGCCATGGCGCTGACTCCGCGTCGTACTACTTCTCCGAACAGACTATCCGGATCCAAACGACGCAACTCTTCTGCAAGGCAGTCGCGCAGACTTCGCCGCGGAAGGGAAATATCATGTACCGGCTGCCCTGGTTGCGTGAGTGTCGCGATACTCGCGACGTTTCGCTCGAGCCGAATCGTGCCTGACGCCCGCTCGAGCGTCACAGCATGGATACCCGTAGGCACGGGGGAGCCCTCGACGACCGTAAGCGTCACAGGTACTTCAAGCTGCATCTGCAACCACGCAGCAAGCAACTGAGTTGACGGGGAGTCTGCAGCGCCGCTGACAGTAACCGCACTAATGGACTCGTAGGGCGGTTGGTCGAGCACTGCCGCAAGCTGTGCCCGCCACAGCGTCAAGCGAGTCCACGCAAAGTCGGTGTCACCGGGAACGTAGGTGTCGCACATCTGGTGCATCGCATTGAGAGGACTGGCGCTGGCCGCTGCGTCTGTGATCCGACGCTGAGCGATACGACCAAGAGGGGACTGCGAAGCATTTCGAGGAGCTTCGCCCGGCCACCATGCGACAACCGGAGCATCGGGCAACAGCAAACCAGTGACGAGGCTCTCTTGGTCGAGCGCGGCATCGCCATAGGCGGTGACCACGATGACTTCGCTGGCTCCGGCATCTCCACCGACACGAATTTGCGCATCAACGCGAGCGTCTTCTTCGCTCGCAGACGCTGCTGTGCTTGTCGAAACCACCAGAACGCGCATCGGATGCTCACGCGACGCATCGTTAGCGGCGGCGATTGCTTCTTCTTCGTTACCCAATTCAGTGGCAATGATGAGTGTGAGCACACGACCGAGGGCGACGGCGCCTCCATCTTCTCGGATGCGAACGAGGGCTTTGGAAATTTTTGCAGATGTGGTGTTGGGCAGTTCAACGATCATGGCCGTCTCCAGACTCGTCCGTCGCGTTCCATGAGTTCATCCGCGGACTGCGGGCCCCATGTTCCGGGTCGGTACTGCTCTGGCGCACCTTGAGATGCCCAGAACTCTTCAATCGGATCAAGAATCTTCCAGCTCAGTTCCACTTCTTCATGCCGGGGAAACAGGGGAGGGTCGCCGAGAAGCACATCGAGAATGAGACGTTCGTACGCTTCTGGGCTTGCCTCTGTAAAGGCGTGGCCGTACCCGAAATCCATCGTTACATCGCGCACGTGCATTTCTGCACCTGGAACTTTCGAACCGAAACGGATCGTGACGCCTTCGTCGGGCTGCACACGAATCACGAGCGCATTTTGTCCGAGTGCGCTCGTGCGACTCTCTTCGAAGAGGTACTGCGGTGCACGTTTGAACACCACCGCGATTTCTGTCACTCGGCGCCCGAGCCGCTTGCCTGCCCGCAGATAGAAGGGCACACCCGACCAGCGACGAGTACCGATGTCAAGACGAATTGCCGCGTAGGTCTCGGTGGTCGACTCAGGATTCATCCCGTCTTCATCCAAGAAGCCGGTAACTCGTTCGCCACCCTGCCAGCCGCCGGCGTACTGGCCGCGAGCGGTGTGCTCGGCCAGGTTAGCGGGCAAACGCACGGCGGAGAGCACCTTTTCTTTTTCGGCGCGAAGATCTGCAGCGTCGAATGACACTGGCTCTTCCATGGCGGTGAGTGCTAGAAGTTGTAGAAGGTGATTCTGGATTACGTCACGAGCAGCGCCGATGCCGTCGTAATAGCCTGCGCGGCCTCCGACTCCGATATCCTCCGCCATGGTGATCTGGACATGATCAACGTGGTTCGAATTCCAGAGTGGTTCATAGAGCTGGTTGGCAAAACGCAGGGCCAGGATGTTCTGAACAGTCTCCTTACCGAGGTAGTGATCGATCCGAAATACGCTATCCGGGGGAAAAACCGACTCCACGACATCATTGAGTTCGCGAGCAGTCTCCAGATCACTACCGAATGGTTTCTCGATGACAACCCTTCGCCACTGTCCATCCGTTTGCTCGGCAAGCCCAGAATTGCGGAGCTGCTCGGTTACCTGAGGGAACGACTTCGGAGGAATCGACAGGTAGAAGGCATGGTTGCCCATTGTGCCGCGTTCACGATCCAAGTCACTCAACGTCGACTTGAGGCGCTCAAAGGCAGCTTCGTCGTCGAACTCACCCTGCACGAATCGGATGCCTTGAGCCAGTTGCTTCCAGACGTCTTCATCGAATGGTGTTCGCGCATACTGTTTTACGGCATCGTGGACGACTTGTTCAAAATCTTGGTCTTCCCAATCACGGCGAGCGAAACCCACAAGGGCGAAGCCTGGCGGGAGCAGCCCGCGATTGGCCAGATCGTAGACGGCCGGCATCAATTTTTTACGGGACAGGTCGCCGGTTACGCCGAATATCACTAAGGCGCTCGGTCCAGCAATGCGATTGAGCCTGCGGTCCGAACTTAGCCTTAGCGGGTTGAACTCAGCACTAATGTCAACGGGGGACATGCTTCTCCTCTATGTGCTGCACGAAGGTGCAGCAGCTATCCGATCGCGTCGAGAACGAGCGGTAGCGACGCCTTCGGGTTTGACACAGTCAGGCTCAGAACGGGGCGGCCGTGTGTGGCCAGAACGCTGGCATCACCCGCCGCTTGCGCTGAGATGAGCTGACCGAAGGTGAATGGACGGTCAGGGATCTGAAGATCGTCTTCTTCTGCGACGATGATCTGAAGAAAGACGCCGACAGCGGGACCGCCTTTGTGAAACTGACCAGTTGAGTGCAAGAAACGGGGACCCCAACCGAACGTCACGGGACGCTTCGAGCGAGCTGCAGCCAGTTCGCGGATCTCTGCGAGGTGTGGATGCCCGACACGATCGGCATAAGCCTGGATCGCAACGTAGCCATCTTCTCCCAAGTGCGAAAGCAAAGAGGAGATCACGCCGGCGAGATCTGTGCACCCACTGACGACATCATCGGTGCCGCGTACCTCAATGTCGCCAACGCTGAACGCTGGAGCTTGCGCCGGCGCTGGGTTGTCAATGAGTTCGCGCGCGGCGTTCTTCGCGGCTTCCACGTCGGGCTGATCGAAAGGATTGATTCCCAGCAAACGGCCTGCAACTACCGTGGCGTACTCCCACAGGAGCAATTGAGCTCCGAGCGAGCCAGCGATTTCGATCTCACCGTCAATAAGTTCTTTTGTGTCGTCCCATTCAGCTACGAGGCGCACAATCTGGAGATCCTCGAGTCCTTCCGAGAGTTCGGGCGAGTCAGGCTGCAGAACTACGGGAAGAATACCGGTCCCTTGCTTACCCGTGGATTCGGCAATGAGCTGCTCTGCCCAGTCGCCGAACCCGAGAATGTGAGTCCCATCTGTGACGATGCCGAGCTTGTCTTTGCGGGGATCAGTTCCGGCAATCGCTGCACCGAGAACGAGGCCGGGGTTGCTCGCGTTGTCTACGGCCAGTTCGACCATGACGGCTTCTGCCTCATCGAGCAGCTCCACGAGGTCGACGCCGGCGAGTCCTGAAGGAACGAGTCCAAACGCTGTGAGAGCGGAGTATCGACCGCCCACGTTCGGGTCGGCGTTAAAGACGCGGTAGCCAGCAGCACGTGAGGACACGTCGAGAGGCGAGCCCGGATCCGTGACGATAATAATTCGCTCGCGCGGATCGATTCCCGCATCTGAGAAGGTCTTCTCATAGATTCGCTTTTGCGAGTCGGTCTCAAGCGTCGAGCCCGACTTGGACGAGATCACTACAGCGGTCGTCGCAAGGCGATCTCCGATAGCGGACAGCACTTGCGCCGGATCGGTGGAGTCAAGCACGGTCAATTCAACGCCATAGGTGCGAGTGATGACCTCGGGAGCCAGCGACGATCCGCCCATGCCACCGAGGACCACGTGATTTACGCCGTCGGAGCGTAGCTTGTCGCGGAGTGCATAGATATCGTCGATGAGCGGACGCCCGACCGAGACAGCTTCGACCCAGCCCAGCCGCTTCGCCGATTCCTCTTCGGCTTCCGGGCCCCAGAGCGTGGCATCTCCGCCGGTGATGCGGCTCGCGACGAGATCGTTGACGAGCTGCGGAACGATCCGGTCGACTGCTTCGGCTGCAGCGCCGGATACGGCAAGCTTCACGCTCATTTTGCGGCCTCTAATGCCGCCGAGACGGTGTCAAGGAGTTCGTTCCACGACACGATGAACTTCTCGACGCCTTCCTTCTCCAGCAGAGCGGTGACCTCGTCATAGGAAATTCCCAGCGCGGTGAGTGCATCCAGAGTGAGAGTCGCTGCGTCGTAGTTCCCAGTGACCTGCTCGCCCGAGATAACACCATGATCGAAAGTCGCTTCCAGCGTCTTTTCGGGCATCGTGTTCACGGTCTCGCCGACGGCGAGCTCGGTCACGTAGAGCGTGTCCGGCAGGCTCGGGTCCTTGACACCCGTGGATGCCCACAGCGGGCGCTGTTTGTTGGCGCCAGCGGCAATGAGGGCCTGAGCGCGATCGGTCGCGAATGCGTTCTCGAAAACCTGGTACGCCAAGCGTGCGTTTGCAACACCAGCCTTGCTCTTGAGAGCCTTCGCATCGTCAGTGCCAAGTGCGTCGAGACGTTTGTCGATCTCAGTGTCGACACGCGACACGAAGAAGGACGCAACCGAGTGGATCTTCGAGAGGTCGTGGCCTGCAGCCTGCGCCTTCTCGAGGCCGGTGAGGTAGGCCTCAATGACATCGCGGTGGCGCGCCAAGCTGAAGATCAAAGTGACGTTGACGCTGATGCCAGCGGCGATCGTAGCGGTGATGGCTTCGAGGCCTTCGACCGTTGCGGGGATCTTGATCATCGCGTTCTCGCGAGCGACCTTCGCCCAGAGCTGCTGGGCCTGTGCAATCGTGCCGGCAGCATCGTGCGCCAGTCCCGGCTCAACTTCGATCGACACGCGGCCGTCGCGACCAGCGGTTGCGTCGTAGACGGGACGGAAGATGTCACTGGCAGCAGCGACGTCATCGGTCGTGATTTCGAACACAGCATCCGTCACGCTGGTGCCTTGAGCGGCCAGAGCGGCAACCTGCTCGTCGTATGCCTCGCCCTTGGCCAGCGCCGTAGCGAAGATTGTGGGGTTCGTTGTGACGCCGACGACGTTGCGTGACGCCATCAGTTCCTGAAGTCCGCCAGAGTTGATGCGTTCGCGAGAAAGGTCGTCAAGCCAAATGCTCACTCCGAGGTTGGAGAGGGCTGCGGTGGGGGTTTCGTTGGTCATTCTTATCTCCTTGACTGGGGGTGCCTAAACGGCATCCAGCGAATCGCGTGCGGCGGCCACTACGGCCTCGGTGGTGATGCCAAACTCACGGAACAGTGTCTTGTAGTCAGCGGATGCGCCGAAGTGGTCGATTGAGATGCTGCGACCAGCGTCGCCGACATACTCGCGCCATCCGGTGGACACTCCCGCTTCAACCGATACACGTGCACGCACAGTGGAAGGCAAAACAGACTCGCGATATTCCGCGGACTGCTCAGCGAACCACTCGAGGCTCGGTGCCGAGACAACGCGTGCGTTGATTCCGTCTGCTTTGAGCGTCTCACGTGCCTCTACAGCGAGCTGAACTTCAGAGCCGGTAGCAATCAGAATGACGTCGGGCGTGCCGTTCGGAGCTTCAGCGAGCACGTAGGCGCCACGCGCAACGTTGGATGCTGCGGCGAAGGTTTCGCCGCTGGCCTCTCCTTCGCCACGCTCGAAGACGGGGATGTTCTGGCGGGTAAGAGCGATACCAGCGGGTCCGTTGCGGCGCTCGAGGATGGTCTTCCACGCCCATGCCGTTTCGTTGGCGTCGGCAGGACGGACGACATCCATGCCCGGGATCATGCGAAGGCTTGCGAGCTGTTCGATGGGCTGGTGAGTCGGTCCGTCTTCACCGAGAGCGATCGAGTCGTGGGTCCAGACGAAGATCGACGGCACTGCCATCAGAGCAGCAAGACGGACTGCGGGACGCATGTAGTCGCTGAAGATCAAGAACGTTCCGCCAAATGCGCGGGTGTTTCCGTGCAGAACGATGCCGTTGATGATCGCGCCCATGGCGTGCTCGCGGATACCGAAGTGAAGTACGCGGCCGTATTCGTTACCGTTCCATTCACCCGTGGAGTGTTCTGCGGGAATGAAGGACTTGCCGCCGGCAATCGTCGTCAGGTTCGACTCTGCGAGGTCGGCTGAGCCGCCCCATAGCTCGGGCATAACTGCACCGATCGCGCCAAGGACCTTGCCGCTTGCTGCTCGCGTGGAGACGTCTTTCCCGGCTTCGAACTGGGGGAGCGCTCCTTCGATGCCCTCAGGCAGTTCACCCTTGAGAACCCGGTCATGAAGCTGCTTGCGCTCTGGGTTGGCGGCAGCCCACTTATCGAACGATTGCGCCCACTCTGCCCGCTGCTGCTTGCCACGCTCGACTGCTAGTCGAGTGTGTGCAATCACGTCGTCGTCGACGACGAAGGTCTGCTCGGGTTCGAAACCCATCGCTTGCTTGGTTGCGGCAAGCTCGTCAGCGCCAAGAGCAGATCCGTGGATTTTGCCGGTGTTCTGCTTGTTGGGGGCGGGCCAACCGATGATGGTGCGCAAAATAATGAGCGATGGCTGGTCCGTGACAGCCTTTGCCTCGTCGATTGCAGCGTTGAGGGCTTCAACGTCTTCGACGTACTCGCCGGTCTTTTTCCAGTCGACTACCTGAACGTGCCAGTTGTAGGCCTCGTAGCGCTTGTGAACGTCTTCAGTGAAGGCAATGTTGGTGTCGTCTTCGATGGAAATCTGGTTGCTGTCATAGATAGCGATCAAATTGCCGAGCTGTTGGTGTCCGGCGAGCGACGATGCTTCGGCCGAGACACCTTCTTGCAGGTCGCCATCTCCAGCGATGACATAGACGAAATGATCGAAGGGGCTAGTGCCCGCAGCTGCCTCTGGGTCGAAAAGCCCGCGCTCGAAACGGGCCGCATAGGCGAAACCTACCGACGACGCGATTCCTTGGCCGAGAGGGCCCGTAGTGATTTCGACGCCCTTGGTGTGACCGAACTCGGGGTGGCCGGGAGTCAGTGACCCCCACGTGCGCAAAGCTTTGAGGTCGTCGAGCTCAAGGCCGTAGCCACCGAGGTAGAGCTGAACATACTGAGTGAGCGAGCTGTGGCCCACCGAGAGAATGAACCTGTCGCGGCCAATCCACTGGTCGTCGCTTGGATCGCGACGCATCACCTTCTGAAAGAGCAAGTACGCTGCAGGCGCCAGGCTCATCGCGGTACCGGGATGACCGTTACCTACCTTCTCAACAGCATCAGCCGCCAGAATTCGAGCAGTATCTACTGCTTTGTTGTCGATGTGATCCCATTGAAAAGCTGCCATGAGAATACTGACCCTTCTGCAAGCGAAGTGCCCCCACCACGAACGATCAGGGCACATGAACGACCCGCCACGCGACATCATTGGCTCAGTCGGTGGTTCTGCCCGCGGCACAAGAGCTGCACACGAACAAGCCACCGAGAGGCGGGCATCCCAAGTATAGGGAACCAAGCACACTCGTGTTACTTCATTGCGCCGCGGTCACTGCAATTGTTTCAGGCGCTTAGAATTAGAGGCATGGATGTCACTCTCGAACCACGCACAACCAACGAGCCGATCGGCATCCTCCGCAAAGTTCGCGCGTACATCGCACTAACAAAACCACGAGTCATCGAACTTTTGCTTGTCACGACGGTGCCCGTGATGGTGCTCGCTGAGGGAGGCATCCCCGGTCTGTGGCTCGTCGTTGCCACCCTCATCGGCGGCATCTTGAGTGCGTCGTCTGCGAACGCCTTCAATTGCTACATCGACCGAGACATTGACCGCGTTATGGCTCGCACGAAGAGTCGGCCGCTCGTTACGGGCGAACTGAGTGATCGAGAAGCGCTGATATTCGCTTGGGTCACGGGTGTCGGCTCCGTTGTCTGGCTCGGCTTGTTCACGAATTGGCTGGCCGCTGCTCTCTCTCTTTTTGCCATTCTTTTCTATGTGTTCATCTACACGCTTCTGCTCAAGCGTCGAACTCCGCAAAACATTATTTGGGGAGGGATCGCTGGTTGCATGCCTGTACTCATCGGCTGGGCAGCAGTCACCGGAGATCTCGCGTGGCCCGCGATTATCCTCTTTGCGGTCGTATTCTTATGGACGCCGCCGCACTATTGGCCACTTTCCATGAAGTACCGCGCCGATTACCAGTCCGTGGGTGTGCCAATGCTTGCTGTGGTTCGCGGTCGCGCGGCGGTTGGGCTACAGGTCATCCTCTATGCCTGGGCGACCGTCGTCTGTTCACTCCTGCTTGTTCCTGTAGCTGAGATGGGAATCGTCTACACGGCCGTCGCGGCAACCAGTGGCGCGTGGTTCATCATCGAATCGCACCGCCTCTATGGTGCCGCGATTAGGCACGGAGAAGTGAAGGCGATGCGAGTGTTCCACAGCTCCATCACCTACTTGACTCTCGTGTTCCTCGCGGTCGGAATTGACCCGCTGCTGCCGTTCTAAAACGGCATCGAGGCCTCGCTCTTTATGCGCTGACTACCGCGTTCTCGGCGACCGGTGTTGATCTGTGCTCGCTCGAACGAAGAGACAGCACCACCGCAGTCATTGAGGCGGCAATTGCGCACGCAAGCACCATGTGACTGCCGACGAGCAACACCGGAAGTCCGCTGCGGGATTGGATGACGCCAATCAGTGCCTGCACAATTTCGAGCACCAAGAGAAGAATCGCAAAGTCCAATACGCGCCGCTGTCCGGTGCGCGCGAGTGCGAGGATGAGGACGAGTGTCGCAACGACGAGGGCGTAGCCCGGCCAGCTATGAACGTGTTGAAGTACAGCCGCATCCAACCCGTTCCGAGCAGAAGCTTCGTCCCCAGCGTGTGGACCGGCCCCGGTGGTCAGAATGCCTGCGACGATCGTCAGAGCGACGAGCAGGCTTGTCACGTGGGTCAGCATGGCGATGGGTTTAGCCACGACGAGCTCAGCGCCCCGTGGCCCGTTCCAAACCCGGTACACCAACGCTGCACTTACAGCGACTAACGCTGCCGATATCGCATAATGCACGCCGACGATACTGGGGTGAAGGCTGAGAAGAACCGAGATGCCGCCCACAACGACCTGGAGGATGGTTCCCCCCAGGATCACGAGCGCAAGCGTGAAAATGTCCCTGCGTTCGCGGCGAAGTCGCACGACCATCAGAATCATTAACACAGCGATGACGCCTACAACGCCCGATAGCAGTCGATTGCCAAATTCGATAACGCCGTGGATGCCCATTTCTGGAGTGGCGACGAGCGATTCATCAGTGCACAGAGGCCAGGTGGGGCATCCCAAGCCGGAACCTGTGAGTCGCACCGCTCCACCAGTAGCAACAATCAGGATTTGGATGACGAGAGTCGTCATAGCAAAAAAACGGACCCGAGCCCCGATCGAGACAGGCAACCGCGAACTCACACCCTCGCGGAGACTCCGCGCTCTGGAACCCACAAGCTGAGACAATCGTGCAATGACGGCGTTCACGGCCGTACCTCCTGTTATTTCGGGCTTCTGCCTGTAGAATGGATCGCGTTCAGGAACACAGCCCACGCCGGGAAGTCAATGTTGACAGCGGGATAGTCTCTCGCTTGTCCTGTTTCAGTCTAAGTTCGCCCGCGCAGTGTTGTGACACAGCGCACGCGCACCTCACGAAATAATCCCGGCAAAGTGCTGTGCGAAGGAATGCCAACGCAGCCACCTTGGTTGATAGGGGCAAGAAAAGAGGTACCAATGTCCGACGTGCTGATTGATCGTCCAGAACTCAATGGCATGGGCCAGTATGAGTTCGGCTGGGCTGACTCCGACGTTGCGGGAGCCTCTGCGCGACGGGGCATCAACGAAGAGGTAGTTCGGGATATCTCGACCCTCAAAAACGAACCTGAGTCAATGCTCAAGATGCGCCTTAAGGGCCTTGAGCTATTTGGCCGCAAGCCGATGCCGAAGTGGGGTGCCGACTTGTCTGGCATTGACTTCGACAACATCAAATACTTTGTGCGCTCTACCGAGAAGCAAGCCCAGACCTGGGAAGACCTTCCGGCAGACATTCGCGATACTTACGAGAAGTTGGGCATCCCCGAAGCAGAGCGCAACCGCCTCGTTTCCGGTGTGGCTGCACAGTACGAATCCGAAGTCGTATTCCACTCGATCAACGCCGAGCTTGAATCCAAGGGCGTTATCTTCATGGACACCGATACAGCACTGCGCGAGCACCCCGAGTTCTTCGAAGAATATTTCGGCACGGTGATCCCTGCTGGCGACAACAAGTTCGCTGCCCTGAACACCGCTGTGTGGTCGGGTGGTTCCTTTGTTTACGTACCTAAGGGTGTTCACGTAGAAATCCCGCTGCAGGCTTACTTCCGCATCAACACGGAGAACATGGGCCAGTTCGAGCGCACCCTGATCATCGCTGACGAGGGTTCCTACGTTCACTACATCGAGGGTTGCACCGCACCGATCTACAAGTCGGACTCCCTGCACTCCGCAGTTGTAGAGATCATTGTCAAGAAGGACGCCCGCGTTCGCTACACGACGATCCAAAACTGGTCGAACAACGTCTACAACCTCGTGACCAAGCGAGCAATCGCTCACGAGGGTGCCACCATGGAATGGATTGATGGCAACATCGGGTCCAAGGTCACGATGAAGTACCCTTCGATCTACCTGGTAGGGGAGCACGCCAAGGGCGAAACGCTTTCCGTCGCATTCGCTGGCCCCGGTCAGCACCAAGATGCGGGCGCCAAGATGATTCACATGGCCCCCTACACGACGTCATCGATCGTCTCGAAGTCTGTCGCACGGGGTGGCGGTCGCGCCGGCTACCGTGGAGAAGTGCGCGTAGACGAGAAGGCCCACCACTCGGCCAATACCGTTCGCTGCGACGCCCTGCTGGTCGACACCATTTCTCGCTCGGATACGTATCCAGCAATCGACATCCGCGTGGATGACGTACAGCTCGGCCACGAAGCTACGGTTTCGAAGGTCAGCGCTGAGCAACTCTTCTACCTGCAGTCGCGCGGTATGGAAGAAGACGAAGCTATGGCGATGATCGTCCGCGGCTTCATCGAACCCATCGCGCGCGAACTGCCCATGGAGTACGCCTTCGAACTCAATAAGCTCATTGAACTGAGCATGGAAG
>Ga0209344_10002930_pt1 | contig 17782 bp, 13 predicted proteins | sample Cruoilmetagenom6_FD_187293 | JGI IMG/M metagenome (GOLD analysis project Ga0209344, IMG submission 187293) | Oil polluted marine microbial communities from Coal Oil Point, Santa Barbara, California, USA - Santa Barbara Oil Seep Sample 6 (SPAdes)... | ecosystem: Environmental > Aquatic > Marine... | reverse complement strand
GCATTAGGCTGGCTTGTGTCGCAGGCATGGGTATCCATCGATTGAAATTCGCCATAAGCCAGATAAAGAACCACAAGCCATAAGAGAGCCTCTGATCAAGTCTGGACATAATGGACGCAAGAACCGAGTTCATGACTTGCGCAGAGGTTCCTGAGAGCCAGAAGGGGAAAGCACGATGATTAAAACACTTGAGGATCACCGGGCGCTTATACGCGGTCTGTGCCATCCATCCGCATATTCTCATGCGATCCAGCAGCCTGTACTTGTCATCGAAACTCATATCTCAACCGTTATCTTAACCGGAAACATTGCTTATAAAATTAAAAAGCCGGTGAATTTTGGATTTTTGGATTTTTCAACCCTTGAGCGCCGACGCTATTTCTGCCATGAAGAAATACGCTTGAACCGACGTCAGGCTCCCGAGATCTATGACACAGTGGTGGGTTTGCAGGGTTCGATTGATGCGCCACAAGTGGTTTCATTATCCGGGGATGAAGGCTTGATGCTTGAATACGCGGTGAAAATGCGTCAGTTTGATCAGCAGGCGCGCCTGGACAATCTTCTGGAGCAAGGGGGGCTGACGCAAACCATGTGCGATCAGATGGCGCGCAGTGTAGCCCGATTGCACGCCATGGCGGATCGATCAGATGCGCAACAGGTATTTGGCACTGCGGAGGAAGTGATCACGCCCATGCGCGATAATTTCGCGCCGCTCGAATCCATTTTGACAGATCCGACGCAAGGGGAACGCCTTGAGGCGTTAAAAAACTGGACCGAATCGAGTTTCCATAAGTTTGGTCCGCTGATAGAACAGCGCCATGCGCTCGGATTTGTCCGCGAGTGTCATGGCGACCTTCATCTGGCGAATATGGTTTATTTTTCTGACCATGTGGTTTTGTTCGATGCCATTGAATTCAATAATCAGTTCCGCTGGATCGACGTGATGAGTGATGTCGCTTTTCTCGTCATGGATTTGGATCTGCATGACGCTACGCAGATGCGCTGGCGCTTTCTTAACCAATATCTGGCTATTACCGGGGATTATGACGGCGCCGTTTTGTTAAATCTTTATACCACATATCGGGCTTTGGTTCGGGCTAAAATCCATGCCTTGACCGCAGCCCAGCTTGAGCAGGGAGAGGAATGCAGTCGGCATCACTCCAGTCTGCGCCATTATATCCAGTTGGCTGAACGATATACCCAACCCGTTCATCCAGGCCTCATTCTGATGCATGGATTTTCGGGCAGCGGTAAAACTACATTGGCGCGTCTGCTCAGTGAAAACTCTGGCATGGTATTAATCCGCTCGGATGTGGAACGAAAGCGCATTGCCCTGCATGGAGAGGATTTGTATAGCGAAGCCATGAATCGTCGTACCTATGATCGTCTTTATACCCTGGCCGAAAGCCTGTTGAAATCCGGTTTCGATGTGATCGTCGATGCGGTTTTTCTCAAGGCTCAGCAGCGCGCCCATTTCACTGCGCTTGCCCATCATGGGAATTGTGACGGATTGATTGTGCATGTGGATGCGCCGATTGATGTTTTGCGCGCGCGCCTTGATCAACGCACATCTGAAAACAGTGATGCGTCGGATGCCGATCGGCAGGTGCTCGAATTGCAGTTGGCCCAGACCGAGCCTTTGGCGGACGAAGGCTTTGCAGTTTATCGGGCAGACAGCACTCGACCGTGGTCGATTCCCGATATCATTGCCGCTCTGCGCGCTGCTTCACCCGAGCCTGGTTGCGCATAGACTTGGGATCTTACTCGCCTTGCGCCAGCAGCAGGCCACGCTGGCGACTGATGTGAAAACTCCATAAAAAAATTCCGCTGCCCAGGGCGATATAAGCGCCATTGAGGATCAATGCCGCCAGCGCCAGCATAAAGTCAAAGTGACCTTCGAGCAGCAATGATCGCATGCCTTCAAACACATAACTGCTTGGCAGCGCGTAGCTGAAAGGTTGAACCCAAGCCGGGAGTACTTCGAGAGGGTAATAAATGCCGCTGATCGGCAACAGGATGACAACAGCTGCCCATGCCAGTTCTTCGGCTCCGCGCCCATAGCGCAGCAGCGCCGCCGATACCATCAATCCAATCGACCAGCCCAGTACCAGGAGTTGGCTGAGAAAGAAAGCCAGCGGCAATCCCATTGAAAGCATGGAATAGTCAAAAAACCAGAGCGCCAGTATGGCAGCGATGCCTACGCCGAGCAATGTGCGGATCAGACTGATCATCAGCAGTGCGGCGATCAACTCCATCGGACGCAAAGGGCTGATGAAAAGCTGACCGAGGTTGCGAGCATAGAGTTCTTCGAGAAAAGCCAGCGCTACGCCGAGCTGGCTGCGGAACAACACATCCCACAACAGTACGGCAGAAATCAGAATTCCCGCCGCCTGATCTCTCCAGCCCATTGCATCGGATAGATAGATGGTCATAAATCCCCAGACCATCATTTGCAGCGTTGGCCAGTAAGCTATTTCCACCAGACGCACCCATGATCCCTGGATCAAATACCAGTAGCGCAACATCATGGCGGCGGCGCGTTGCCAGGAAAACCGGTCATGAAACAAGGCATTTCTCCTTAATTATGCGGGTTTAACAGGGTGCATTCCTTTGCTGAGCGTAACACAGGTGGGCCAAGCCAGAAACGCGATCAATCCCGCACACAGAAACATGGTATGCCCGCGATCCAGATCCCACAAAAATCCCGACAGCAACTGGCTGCATGTCAGGCCGGCGCCGAGCCCCACGCTCAGATAAAGCGCATGTCCTTCGGGCAGGTGTTCCGGCTTAAAATGGCGTGCAAGCGCTTGCATGGCGGTGGCGTGCAAAAGCGCGAAGCTGATCATATGCAGAACCTGCGCCCCGGCAATCACGCTGAAACGATCCGGGAAAGTGGCGATGATGATCCAGCGCAACGCGCTTAGTGGCGCAAGAATCTGAATCAGTCTCATGTCTGACACATAGCGGCGCACGCGAGGTAATGTCTGAAACATGATCACTTCGGCGACGACCCCGAGCGTCCACAATCCTCCGATGACATGGGGAGCATAACCATAATCAATGAGATAAAGGGAGTAAAAGGCATAGTAAGGACCATGACTGGCATGGATCAGGAACCAAACCCAAAACCATCTCAGCAAATTGGGGTCAGAAACCATCAATTTCCACGAAAAAGGCGTGGTGCGGCGCGGTTCACTCTTTGCTCGCGGAACCATGAATCCAGACAGCGCCATGCATCCAAGGCTTGCCCAAATGATCCATCCTGCCCGGTCATAGCCGAAGCGATTCAGCCAATAACCCGTTGCCAGCACGGCTATCACATATCCTGCGGAACCCCACCAGCGAATTCGTCCGTAGTGTTCAATGTGACCACGCAGATGATACAAGGTGTTGGCTTCGAAAGAAGGCAGGCAGGCATTCCAGAAAGCGCTGAACAACAAGGTTGCCAGTGCAATAGACCAGAGGTTGGGGGCGAAGATGGTGGCGATAAAAGTGGCCCAGGCGAGAAAAGCCGCCAGTCTGCCGATGCTCAGCGCTCCGCCATGCTTTTGCGCCCATTGGGTCCAGAAATAGGGCCAGAGTATTTTAGTCAGGGACAGGCATGCCACCAGAGGGGCGATCTGCTTGGCTTGCAGACCTTTGGTCGTCAAATAGGGCGCCCAGAAGGGCTGAATAATACCGATGGTGGCAAAATAAAACCAGTAAAAAGCCGATAAGCGCCAGAAAATTTGCGGTCTGGGCAATCCATTCATGAATTAATCAGAGTTTCCATGGCAAATACGGGTTCAAGCGCAAGCCTGGGTGAGGTATCGCTCGAGCCCAGGCTTGTTGGGTCGATGTTTCCGCAAACCTACGCCATGGTGGGAACATGTGTATTTTGGGCGCGGTGGCGCAGGGCATGATCCATGAGTACCAGCGCCATCATGGCCTCGGCAATGGGCACTGCGCGAATCCCGACGCATGGGTCGTGGCGCCCTGTAGTGATCACTTCAGCCGCTTGACCCCACTGATCAATGCTATCCACCGGAAGGTGGATGCTGGATGTCGGTTTTAGTGCCAGGCTGGCGATAATGGGCTGACCGCTTGAAATGCCGCCAAGTATACCGCCGGCATGATTGCTGCTGAAGCCTTCGGGCGTGATCGGGTCGCGAAACGTGCTGCCGCGGGCCTGAATACAAGCGAAGCCGGAGCCAATTTCTACGCCTTTGACGGCATTGATGCTCATAAAGGCGTGAGCCAGATCGGCATCAAGCCGATCAAATACCGGCTCACCCCAGCCTGCGGGAGCGTTGGTCGCCACAACGGTGATTCTGGCTCCCAATGAATCGCCCTGGCGGCGAATTTCGGTGATGGCGGCTTCGAGTTCCGGTATGCGTTCCGGATCGGGGCAGAAAAACGGGTTGGAATCGACCTGATCCAGATGGGTTGGTTCAAGGGTGATTTCGCCCATCTGAGCCAGATAAGCTCGTATGGTCACGCCATAAGCCTGGTGCAGATATTTGCGGGCGATGGCGCCGCCAGCGACGCGCATGGCGGTTTCCCTGGCTGAAGATCGCCCTCCGCCTCGATAGTCGCGGATGCCGTATTTGGCATTATAAGTATAATCGGCATGTCCGGGCCGGAAAACATGCTTGATTTTGTCGTAATCGCGTGAACGCTGATCGAGATTTTCGATCATCATGCCGATGGACGTTCCGGTCGTGCGCCCTTCAAAGACGCCGGATAAAATCACGACCTGATCCGGTTCCCGGCGCTGGGTCGTATAGCGCGAGGTTCCGGGTCTGCGCCGGTCCAGGTCTCGCTGGATATCGTCTTCGGACAATTCCATCCCCGGCGGGCAGCCATCGATACAGGCGCCGAGCGCTTTGCCATGGCTTTCGCCGAAAGTGGTCAGGCGAAAAAGCTCGCCTATCGAATTGCCGGCCATTTACGCGCCCTCGCCCTCGTTCCGTTCCAGCAAACGCAGTTCTTTGGCGGCCAGCACGCAGACGCCGGTGGCGCCTCCTTCAAAATCCAGCCAGTGGAAGGGAAGCGAAGGGTAAGCATCCTTCAGGGCCACTTCTGCTTCTCCAACTTCCAGCAGCAGGTGACCTTCAGGCGTCAGAAAGCGGGCGCTCTGATGCAGCAGCCGATGAATGGTCGCGAGTCCGTCCGAGCCTCCATCAAGGGCGAGCCTGGGTTCGTACCTGCATTCGGCGGGCAACTGTTCAATGCTTTCACTGCGGACATAGGGTGGATTGCTGACGATCAGGTCGTAACGGATATGAGGCAGGGGCGCGAGCAAATCACCCTGATAAAAGTGAATCTGCGTTTCCATGCCATGGGCGTAGACATTTTCACGCGCTACAACCAGAGCCTCGGCGCTGATATCGGTGGCATCTATTTTCGCGTTCGGGAACCCATAGCCGCAGGCGATAGCAATGGCGCCGCTTCCGGTGCCGATATCCGCGATGGAGCTAATGTCCTCAATATTCACGTCCCATGGAAGCGTAGGGAAAGACAGCATGCCCACCAGCGGAGAACGGGGTATCAGGGTTCTTGCGTCGGTTTTAAATCTCAGGCCGGCAATCATGGTTTCCCCCAGCAGATAAGCTGCCGGAATATGGTCGTGGATGCGCTGCTCAAAAATACGCTGCACTTTTTCGCGTTCTTCGGCTAATAGCCTGGCTCCGAGATAAATATCGGGCAAATCCAAAGGCAGATCAAGGCTTGCCAGCGCCAGCCAGCGGGCTTCATCAAGGGCATTGTCGGTGCCGTGGGCAAAACACAGATGGGCGCGACCAAATGCGCTGGCGCCCCAGCGAATCCAGTCGGCAAGCGTAACCAGAGTATGTAGCATGGTGTTATGAGTCATCGCTTGCGCGGTGTGTTTGGTTGATCAATCTCAGAAGCATAGCATGTTTTGGCGCGCATTTGCGGGATCGCGAGTACACGGCGTTATTGATCCGCCCGGGATCCGCCAGGTGTGTTGGGGATCATGATCCCGTCTTCTGCCCTTGAGCGGGCTTGCAGCGCGCCATTCGGAATGCTAGCCAGAAAGATTTGTTTCTCGCGGCCAGGATGCGTAGAATACTTTGGCATCAGGTGAACAAACACGCGCTGCGGAGGTTATATGGCGGCATTGGCTTTGGGGCTCCTGGCAATAGTGGCAGTATTTTGGGGGGATGCCCCGGATAATGATGAGGATGTTATTGCGAAGGAAAAACCAATCACTACCGAGATTTATGTCAACACGCTTGATCATGTGCTGCGGATGTCTGTCCCGATTGAAAGCCAGCATGGGATGGCTCGTAAGCGCTTGGTGCGCCAGCGTTACGATTATAGCTGTGGATCAGCGGCGCTGACAGGTGTTTTGCGCTTTGCGCTCGGAAAACCGCTGCTGGAAAACGAGGTCATCGATGGCATGATCCAGTACGGAGAAATCGAAGCCATCAAGCAGCGGCGCGGTTTTTCCTTGCTGGACATGAAATATTACACCCGGGCGCTTGGTTTTGAGTCCGAAGGGTACCGGGCTGAGATCTCCGATCTGAGAGAGCTCGAGAACCCTGGCATCGTGCCAATTGAATATGGAGGATTCCACCACTTTGTGGTGCTGCGCGCCATCATCGGTGAACATGTGTTGCTGGCGGATCCGGCGCTTGGGCATTTGACCATGACGCTCAAGCGTTTCGAGAAGATCTGGCGCCCGCAGGTGGTTTTCCTGGTTTTCCCGCCTGAGGACATACATGCGTCTACATGGGATCGATTAGAGCCGCATGAATTGCGATTCATTGATCCCGACCGTATCCGCTCCGTGCTTAACTATAGTTCGCCATCCATGGAACGTCTGACCCGGCAACCCATGAGGCCGCCCGGCAACCCATGAGGCCATCTAAGGAAGCTCTGAGCAATTCTGGGCGAAGCTCAGGTGCGATTCATTATGTTTCAGATTCGAGGCGGCAATTGCGCGGGATCTGGGCTATTGCGCAGATTGTCAACAATGAAGCTGGGCATAATGGTCGCAAGAAGCGAGTTCATGACTTGTTCAGAGCTTCCCTAACCATCATTCCATCCCATCATTATCAGGAGTGTAAGATTTTCATGAAGCTCTCTTCAAAAGTGAAGGTATCCTCCACGCCTTTTTTATTTCGCAGCTGGGGTTCAGGCGTGCTTGCGATGGCCGCCGTTATGTTCCCTGTCTATGCTCAGGAGCCATCCGACGAACAGGAAGACGTGCGAGATGTTCTTGCTCCCAAGCCTGAAGATCTGGGTGTGAATCAATGGCTTGAGGATGTCTTCAACCAGACCGAGCGTAAATACTCTCTGGTTAAACGTGGAGCCGCTGAGTGGGTTTACGATGTTGACTATAGTTATTATGGCGATGAACATCTTGATCAGGATTTGAGAGGAGAATTTACTTTGGGCGACCTGACCCAGGATAGTGAACATCGCTTCGATCATGTTTTATCCATGGATTACGGCATCCTCGACAACGTCAGCCTTGGGATCAGGCTTCCGCTTGTCATGAAATACGATGACGTCAATGATAACGATGAAATCAACATCGGCGATATTCAATTACGCCTGCGCTGGCAACCATGGGCAACCCGTGCGGGTGAAACGCAATGGACCATGCTGGCATCCGCGACTTTCCCTACCGGAGAAAGCCCGTTTGAAACCGATTTTGGTGAAGAGCTTTCAACGGGCTCCGGCTATGGGTCGTTTTCTCTGGGCGCTTCGGCTTTCCGCGTGATGGATCCTGCTGCATTATTCGCCAATGCTCAGTACACCTTCAATTTCGAGGAGGACAGCTTGTCTCAGAGTCGGGGTTTCATCCCTGCGGTCGATCCAGTCAGTGGTCGGCCCGTTTATCGCCCCCTGACCATGGAGGGCATTGATCCGGGTGATACGCTGTCTTTTGCTCTCGGATTCGCTTATGCCATATCTTACGAACTATCAATGACACTACAGTACCAGTATAGCTATTTTTTCGCCAGCGATCTGCAGTTTTCAGGCATGGAAGGCATAGAAACGGTTGAGCAAACCAGTGGTTTGATGGCGTTGACCGTCGGCTGGCGTCGTTCACGCGGTCAACTGATCAATGTGACCGCCGGATTTGGCACGACGGATAATTCGCCGGATATGTACCTCGGATTGTCCTTGCCGTTAGGGGAAATATCCTGGAATGCATTTTCTAATATCCCGCAAAGGCCATCTATCCCGCAATGGATATCAACATTCTCGCTACGGGACTTGATGCCAAAGGATAAGCTGCCAGAGGATAAGCTGCCAGAGGATAAGCTGCCAGAGGATAAGCTGCCAGAGGATAAGCTGGAAGAACAGACAATTCCCTGATGCCTTGCATGTCAGTCATCTAAAAGCGATGTTTGGCGCGGGAGAGCGGCAGAGAGGTTTATGCAGTTCCACGGCAAGTTCAAGTGTGTGCCAATATACTTTCAGACGCGGTTCTGGTGTACACTGTGAAGGTCGGCATGCCGCTAATATAAAAGCGGCGGCTTGGAGTACGCTCTGTTTTTCTTGCATGACGCAGTTTGCGCAAGTTGGAAAGCGCAAATCATACTATAGAAATGGCTTGACACTTTCACTATTTGCAGGTAGCTTTTAACTGAGCATCCGTGGCGTAATGCGTTCATGGGTTGCCGAAGAAAATGCGTGACTTTGGCAAATATGGTGTTGTGCCGGGGGGAAAGATGTCTTACACTTTATCCGGTGCTAGAGTACGGCATCCGATGGCAGATGGAAGTCACAAGATTAATTTTGACACAACTAAAGCAATACAGGGAGTGGGAAGCATGATTAGCATTCAAAGGGTGAAGCAAATCGTTGCAGCGGCGGCAATTGTGGCAGTGCCACTGACCGTCAACGCAGAATTAACAAAGTTAGAAGAGTCAGCATTGCGCAATGTAGACGGGCAGGTCAGTCTGAATCCGTGGGTTCGTTTCAAGGTGCGTCGGACCAATGAAGGACCAACCGTTACTACAACGCGGCGCGGTGGGCGCCCCAAGCCGATTCGTGATCGCTTGAGAGGGCCTATCCCATCTTTGGGTGGTCGTCATGGACTCTTGGGTGGTCGTAATGGACTCTTGGGTGGTCTGAGACCTCATCTTCTGGGCGGTCCTCTGGGGTTCCTTCCGGTTTATGTATGGGTTGGCGTAAGGGATGTTCCGATGGCTGTTGGGCCGGCGTTTAATGATGTGGTGAAGCTCACCAATATAGGCCCGACCATCAGGCCATTCTTTAGACCGATTATGTTCATCGGTCCTGTTCCGGTTGGTCCAATCCTTCCTTTCTTCTATCCCACCATTGGCCTGGTCGATACGCCATTTTCGGTCGGTCCGGTGCTGTTCGAGCTCTATGATCCTATCGATCTAACCAACATCGGTATTGGCCCGAAAATCGGTCTATTCGATACGCCATTTTCGATCGGTCCGTCGCTGATCGAGATCTATGATCCGCTCGATCTAACCAACATCGGTATTGGTGGTGGCATATTCGATACGCCGTTCTCTATTGGTCCGGCGATCGTTGATTTCCCACGGGATTATATCGATATGCTGGTGCCATTTGATGGCATAATAAAAGGAGCCATTGGTCTTGGCGGATTTCTGGGCGGCGGTAGTGTGATCGGGAGCGCTTTGGGTCTTGGCGTGCAAAACGGCTTGTTCGAGTTGCCAACCATTGATATCCAGTTGCCCGAGCTTCAACCGATCACGCCGTAAATCGGGTGATGGTGATCTATCAATAATTATATAGATTGTGCGTCTAAGGTCGCATAACGATTAAAAAACCTCGCGAATTTATTTCCGCGAGGTTTTTTTTGGTTGGCCTGACATACGCTTCTAAGGAGAGATCATGTTTGGAAATCAATGTTGGATGATAGGAATTCGATTCGTTTTTATTGGAGTTCTGACCATGTTCGGGTTGAGCGCTCATGCGGCGCAACCCATGAATAATGAAGAGCTTGCCCAGATCAGCGGTGCGATGAGCCTGATGCTGTGGACAGCTCCGTCGATTGCGCATCAACCCTTGTTGAACTGGACGCAGGAAGAAGGTTCCATGCATGAACGCCTGTCTGCTCTTGGGCAACCCCAACCCATGCAGACCGATACGGATGCGGTGGGCGAAACGGTAGTAATGACGCTCGACAATATTTTGAACTGGTACGTGATGCCTTTTGCATCATGGTCGGTGGGTACCATGCTTGCCCGGAACTCGATCGGCGGTATCTGGTTAACGGGTCAGCTCGATCAACTGGGAATTCTTGATCTTCCGGCTGCCTGGCTGCCTCCCCCGACGCCTGAACGTTTGCCTTGACGTATTTATGGCATTTGATTGAAAAAGACTTTATCGGTATTTGTGCCGTAAGGTTCGGTCGGTGTTTCCCAGGGTGATCTGACGGAATTAGTCAGGCGCTCCTTGGTAATCATCCTGTCGGTGTTGTGGTTGAGCGCTTGTGCAACGCTGCCGCCACAACAGCCCGATAACCTGTGCTCTATCTTCAAGGAACACCGGGGCTGGTATCGCGATGCCAAAGATTCATCGCGTGACTGGGGCGTTCCGATACCCATACTGATGGCTTTTATCCGCCATGAATCAAGTTATCAGCCCAAAGCGCGTCCTCCCAGAACCCGGATTCTTTGGATTATCCCCTGGAAACGCGAAAGTTCAGCCTTCGGTTATGCTCAGGCTTTGAGCGAAACCTGGGCGGAATATCAACAGCAGGTGGGCGGGAGAAGGAATCCAGGCTCATTCGATGACGCAGTTGATTTTGTCGGTTGGTATATTGATCGCACGCATCAAAATATCGGTATTTCCACCAGCAATGCTTATGCCCAATATCTGGCTTATCATGAGGGTGTGGCAGGCTATAAACAGGGTAGTTATCGCAGCAAACCGCAAGTCAAAAAGTTTGCGTGGCGGGTTTCTGCCACCAGCGGGCGTTATAAGCGCCAACTGCTAACCTGTCGTCAGGATTTGGAGCGCCCATGGTGGCGGCGCATGCTACCATTTTGAATATCTTGGTATCAAGGTTTGAACCGCGACAATAACTCCTGTCCTCTGGGGGCTGGATGAGCTTGGGTGGATAGCTTTAACCAGATTTATTGCCCTGGAATTGCGCGGAAAGCTCCGCCGTTCAGGGGTTCGCCTGTTCCGGAGCCGCAAGACTTCGGATCGCAAGCGCAGCGATTGAAGATCCATCGGGGTCTGTTCCGGCTAGTGGCTATAGTGGCTAGTATGACGCCGGGAATCTCCGTACTTTAGGGAACCTCTGATTAAGTCTGGGCGGAGGAGATTGTGGTTCCCCATGTTCAGATTCGAGACGACAATCGCGCGGGTTAGCAGGGCTATTGCGGAGATTGTCAACAAAGAAGCTTGACGACATAAGGGCCGCAGTCGGGTTCGACTTCGCTTACCGCAGGCACCGAGTTCATGACTTGATCAGAGGCCCCTTAGGGCGGGGGCATGTCAAACGATGATAGCGGATGCCCTGTGATTCCGCTTGACCCATGTAAATCTCCAGCATCGCGTGATCGTAACAGTAAAAGTGAATGCTTTTTAGTTCGGGATAGGTTTTTAATGCCCTGAGTGCTTCATCAAGAGCGATCGCGCTGGCTTCTTCAGGCGGGTAACCATGGGCGCCGCAACTGATAGCGGGTAGCGCGATACTTTGAATCTTATATTCGTGCCCGAGCTGGTAAGCATGGCGGTAACAGAAACGGAGCATTTGCGCTTCTCCACACCGCCCGTTATTCCACGCAGGTCCTACGGCATGGATGACAAGACGGGTGGCAAGCTGATATCCGCTTGTGATTCGCGCTTCACCGACAGGGCAGGCACCGAGATCCCGGCATTCTTCCAACATTAAGGGGCCGGCAGCAGTATGAATGGCGCCATCCACTCCGCCGCCGCCGAGCAAGGATTGGTTGGCGGCGTTGACAATGGCATCGGTTTTGGCTTGGGTAATATCGCCATGGATTATCGATATTTTGGGTTGAGACATCCGGTCGGGAGCATCCGGGTATTCCTGATGAATCTGCTCGATGGCCTGATACAATCGTTTCAGCGTGACTTTTTGTCCGAGCAGCGCCAGTGTGACGTCGATAGGAGGAGAGATGGTCCCTCCAGAGACGGCAACCCTTAAAGGTTGCGCCAGTTGGCCCAGATTCAGATCCAGTTCTTGGGTCAGTTGGTCAAAGGTGGCGTGGATGCTGCGTGGATCCCATGGCGAGAGTTTTTCAAAACGCAGCATAAGTTCTTGCAGGATTAGCAGTGTTTTCAGGTTCAGAAATTTAATCTGGGCCTTGCTGTCGGTTGTTTCGGGCTGGTGGTAGAAAAAAACGCTTTTATCCGCCATTTCTTCCAGGGTTTTACAGCGTTCTACCTGCGCTTTAACGACTTCAGTCAAATCTGGTCCTTGCGAGCTGTCCACGCCCCGGCGATCCAGATGGTGCCGCAGCAATTCAGCTATTTTTTCAGGTCTGGCTTGCTGGAGATGCTGATGATTGAGCCAGATCAGTTTTTTGATATTGAAAATGGCGGGGCTTTTCTGAACTTTGCCCAAATCAAACTGCTGAATCATCTCATCGACGCTGAACAGTTCCTGATCTCCGTGCGACCAACTCAATCGAACCAGATAATTGAGCAGGGCTTCGGGCAAAAAACCATCTTCACGAAACTGAGTGACACTGACGGCACCATGGCGTTTTGATAACGGGCGCCCGTCTTCCCCGCAGATCATGGGAACATGGGCATAGTCCGGGATGGTGGCACCAAGGGCATGAAAGATATGAAGCTGTCTTGGAGTATTGTTGACATGATCATCTCCGCGAATGATACAGGTCATGCCCATATCAATATCATCCACCACGACCGTCAGGTTGTAGGTCGGTGAACCATCGGAGCGCGCGATGATCAGATCATCGAGTTCTGTATTACGCCAAGTTATGCGGCCTTTAATCAGATCATTGAAAGAGATCTCTCCCTCATCCGGAGTGCGGAAACGCACTACAGGATTGATGCCGGGTCTGGGTTCGGTGCGGTATCGGCAACGACCATCATAGCGCGGTTTTTCCTTGCGCTGCTGTTGCTCCTTGCGCATTTGATCCAGTTCTTCTTTAGTGCAGGTGCAGTGGTAAGCGTGACCCTGAGCCAGCAGTTGATCGATCACTTCCCGATAGCGATCCATGCGCTGCGTTTGAAAATAGGGTCCTTCATCCCACTCCAAACCGAGCCAGCGCATGCCTTCGAAAATAGCCTCAATCGCCTCAGGGGTAGAGCGCTCTCTATCCGTATCTTCGATGCGCAGGATGAATCGACCAGCATGGTGGCGTGCCCATAACCAGGCGAACAAGGCGGTGCGGGCGCCTCCGATATGCAGATATCCGGTGGGACTGGGCGCAAATCGTGTTACAAGCATGATTTTCTCACATAAATATCAGGGAATCTCTGAACAAGTCTGGACGAAGCTCAGGTGTGTTTCGTTATATTCAGATTCGAGGCGTAGATTATATGGGTTAGCAGAGCTATTGCGAAGATTGTCAACAATGAAGCTGGGCATAAGAGACGCAAGAACCTGGTTCATGACTTGTTCAGAGATTCATTGGTGGTGGATGCGTTTCAGCCCAATACGAATCAGGTGCGCATCAAGTTGGTATTCCGCGGTTATTTCGCCATCTACTTCCCCGGATGAGGCGATATCAATGGCCAGAGTCTCATGTGCTATCCAGGCGCCGTGCTCCTGGAAAACAGAGCGGAGCAGCGGAGAATCCGTAAAGCAGGCGATGTGTATACGATCGGTGACCTCAAAATCCGCTTGTTTGCGCAGATTCTGGATGCGGTTGATGATCTCACGCGCCAGACCTTTCGCATGCATCTGCGCATCGATCTCGGTATCCAGTGCAACCGTAATACCGGACTGGTGCTCAATCAGCCATCCGGAAGTCCCCTCATGCTCGATAATCAGTTCGTCGAGTGCGATCGTGAGTGGTTTTCCGTCGAGCTCCAGGGACATTTGCCCCTCGGATATCAATTGCTCGATGCGTTCCTGACTCCATTGCGCAACAAGATTCGCCATGGCTTTCATGGTTTTCCCGAGCCGCGGTCCGAGTTTGCGATAGTCGGGCTTGGCTTTATAGCGCACCAGTTTGCGGACATCTTGAACCATTTCGATGCGCTCGACATTAATTTCATCCACGATAATGCTTTGCATGCGCATAATGTCGGCGTGGGATACCCGCGGTGAAGTGGCAATCAGAATGCGGCGCAAGGGCTGACGCACGTTGATATCGGCGCGATTGCGCAGTGCCAGGGCGGTGGTGACCACCTGCCGCGCCAGCACCATGCTTCTTTCGAGATCCGTATCAATGGCTGCGTGATTAATGCCAGGGTAGGGTGTCATATGGATCGAAACGGGTCTTATTGCGGGGTTAGTCTCAAGCAAGGCCCGATACAGCCATTCGGAATAAAAAGGAGCGATAGGCGCCATCAGGGTAGCGATTTTCAGCAAACATTCGTGGCTTGTCTGGTAGACGGCAAGCTTGTCTTTCAGATCAAGGCTTGCGGAATCTTCTTTCTTGGCGGCCCAGAACCAGGGGCGGCTGCGGCGGATGTACCAGTTGGACAGATCATCCACCAGCATTTCGATAGCGCGGGCGACAGCGGTGACATCATAGCGTTCCAGATGTTCATTGGCCATGGCCACCGTACTGTACAGGCGGCTGAGTATCCAGCGGTCAAGTTCGGGGCGCTGCTCAAGCGGAACCGGCGTTTCCGATGGATCAAACCGATCGATATTGGCATAGGTCGCAAAAAAATGGTAAACATTGTGCAAGGTGGAAAACAGCTTGCGCCGGGTATCTTCGATGGCGTTACGGGCGTAGCGCACGTTCTCCCAGGGCGGAGCAGAGCTGATCATGTACCAGCGCATCACATCGGCGCCGTGTTCATTGAGGGCTTCAAAAGGATCGACGGTATTGCCGCGGCTTTTGGACATTTTCTCGCCATTCTCATCAAGCACCAGTCCGTTGACCACCACATTGCGGTAAGCTGGCTGCCCCATAACGAGCACGGATATGGCATGCAGGGTATAAAACCAGCCTCGGGTTTGGTCCAGTCCTTCACAGATAAAATCGGCCGGGAAATGCTGTTTGAAGCGTTGCTGATTTTCAAAAGGATAATGCCACTGGGCAAAAGGCATGGCGCCCGAATCAAACCACACATCCAGAACGTCTTCCACCCGGCGCATGGTACCGCCATCCGCTGCCGGCCAGGTCAGGTCATCGACATAGGGCCGATGAAGATCCAGCGGATTCATGGTTTCCACAGCCTCTCCCGCATGGTGGCGCAATTCGTCCAGAGATCCGATGACCACCATTTCCTGGCTGTCGGGCGCATCGCTGACCCAGATGGGCAAAGGAGTACCCCAGTAGCGCTGGCGGCTCAGCGCCCAATCGACGTTATTTTTTAACCAGTCGCCGAAACGTCCGGTGCCGATATGGGGTGGATGCCAGTTCACGGTTTCGTTCAGTTCCACCAGTTGATTTTTCAAGCTGCTGGTGCTGATAAACCAACTGCTGACCGGATAGCTCATCAAGGGGGTATTGCGGCGCCAGTCAAAAGGGTAGCTATGAGTGATGGTTTCCTTACGGTATAGAAGCCCCTGGTTTTTCAAAAACTGGATCACCCGGGAATCGGCATCCTTAAACCAAGATCCCGTCAAAAGCCCCACGTCTTGATTAAAATAACCCTCGGGAGATACCGGATTGATCAGGGGGATCTGTTCCCGGATGGCGGTGTCATAATCGTCGGCACCGAATGCCGGCGCGGTATGAACCATGCCGGTTCCATCATCAGCCCGCACATAATCTGCCATCACGACGCGCCAGCCATGGTCTTGTATCACTTCGGCATAATCATCGAAAACCGGACGATAGCGCATGCCAACCAGTTCGGCGCCGCTCATGGTAGCGATGATCTGATAGGGTTCGGTCAGGCAGTTCAATCGCTCAAGCGCCAGAATGAGTTCTTCGCCGTTGTCATTGAGTTTAACCCTGGCGTAGCGCATGGCCGGATTCACTGCCAGAGCGACATTGGCAGGCAATGTCCATGGCGTGGTGGTCCATGCCAGAAAAAAGGCATTTTGCTCTCCGGCAATGGGGAACCGGACATAGATGCTCGGGTCTTTCGTTTCCCGATAACCCAGGCTGACTTCATGCGAAGACAACACGGTTTCACTGGCAGGACTGTACCATTGAATGCGGTATCCGCGATAGAGCAGCCCTTTGATGTGCAATTGTTTGATCAGCCACCATACGGTTTCGATATAATCGTTGGTGAACGTGATGTAGGGATGTTCCAGATCGACCCAATAGCCCATGCGAACGGTGAGATCATCCCAAAGCGATTTGTAGCGCAGAACGCTTTCACGGCAGGCCTGATTGTAAGCAGCGATGCCGTATTCCTCGATCTGCCGGCGTGAGGCGAGACCGAGCGTTTTTTCAACCTCGATCTCAACCGGTAGACCATGCGTATCCCATCCCGCCTTGCGTTCGACAAAATAGCCGCACATGCTGCGATAGCGGCAAAAAATATCCTTGATCGTGCGACCCAGCACATGATGAATACCTGGGCGACCATTAGCGGTGGGTGGGCCTTCGTAAAAGGTGAATGCTGGCGCCTGACGTTTCTGCTGCTGCAGTCGTTCAAAGATCTTTTCCTGGGCCCAGAATTCGAGTATCGACTGTTCCATGTCAATGAAGTTCAGGTGTCGAGCTTCGGGAAAGCGGTGGGTCATGGGGTTTCCTGTTCCATGCTATGGTTCTGTTTGTTCGGCACGGGATCATAACCATGCCCACCCCATGGATGACAACGTCCGAGACGTTTCAATGTGAGCCATGCGCCTCTGATTGCGCCATGGATTTTTATCGCTTCGAGCGCATAGGCGGAACAGCTTGGCTGATAGCGGCAGTGAGGCCCCAGAAGGGGTGAAATCACGTATTGATAACAACGGATCAGCGCGACTAAAAGATATTTAAGCATCATAGATTCTTTGACGAGTGTCATAGATCGGGAGAAAATTATGAACCATGTTATCCCAATTATGCCTCTTTTGTCATTGAGTATGGTTTACGTTGTTCTTCGGGGGCTGTCCTGTCAACAGATCACCTGTGCCGAGACATAGGGTGGAACCTTATCTTGCCCATATCGGAACGGTGCCAAAAACGATATCAAAAACCGGGATGATGATAAGATTAAGTGAGCAGAGTAACCACGATAACACCCATAAAATTAAGTATCATGCCGCTTTTGACCATTTGCGTAATGGTAACATAACCTGTGCCGTAAACCACGGCATTGGGCGGCGTTGCTACGGGAAGCATGAAAGCGCAGGAAGCCGCGATTACTGTGGGAATGACCAGCAGCAGAGGATTTTGACCTATGCTGATGGCTGCTGCAGCGACAATCGTTATCATCAGCGCTGTGGCGGCAGGATTGGAAAGTATTTCGGTCAAAAAAATGACCAGCAGAGTCACGGCGATGATCAGCGTGATCAGTGGCACCTGGCCCAAAAGCTGAGCCTGTGAACCAATGATAAAGCACAAACCTGCGCAGCCTGTTCAGGGCTGGTCCCGGTGGCGAGGGAATCGGGTAGTAGCGTACGAGGTCGCGCAAAATTATCGAAGGCTGGCAGCGGTATTGTGAGAGCGAAGCTTTATATGTCTGCTATTGTTGCGATTCGCTACAACCCGGATGCGCGTGATTTATACCAGCGCCTATTGAAAAG